>CXWL01004568.1_pt1 | contig 22970 bp, 23 predicted proteins | sample 590931 | NCBI WGS metagenome assembly CXWL01 (sample SAMEA3498368, study PRJEB10139) | groundwater metagenome | biome: water well; material: biofilm material | place: Germany | collected 2015-04-27
GACAAACACCGCGACACCGACGGACACGCCCACACCCACGGCGACCTCGACGGACACGCCGACAAACACCGCGACGCCGACGGACACGCCCACACCCACGGCGACGCCAACGGACACGCCCACACCCACGGTGACGCCAACAGACACCCCCACCCCGGTGCCCACAGATACGCCGATCGGTGGCGGGGGCGGCTTCAGCGTCAGCCGGGGAGGCCCACCCGCTTCAAACCCACGGGAGCAGTTGGTTCCCGAGGCGGGGCCACTGGGTAGCACGAACAATCCGCTCGAAGGCGAAAGATTATGGACAGGGAAGGCGTTTGATCAGGCGATGTTCGTCATCGCGCTGGTCATCGCTGGAATCGCCGTGGCGGCGCAGATCGTCGCCTTGCGGCCACTAACTCGCGACGTTCGCATCTGGATGCGGGAGGGATCGCACAGGAGACGCGCCATGGCCGGCATACGAGTCACGAACGCAGAGCGGGGTAGCCCCATCGCGCCAGCCCGGACAGCGCTGCTCGAGAGCCGTGCTCGAAAGGGATTCCTGCACGGGCTGTCCCTGCGGTTAGTGGGACCTGCGGCGGTCGCCTTCCTCGTAGCGACAGCCTTCGCCCCCCGGATGGCGGCCGGCCAGGCGCCCGAGGCTGCTCCGCGCGGTGCACAGTACCCCGGCGTCGCCTCGCTCTACGTGAGCCCCGCCGCTTCCGTCCTGCTTCTGGGCGGCGACGAAGTCGTCCTCGAGGAGAGGGTGGCCGGCATCCCCTTCGACCCCGGCCTCGGGTCGTTCCAGATCCAGATCGACTTCGACCCGAACCTGGTTTCCATGGTGATCGAAGAAGGGGCCTTCCTCGGCAGCACGGGCAACGCAACGACCTGCGGCATCACCGCCCTCACCGAGACTAATCTCCTCTACAGCTGCACCGCCACCGGTCCGAACCCAGGGCCGTACGGCGGCGGCACCGTGGCGCGCCTCCACCTGAACCCCGCGCCGGACCTCATCTTCACGCCGAACAACGGTAATGGCGCCCTGATGATCCTCGACAACATCCGTGGCGGCACCTCGCTTCGCGATAAAGAGGGGACCCTGATTCCCCTGTTGCAAGTGCTCGACGCCCTGGTGATCGTCGCCGCCCTCGAAGGTGACATTAACTTCGACTGCGAAGTCAACATTCTCGACGAGCAGCTGATCAGCGTGCATTTCAACGCCATCTTCGGGTCGCTGCTCTACATCTTCCTCTACGACCTGGATCCGGCTCCGAGTGGGGACCTCGATATCGATATCAAGGACCTGCAGTTCGTGTTTGGGCGCGATGGCGACAACTGCGAAACGCCGCAGCCCACGCCGCAGGTAACGACGACGCCGATCATCCCGACCGTGGAGATCGTCACGCGGACGCCCACCGCCACGAACACGGCAACGCAAACGCCGGTGACACCGACGGTCACGAACACGGTCGTGGCGACGAACACGCCACAGACCCCCACAGTTACGAGCACACCCACCAGCACGCCGGTGACGCCGACTGTGACAAAGACACCCGTGCTCACCGCCACCGCCGCCGCGACCAGAACCCCTGGCGTCACCCCGACGGTTAGTGTGGAAACGCGCACGCCCGCGGCAACCCGCACCGTCGAAGCGACGCGCACGCCGGCCACCACGAATACCTCGGTTCCCACCTTCACGCCGACCAAGACAACGACGCCGACGAAGACGCCGGGCATCACCCCGACGATAGATGCCGAGACGCGCACCGTTGTGACCACGCGCACGGTGGAGACGACGCGCACCGTCGAAACGACGCCCTCGCCGCAAACCACGGCGCCGGCAGGGACGACGACGCCCGCCCTCACGAAGACCGCCATAGCGACTTACACGCCGACGACGCCGAATGCGGCCACCCGCACGGCCGCCGCGGGAACACAAACGCCGTCGTCCACGGGCACGCCCGCCGCGTCGCCATCCGCTACCTCCTCGACCCAGACGACCGTCGCCGGGACCCAGTCCGACCCTGCAGGCACCCGCACGCCGCAGACCACGGTCCTGGCCAGCTCCACTCAGCGGCCTGCCTCGCCAACGCCGATTCAGGTGTTGGGCGCCGTGTCGCGGCCCGCCGTGGGCCTGTTGCCCTTTACCGGCGACGGAGAAGCCCTTCCGGGGAACGACTGGGGTTGGCTGCTATCGATCGCCACGCTGGGCCTCGGCATTGTGCTGGCCGTGGCCCTGCGGCGCTCCATCGGTGGTGGCGGCCAGCGTTAACCGAGCTTCAGGCTGCAAAGCCTAGGGGGGGCCGATGAGCATTCATCGGCCCCTCGGTTCCTTGCTTGTGCAAGCTCCCCTCAGAAACTCTGCCTCCGCCGCCGTACCCGCGCAGTGGGCGGCTTCTGCGGTGAGTCTGAGGCTGTTGGAGCCTCGCGAGCGGGATTCTGTTCTAAACGTGGGAAATTGTGTTCGGATTACCCTTGACAATGGCGCACGTCCGTTCTATAGTACGGATGTTCTCGGAGGCTCCTTGTGGCGGGCCTCAAGTGGTAGTCAGGAGGATCTCCCCATGCAGTTCGCCATCGTCATGTCGCTGGTCCTCTTCATCTCCGCCGCGCTCCTCCTCTACCAGTTCGTGAGCGGCAGCCTCGTCGGCATTGACGACACCCGCCCGTCCTGGCTCCGCCGCGGCCGCGCCCACTAGCAGCCTTCGCTGTTTGTCCTTTGTTCAGGCGCCCTGCAAGATCTGTCCTTTGCCCACTATCCTGGGCCTCCCCTTCGCTTTCTCCCCTCCCACGTGAGTGACCGCTCCCATGTCCTGCCGGGAGCGGTCGCTCGCCATTCCGAGCCGCAGGCGAAGGTCCTGCGCCAGCGGGATTGAGCGGAAGCCGCCGGCGCAAGAGAACCTCGTGAAGCGCACCTGCCCAAACGAACTCGAGCCGTGGGGCGAAGATCCCGCGCCAGCGGATGGCCAGTGCTGCCGATCTCGGAGCGGACCGGCGACCCTGCAACACCACCTGCGCCCGCGGCTTAGGAAGCGACGAAGCGGTGTACGCCTAACGAGAACAGGAAAGTGCCGAACGAACTGCCAACCCCAGCCCCGCGAGAAACACGAAACTGCCGAACGAACCCGAAGCCGCAGGCGAAGGTCCCGCGCCAGCGGGATACCGGCCGGAGCTGCGAAGCAGGAAAAGTGCCAAACGAACTGCCGTCTCCGGAGTAAAGAGATGCCGAGGGGCCCCTCTCCCCTGACCCGCTGACAAGCTGACCGGCTGATTCACTCCGATAAACTCCGTTCATGCGGATACTCGCCATCGATATGGGCACCGGGACCCAGGACATCCTCCTCTTCGACTCCTCCGGCCCGATCGAGAACTGCGTGAAGATGGTGCTGCCTTCGGCGACGAAGATCGCCGAAGGACGGATCCGGCGGGCGACGGCGGCCGGGCGAGCGGTCGCCCTTTCCGGCGTAATTCAAGGTGGCGGCCCGTGCCATTGGGCGCTCGAGGACCACCTCCGCGCCGGCGGGGCCGCATATGCGACTCCGGAGGCGGCGCAGACGTTCGACGATGATCTGGAGCAGGTGGCCCGAATTGGCATCCGCATCGTGAGCGACGATGAGGCCCGAAGCATCCCGGACGCCGACCACATCGAACTGCAGGACCTCGATCTGCCGGCGATCCGGACCGCCCTCGCCGCCTTCGATGTCTCGCCGGAGTTCGATGGGCTGGCGCTAGCCTGCCTTGATCACGGGGCGGCGCCGCCGGGATACAGCGACCGCCTGTTTCGCTTCGACCACCTGCGCCGGGTAGTCGGCGCGCGCAACGACCTGCGCGCGTTCGCCATGCTGCCTGACGAGATCCCGGAGTACCTGACCCGCGCCCGCACCATGGTCGCGACAGCACGGATGCAGAATCCGCAGACGCCGATCGTCTTTCTCGACACCGGGCCGGCGGCCGCGTTGGGGGCGCTGCAGGATCCCCGCGTGGGCGAGGCGACGACGCAGCTTGTCCTGAACCTGGGGAACATGCACGCGCTGGCGTTCCACCTGCAGGGCACGCACATCATCTCGCTCTACGAGCACCACACCGGAGAGATGTCGCGCGAGCAGATCGAGGACTTCACTGAGTGCCTGATCGCGGGCACGCTGACGCAAGCGGAGGTGTTTGAGACGAAGGGACACGGAGTGTTCTACGCAGGTAGCGCACGGCCGAGGCCGGAGATTGTCGGTGTCACCGGCCCACAGCGCGGACGAATACGCGGCTCGCGGCTTGCGCCCTACTTCGCAACGCCGCACGGCGACATGATGATCAGTGGCTGCTTCGGGCTGTTGGTGGCGTTCGCCGAGAAGTTCCCGCAGCACCGCGCCGACATCGAAGCGAGCCTGAAGAACGACTGAGAGCCGGATAGAGAACGCGGCCAGTAGGGACGAAGCTTTAGCAGGGTGCTGAAAAGTCCTCCCGACTCGTAGCGCGGGCTTTCCAGCCCGCGTCGAAGACCTGACGACCGTCACGGCGGTGCAGCTTCTAACAGTCCACAGTGTCGCTCGACAACAGTGCCGACAGAGAGTTTTCAGCACCCTGTGAGCTCCGGTCACTATCGGAGACGATCGTGAGGGCTGTGCCGCTAGCTAGTGCGATCCACCGAAAGGAATCTCGCGAGCGAGCGCGCCGCTCGATCGACCGTCGGGTAGACAGCGAGCTGGGCATCGGTGAAGAGCAGCTTGCCGCTGCTGATGGCCCGCCACTTCAGCTCGTCGGTGGAGTCGGCCTCGCCGAGGACGAAGGCGAGCGGCTTCTGCGACTTCCTCCCGATCTCGACGAACCGCTCGACGAGCTTGGCCATGCGCTCGACGGCGTCCGGCCGGCCCAGCACCCAGTCCTCGCCGACGTTGCCGATCAGCGCATCGAAGTCCGGGTGTTCGAGCATCATCTCGAGGATGCGCGCGCCGGAGAAGCCGCTGCCGGCGAGGATCGACTGATCGACGGGATTGTCCACCCAGTCCGCGAGTTGCGGCGCCTTCGCACGCAGCGCTTCGCGCATTTCGACGGGCAGCTTGGGCACGGCCAAACCAGCTTCTTCGCAGACATCGGCTGACTGCACCGCTCGGCCACCACCGCCGCCGACGATGCCCACGCGTGCCTGGAGTTCGTCCCACGAACGCGCCGGCGCCATGAAGGCGAAGGCGACGAGCATGTCGATGAGTTCGTCGAAGGTAGCCACTTCCACCGCGCCCGCCTGCTTCAGCGCCGCCGACCAGATCTGCCGCTGACCGGCGAGGGCGGCGGTGTGCGAGGCGGCCGTGCGCGATCCAGAGCTCGTGCGGCCGCCCTTGAGGATGACCACGGGCTTCTTCGCGGCGCACCGGCGGAGTGCGTCCAGCAGCCGGCGGCCATCTCGGGTGCCCTCGATATAGGCGCCGACGACCTGCGTCTCGTCGTCGTCGGCTAGGTAGTCGAAGAAGTCGGCATCGGTGATGTCGAGAGCGTTACCGTAGCTGACGACCTTGCTGAATCGCAGTCCCCGGGCGGCGCCGTGCAGCATCAGTTCGACCGAGTTGTTGCCGCTCTGCGAGATGAAGGCGACACCGCCTTTGTCCTTCGGGAGATCGGGGCGGAAGGAGAGAGCGGAGGTGGAGTCGAAGACGCCCATGCAGTTGGGGCCGACGATGCGGATGTCAGCATCGGCGGCGGCTTGCTTTACGCGCTGTTCGAGTTGCGTGGCTTCTGCTTCTCCGGTCTCGGAGAAGCGGCCGGTGAACATGATGATCGCCTGCACCTTCTTCGCACGCGCCTGCTCGATGAGGTCGAGCACGCCGTCGGCGGGGATACAGGAGATGACGAGATCGACGTCTTCGGGCACGTCAGCGAGGGTTGGGTACGCCTTGAGGCCGAGGATCTCGCTCGCGCGGGGGTTGATGGGGTAGATCGGGCCGTTGAACCCGAACTCGGCGATAGCGCGGACATAGTCGTGGCCGGGGCTATCGACGTTCGAGGAGGCGCCGGCGATGGCGACGCTGCGGGGGCGGAAGAGGGCCTTGGGAATTCGGTGCATCTGGGACGGAGTCTACAGACAACAGACAACACACAACAGATCGTAGTTCGCGGCTCTGTTGTCTGCTGTCCGCCGGATGTGCTTGTGCGGGGGCGTCCCGTGTGTTGTGCTGGATCTGTCCGAAACAGCAGCTAGGAGCGCCAACATGCCACTCGATGTCGTCAAAGTGGGCCCTCTGGGGCCGTACGCGAACAACGCCTACATCATCGTGGATGTGGCGACGAAGCAGTCGATCTTCGTCGACGCGCCGATCGACAGCGCGCAGGCGATCGCTCGGGCGGAGGGCACGGATGTACAGATGATCGCCGTGACGCATCGGCACGGTGACCACTGGGCGAACATCGACCTGGTGAAGGAAAGACTGGCGGCGCCGGTTTGGTGTCATGACGAGGACCGCGCGCCGTACAAGGAGAAGGTGTTCGACACGCTGGCGGACGGGAGCGAGGTATCGCTCGGCGACTCGAAGGTGCGCGTCCTTCACACACCGGGGCATACGGCCGGCAGCATCTGCCTGTTCTTCCAGACGAGCGCCGGGCCGGTACTGCTCTCCGGCGATACGCTCTTCCCCGGCGGGCCGGGCCGCAGCGACAACCCGGCGGCGCTCCGCCAGATGGTGCAGAGCATCGAGTCGCGTCTGCTCGTGCTGCCGGAGGAGACGCGCGTGTTGCCGGGTCACGGCGATGACGGCACGATCGGCGCAAGCAAGCGCGAGTACGCCGCCTTCGCGGCGAAGCAACATCCGGCGGATCTGTGCGGGGACGTGACGTGGGGATGATCTGGTGAGTGGTGATTCGTGATTGGCCAGTCAGACCGATCACCAGTCACGGGTCGATCCCTAGCAGGCGGGCCGCGTTCTCACGCAGAATCTTCGGGCGGACGTCGTCGTTGAAGGCGACCGTCGCGAAGTCCTTGAGCCAGCGGTCGGGCGTGATGGCCGGATAGTCGGAGCCGAAGATCACTTTGTCGCTAATCATGAAGTTCGCGTAGGTGATCAGCGACGGCGAGAAGTACTTTGGCGACCAGCCGCTGAGATCCATGTAGACGTTCGGTTTGTGCACGAGCAGCGCCAGCTGCTCCTCCTGCCAGGGCCAGGCGGGATGCGCCATTACGATCGTCAGCTCGGGGAAGTCGGCGGCGACGTCGTCCATGTAGGGGATGGGGCGCGCATAGCCGAGCTTGATGCCGCCACCGCCCGGCCGTCCCGCCCCGACGCCGGTGGTGCCGGAGTGGAAGAGCACGATGAGGTCCAGTTCCTGCGCCTTCTCCCAGAGCGGGTAGAAGCGCTGGTCGTTCGGATAGAACGCCTGTGTCGAGGGATGGAACTTCAGGCCTTTCAGGCCGAGATCCTTCACGCGCTCGGTCTCCTTCACCGCGGCGGCGCCCTTCCAGGGGTCGACGTTGCCGAAGGCCGTGAAGGTGTCGGGCCAGCGGCGGACGCAGTCGGCGAAGTAGTCGTTCGGGACAGGTGGCCGGCCGGAGACGGTCTCATCGTCGATCGCGAAGAGCACGCCGAAGATGTCGCGCTGGATGTAGTAGTCGGCCATCTCTTCCGTGTTGGCGGGCGGGGGATCGCCGCGAAAGTAGGCCGCCATCTGCGCCTGCTCGGCCGTCGAGAGGCCGCCGGGACCCGGCGGGTGGATGTGGAAGTCGATGATCTTGGGCATCGCGTTGCTTCCGCGCCGGGCGCTACTGGCTGACGATTTGGAACGTGAGCGTCTTCTGAATCACCGTCTGGCTATCGCCGCGATCGATGGAGATGTTGCAGTCGGCGTCGTACTCGCCGGTGAAGAGCGGCTTAACGTCGACCGATGCGGTCTCACCGGGTGCGGCGCGCAGGGCGAACGTCGCGAACTGCGAGCCGATCTCTGTGTTCGGAGGGATCTCGCCCGTGATGGTGACGGGGAAGCGCGTCATCACAAGGGACATCCCGTCCTGGTCGGTGCTGTGTTTGCTGTTGTCGAGGACGATGTTCGTCTCCTGGCCGATCTTCATGCGTAGGAAGCGCACGTTGCCGCACACGCCCTCCGTAATCACCAGCTTCTTCCCACCACCGGTGAGCTGACCGCACGCCGATACAAGGAGCGCGCTCACGATGATGCCGAGTATCAGTAGACGTCTGCTCATCACTTCATCAACCCCACTTGTACATTCCTGAATCGCGCTGCCGATGCGCCGTGCCCTGTGTGTGCGACCTGCTCCGGCTGCCCCTTCCCGCAGTTGGGGGTGCCCCAGACTACCCACTCGCCGCGGTTGGCGATCGCGTCGCAGCTTCCCCAGAAGCGGGGCGTGATTCCCGTATACGTGGGGTTCTTGATCAGGTCGCCGAGCTTTCCGTTCTTGATCTCGCGCCCGATCTCTGTGCCGAACTGAAAATTCAGGCGCTTGTCGTCGATGCTCCAGCTGCGGTTCGTTTCCATGTAGATGCCGTCGTCAGTGTCGGCGATCATGTCCGCCAGCGTCCAGGTGCCGGGTTCCAGGCTCACGTTGGTCATGCGGATGAGGGGGATGCGGTTCCAGCCGTCCGCGCGCATGGTGCCGTTACTCCGCTTGCCCAGAGCCGCCGCCGTCTCGCGCGAGGTCAGGTTGTCGAGGAAGAGCCCCTCGCGGACGATCGGCGTGGATTGCGCCGGCACACCCTCGTCGTCGAAGCCGAAGGTGCCGAGCCCGCCGGGGATCGTCGCGTCAGCCGTCATGTTCACCAACGGCGACCCGTACATCAGCGAGCCGGCCTTGTCGGTGGTGAGAAAGCTGGTGCCGGCAAACGCGGCCTCGGTTCCCAGGACGCGGTCGAGTTCGATCGGGTGGCCGCAGGATTCGTGGATCTGCAGCGCCACCTGGCTGCCGTCGAGAATGATCGTCGTCGTGGCGGGCTCCATCGGCTTCGCGCGCAGCAGCTCCGCCGCTTCCTCGGCGACGCGAACGGCGTTGGCGGTCAGGTCGTACCGTTCGATGAACTCCCAGCCCTCCGTGCCCTGGTGCCGCCCGACGCTGTTGGGATACGAGCGGTTCTGCACCTCGCCTTCATCGACGGCGGTTGCCTCGAGGCCGCACCCGGTCTCGTACAGCTCTTGCTCGATGTAAGCGCCTTCCGTGCTGGCGAAGACCTTGTCTTCGCGCTGGCAGTAGATGTTGCCTTCGGCGGAGATGATGTTTGGGACCGCCATCATCGCTTCGTTGACACCGAGGAGTAGCGCGATCTTGTCGTCGAGAGAGACCGCGAAGGGATCCTTCTCGACCGGCGTCTTGTATGAGCCACTGACCGACTGCGGCGGGCCGATGTCGGCCTGCGGGCCGCGGACCAGCGCCGAGGCCTTGGCCACCCGGATCGCGGCGGCGGCGACGCTATCGGCCTCCTCAAGCGTCATCTTGTGGCTGGCGGCAAAGCCCCAGAAGCCATCGACAATCACGCGGACGCCGAAGCCCAGCGACTCGTCCGAAGTGAGCGCCTCGACGTTGTGGTTGCGGACGATGACCGCCTCGGATCGGAAGCGCACGACGCGCACATCGGCGTACGAAGCGCCGCGCTGGCGGGCGGTGTCGAGGGCGCGCAGAGCGAGGTCACGCATAGTGGGCACAGGGTAGCAGGCAGTGGGCGAATGCTCACGCTGGCGCGCCCGTCTGGTGTGGTGACCTTCCCCTACGTCGTCCGCTGTTTGTGGACGGCGGCGTGCATGCGGTCCCGCACCATGTCCATTCCGTAGTCCACCGTCCAGGGCAGCAGGTCGTTCCAGCGGGCCATGATCGACTCGCTGATACCGATGAAGATCTCCGGCTGGTGCCAGCGGACGCCGCGCACGATCGCCTGGCCGACCTGTTGCGCTGTCGCGACATTCAGGCCCAGCCCATCGGTTTCGACGTTGTCGATGAGGTCGGTCGCGGTCACCCCCGGATACACCGCCGTGACCCGAATACCGTCGCGGGCGACCTCGCGGCGGAGGGCCTCGCTGAAACCGCGCATGGCGAACTTGGTGGCGGAATAGGTGGCGTAGTAGGGCAGTCCCACGCGCCCGGCGACCGACGAAATGTTGACGATCACTCCAGATTTCGCCTCCCGCATGTGCGGCACGACAAGCTGGGCGAGGCGAATCGGGGCCCAAACGTTGACGCCAACCATCCGGCCGATGTCGTCGGCGGGGATCTCATCCAGGCGCCCGCCGGAGACGACGCCGGCATTGTTCACGAGGACGTCGATCTTGCCATGCGCGCCGAGCGTAGTGTCGACGAGGTTCCGAAGGTCTTCGTCCTTCGCCACGTCGACGCGAACCACCTGCGCGTTACCGCCGGAGGCGCGGCACTCCAAGGCCGACGTTTCGAGGGCGTCCATGCGTCGCCCGGCGAGGACGACCGTCGCCCCTTCGCAGGCGAACTCGAGCGCCGTCGCGCGGCCAATGCCGCGGCCGCCGCCTGTGACAACGACGACCTTGTCTTTGAAGTGCTGGGTCATCATGTTCCTCCTTATGGGTTCGTCGATTGCATCTTCTCAACCCGGGCTGGCAAAGGCCAACGGCCAATCGGCCCTGTCACCGCGCCGATCAGCAGTGCGTCAGGAAGCGGCGATTGCGATAGCCCACCGAGTTCACCGGAGAAGAAGCACCGGAGATTGGGGTCGGCGGCTACGGCGGCATTGTAGCTTGTGCGTCCGGGCCATGCGGGCTCCTTGCCCTACGCTTGCGAGTCGCCCGTCCAGAGTGCGAGTATTGGCCGAGCGTCCCGGAGTATCGGCACAGGTGAGGTAGGTACGAATGACGAACGAAGCCGCAGCCACGCCCCGAAATGGGTCCGTACAGAAGTTGCCATTTCCGCTGCAGGCGGACGAGGCAGTGCTCAAGCTAACGCGGCGTCACTGGATGTTTCTCTGGCCGCGCACCATCCTCTGGACGGTGCTCGCCATTGCGCCCCCGATCGTCTTGTCTTGGCTCCTCTTCCGCGTGGGCGACGTGGACGGCGTGGTGGCGCAGGGCTTCTGGATCGTCGCTGCCGTGTACCTGCTGTTCTGGGCGGCCCGCATCTTCCTGAACTGGTACCAGTACAACAACGACATGTGGGTGATCACCAACCAGCGCATCGTCGACGTCATCAAGCCAAACCCCCTCGGACTGAAGATCTCGACGGCCGATCTGGTGAACATTCAGGACATGACGGTCGAGCGCCGCGGGATCTTCCAGACGGCGTTGAACTACGGTGACGTGAACTGCCAGACGGCGGCCGACAACCGCGACTTCACCATGGGCGGCGTGCCCCAGCCGCAGGAACTACAGTTGCTGATCGACAAAGAACGCGACCGCGAGCGTCTGCGTTCGCGTGGGGGTTAGCACGTTGAAGCAAACGGGCGTGACGAAATCGATGCGCGGGCCGGGGCGCAGCGGCCACGGGCCGGAACGCGATAAGGCGCCCGTGGAGTGAGCGAGGCTACAATCAGGTGCGATTGAACTCCTCCTTGGATTCGGGGAAACCCGGCCCCTGTGGTGGAGATGGCCGCTATGGTCGCCTACTCCGGCTGCCGATACTTCCTACGATATGGATGATTTCCGCAAAGAACTGACCGCGGTCGTCGATGACCTTGTGGCCTCGGGCGTCGTCCCCATGTTCCTGGTCGTGGATCTCGTCGGCGCGGAATACCTGCGCGGAAGCGCGAACGCCGAGGGATTGCCGAAGTTCCGAGAGACCTGCATGGCGTCGCTTTCCGGTGCGGCGGGTGGCGCGGAGACCTTCAGCTACGGCGAGATTCGTATTGTGGCGATTCTGCAGGGATTCGACCGGCTCAAGACGTTTGCGCTGGTGGACAAGATGCGCCGGATGCTACCGCTACTCGCGCAGTCTTTCGACGTAGTGCTGCAGCCCGAATTTGACACCATCGTGTATGACGAGCGCGCCGGCGTGGCGGGCGTGATCAACCAGCTGGTGGCGCCGCGGCGACGGGTTGACGCTGCGTAACCGCCCTTTTCTGAGACGCCCCTCTCGTTTTCGCAACAGAACGGCCCTTGATCTCGGCAGCACGGCGATCACACAATGGTCTCGCATTGTAATTAAGCGACCGCTAAACTAAGCCCAGGAGGGTCCAGCCATGGCGGAGACCATCACGATTCCCGAGAACCTTCGCGCGAAAGCCCGCGAAAAGGGCTGGCCCGACGATCTGCTGGAGCAGGCGCTCGGGGCTGGCGCTTCGGTCGAACAACTCATCGACTACATGGATCGCGGCATCAGCGTAGAGCAGGCGCGTCAGGTCATGGCCGGCCAGGCCGGGCCACCCGCCTCGGCCCCTGCAGCGTCGAGTGGCGCCAGCCCGTCGGACGTTCTCAAGGCGGCGGCGACGGCAGCCGGTTGGCCTATGGAACTGATCGACAAGGCACTGGCGATGGGCGCCGCTGAAGCCGATCTCATCAACTACATCCAAATGGGCGTCACCGCAGAGCAGGCAGCGCAGTTCATGGAGCAGGGCGGCGGTGGTGGTTTTGAGGTCGACCTCTCATGGATGGAGGTGCCGACGGAGTGGAACACCCGCGCGAAACCGACGAAGCACGGTCTGACGCTGGAAGCAATCAATATCGGAAAGTACGGCGAGATCCCGGACTCATGGCCGTATAAGACCGAGATGCCGCGGGGCGCTGTGCCGATTCTCGGCGTCGAGGCCATGGGGTACTCCATCTTCGAGAAGCAGGAAGTATGGAGCGATGCCTGCGCGCGGCTGTACGAGGAGGCGATCCAGAGGCGCTGGCGCCCGGCGACCGACGTGCCCTGGGACAGCATCGAACCGCTGCCGGATGATCTCGAGCGGGCGATCGACCAGATCTGCACCCACATCTCCGAAAAGGAGCAGATGGAGGCGGACGTCCTGGCGCGCTGGGAGCCGGAGATCAGCTACGGCTACCACGAAGTGAAGCTCTACCTCGCCACGACCATCTTCGAGAATGTGCGCGCGGTGGAGGTGTTCCGTAAGCGAGCGCTGTCCAACGGAGGCGGGCTCGGCGTACAGTCCTCGGGCTGGGGGTTCCGGTCGATCGTGGACGGGCGGAACTTTACGGAGATGGCCACCATCCAGATGGTCCTGCAGGACAGTGTGACCCTGGCGCAGTACATCTACGGCGCGAAGTACGCGAAGAACGCCGCAGAGGCGTACATCTTCGCCCACTGCGCCCAGGACAAGGCGCGACATATTGCCTACGGTGTGACGCACCTGCAGTACGTGCTTTCGAACCGCCCGGAGCGCCGGGAGGAGATCCAACGCTACTTCGACAAGGGCGAGGGGATGCTGGTCCAGGACGACCACAAGGACCCTTCTGTGCGCGAGTCTTTTGCGATCTACTTCGCCGGCGGCAAGGACAAGATCGGCGAAGGACTGAAGCTGTACGACCAGATGCGCAGGACGGCGATGCGGCAGTATCTTGGGCGGCTCAAGTGGGCTACGCTTGACCGTTCGGAGCGGCTCGCCCCGGAACTGAAGGCCTACCTCGCAGATTAGGTGCATTCATGCACGTGTGTCATATGTGATGTCGGGATGCGACGCCGTCGCGCCACGGCCATGAGTAAGGAGAGAGATCATGCCAGTATTCCCATCGGTCGAGTGGTTCGACGCGCTCAAGGCCATCGTCAATCAGGATCCAGCATTCCGCCAGCTCGGCACCATCGATACGGTCATCGGGGTCAAGGCAGGAAGCAAGATCTATGAATTGACCTTCGAGGCGTTCGAGTGTGCAGGCGTGCGTGAGGCCGGCGAGGACGACCTGCGTGATATGGACTTCTGGCTGGAGCAGCCCTACGACAAGTGGCAGGACATGATCGAGAACATCAAGACTCACGGCGCGGCCGACTTGAGCCACACGCTGAATACCATCGACCTGAGCATGCCTGCTGGCCTCGCGCAGTCACACGACGGTTACCGGCGGGATGCCTTCTACCGATTCAATCAGTCGATCCAGGACTTCTTCAACGCGTCCTCGAAACTCGATACGCAGTTCGCGGCGCCGGAGGCAGTGACGGCGTAGGCCAGTGATCGGAACAGGTAGAGAGGAGGCCTCGCACAATGCGAGGCCTCCTTGTCCTGCCGATCCACCAGCGCGGCGAGCGAGTGCGCTCCGCGATCGAGCCACCTAACCGGCGCGCGGTTCTTCGACGCGGTCGCGCTCAATAGGCGTTAGCGTGGATTCGCCGAGCATGCTCTCTTCCAGCAGCGACATCGACCGCGCACACCAGTCGATGTAGGCGCGGCGGTAGGCGTTGGCCATCTCCAGCGTCAGCGTCCAGAACAGTCCGTGGCGGGTGGCGTGGAACGACTGTACACCCTCCTTGATTTTCTCGCGTAGGACGGTTTCGGAAAAAGCCAGGACCTTCTGCTGTTCCTCCATCTGTCGTCGCAGCATGACGAGGATGTCCTCGACCGGAAGTTCGGCGGCGAAGAAGACCTTGATCATGAAGGGGTCGCGCATGTCGGCCGGCGGCTGCGGATGCCGCACCCAGCGCGCGAATTCTTCGCGGCCGCCGTCCGTGATGGCGTAGATCTTCTTGTTGGGGCGGCTGTCCTGCACTTCGACGCGCTTGTCTACCCAGGCCTGTTCTTCGAGGGCCTTAAGCGTCGGGTAGATCTGGCTGAGCTCAGCGTTCCAGAAGTGCTGCACGGTGCTGTCAAAGAACTGCTTGAGTTCGTAGCCGGTCATCGGCTTGATCGTGAGAATCCCCAGTAGCGCGTGCTTAAGCGACATGCCGCATGTTACTCCTGCCAGGGTCTGTACGCAGTGCGCGCGGCATGCCTCCGCCCTACAGTGACTCCGTACGTATTTCGCACGCGACCGTCAGCGGCCGACGGCGATCGTCGCACCAGGATTGGTGAGCGACGGCTTCGCGATGTAAGGAATGGACCCGCGTGCCGGAAGTAGGTGTCGCTTTTCCGCACGTTGCGCTCGTCGCAGTTGGCTGAGCAGCACCAAGTCTTCGGTCTCAAGCTCCCGTTCGATCTGGATGCTGGCGGCGTACGCCTCGGAGTACAGGCCTGATTGGCTCATCATGGTGGTCTGCCTTTCGGTCGGCGCCCGTTCGTGGGTAGCCGCGATTGTTGTGCGTGCCGGAGTGCGTTAGGCGGCGAGAGGTGGAGTGGCCTTGGCGAGGGCGGCCCTCTCATCGGCTGCACGGCGCAGGTCCTTCCAGGTGAACAGCCACTGTCGCTGGTTCCGCTCTAGTTCGCGTTGGGCCTGCATCACCACAGCGAATTCAAGCGCGGCGAAACTGGTCATGTCCATCGTCCTGCCTCCTCCGTCGATGTGAGACTCCACGGCCTCTGATATATCAACACTTATATATAACTCCTTACATAATGGTTCTGCAATCCGAAACCTGCCTAAATCGAGCGCTCTCTGCATATATCTGCATCTATATAACGTTGGGTAGTCCAACTTTGTGAACCGCGTAACAATCTGTTAACGCGGCCGTGGAAGCTAGAGCCTTGACGCCAGCACCGATATTCTGCGGCCATGCTGAATTTGCAGTTCATCCGCGACCACGCCGACGAAGTCCGGAAGGCCCTCGCCGACCGGCACACCGAGGCCCCGCTTGACCAGATCCTCGCCCTTGAGGAGAAGCGTAGGGCGTTCCTCGGTGAAGCGGAGGCGCTCCGGGCCGAGCAAAACGCCGCCGGGAAGAAAATAGGAGCGGCGAAAGACCCTGATCTGCGACAAACGATGATCGCCGAGATGAAGGGCGTTGCCGACCGCCTGGACGAGGTGGAGCCGAGGCTCCGCGAAGTCGAAGAGATCCTGAACGCCCTCCTCCTCGAATTGCCGAACATCCCCGACCAGGGGACTCCATACGGCGAGAGCGAGCACGACAATCCCGTCGTCCAGCAGCACGGCGAGGAGTACACGGATGTCTGGCGCAAGCCGCACTACGACCTGGGTGAGTCGCTGGGCATCATCGACTTTGAGCGTGGGGTGAGATTGTCCGGTAGCCGCTTCTACGTGCTGACGGGCTTGGGAGCGCGCCTGCAACGCGCGCTGATCGCCTTCATGCTGGATCTCCACGTCGACAAGCACGGCTACACCGAGCAGTACCTGCCGGCGATGGTGAAAGAAGAGACGATGTTGCATAGCGGGCAGCTCCCGAAGTTTCGCGACAATCTGTATCGCGACGCCGAGGAAGACTTTTGGTGGGTGCCAACCGCGGAAGTGCCGTTGACCAACATGCACAGCGGCGAGATCCTGGAGCTGGATGAACTGCCGCTGCATTACTGCGCCTACACACCGTGCTTCCGCCGCGAGAAGATGAGCGCCGGGCGGGATGTGCGCGGGATCAAGCGCGGCCACCAGTTCGATAAGGTGGAGATGTACAAGTTCTGCTTACCGGAGAAGAGCAACGACGAACTGCAGACGATGCTGGAGGACGCGCTGGATGTCTGCCGCGAGCTGGGATTGCGCTATCGCGTGGTCAGTCTGTGCACCGCCGATCTCGGGTTCAACGCCGCCCGCACCTACGATGTCGAAGTCTGGGCGCCGGGACTGGGCGAGTGGCTGGAGGTGTCGTCCGTCAGCAACTGCACGGACTTCCAGGCGCGGCGGGCGAACATCCGCTTCCGGCGCGACGCCAAAGCGAAACCGGAGTTTCCCCACACGCTGAACGGCAGCGGCCTGGCCCTGCCCCGCACGATGATCGCCGTCATGGAGAACTACCAGCAAGCCGACGGCTCGATCGAGATCCCGGATCCGTTGCGGAAGTACATGGGCGGCGCGGAGCGCATCGGCACGGCGCGATAGCGGGACATCGACCTGTCCACGAGCGCCCGGGCCGGGGGCGCCGCGCAGAGAACGAGAGGACGCGCGAGATGAATGTAAGAGCGGATGCCACCACCGACCAGCCGAGCGCCGAGGCCTTCGTCGGACGGCTGATTTCATCCGTCGCAGCGGCGATGGACGTCTTCGGGGTGTACCTCGGTGATCGGCTGGGACTATATGCCAGTCTGGTAACGGCACCGCAGACCGCGTTGCAGCTCGCGGGGAATGTTGCCTGCTCCGAGCGGTACGTCCGAGAGTGGCTGGAGCATCAAGCGGCGACGGGCATTCTTTCCGTCGACGATGCGGCCAAGCCGGTTGGTGACCGCGTCTATTCGCTTGCCCCGGAGTACGCGGAAGTGCTGCTGGATACGGACAGCTTGAACTTCGTGGGGCCGATTGCCCGCCTACTCGTGGGAGCGGTGAGTCCGTTGCCGGCGCTGCTCGAGGCGTACCGGACGGGCGGCGGCGTGCCGTATGCCGACTACGGTATCGACCTGCGCGAAGGTCAGGCGGAGATCAATCGGCCGGTCTTCATGCAATTGCTGCCGAACGAATGGATCCCGGCGATGCCGGAGGTTCATGAGCGGTTATCTCAGACCGGGGCGAGAGTAGCGGACCTGGGATGTGGGGCGGCGTGGTCGTCGATAGGGATCGCGCGGGCCTATCCCGGCGTGCATGTGGATGCGTACGACCTGGACGAGGCGTCGGTGGAGCTGGCCCGGCGAAACGTGGAGGAAGCCGGGCTAGCGGATCGCGTGCAGGTGCATCTGCGAGACGCCGGCGACGCGGAACTGGCGGGACAGTACGACCTGGTAGCGGCGTTCGAGACGATCCATGACATGTCGCGGCCCGTCGAGGCGTTGCGGGCGATGCGACGGCTGGCAGCGCCGGGCGGGGCGGTGATGGTGGTTGATGAGCATGTCGCGGAGACCTTCGCGGCTCCGGCGGACGAACTGGAGCGGCTGATGTATGGGTGGAGCTTCTTGCATTGCTTGCCGGCGGGGATGGCGGAGCAGCCTTCGGCGGCGACGGGGACGGTCCTTCGTCCGCCCATGTTGCGGGCGTACGCGCGTGAGGCGGGGTTCTCCGACATCGAGATCCTGCCGTTGGATGCCGGGTTCTTCAACGTCTATCGGCTGCTGGTGTGATGCGCCGTCTCGGCCGCCTGTCTGCGGCGGGTGTTGCTGATGTTCGCGGATCTGTCGGCCACCGAATGTCTTACGGCCGCGCTTCATAGAAGGCGTTGATGGGGTGGGGGAGATCGACCCGCCGGAAGCGGGTGAAGCCGGCCTGCTCGACGAGCGCGCGCATCGTCGGTTCGGGCAGGCCAAGGGTGCCGAGCCCGGCGCCCCCTGGCTCGGACAGCGACGACGACATGCACGACAAGACCGACATCGCGTACAGCATCGGCGTCGTCCCGTTGCCCATCTGCTCCTCGAACGTGGGCGCGCTGTTGATATCGGCGATGAACCACGCGCCGTCCGGCTTGATGGCGGCGCGAATAGCGGCGGCGGCGATCTCTGGATGCGTCATATCGTGAAGGCAGTCGAAGGTCGTGATGAAATCGACGGAAGCGTCCTTCGGCAGGGGATCGACCGAGGGGTCGTGGAAGGCAACGTTGGCGAGGCCGGCAGCGGCAGTATTCGCCTCGGCCCGGTCGAGGGCATGCCGGGAGTTGTCGTAGCCGTGGAAGCTCGACTTCGGGAAGGCGCGCGCCATCTCTAGCAGCGCGAGCCCGGAACCGCAGCCAACGTCCGCGACAATCGCGCCTTCCTTGAGCCGATTCACCACCCCTTCGAGAGCAGGCAGCGCAACCGGCACGAGCACGAGGCGGTACCAGTTGCGGAATAGCTGCTCGGTAGAGGCCGCGGTGGCGGGGCCGCGGTCGTCGAACGAGTAGCCGAGTCCGGTGCGGAAGGCCTCCATTAGGCTGTCTATCATCGCTAGCCGCGCAGGCAGGGGGAGGAAGTTCCCGCCGAGGTACGACATCTGATCCTCGTCCGCGAGCAGCAACGCCACTTCCGGAGACAGTTCGAAGCGCCCGTCTGGGTGGTAGTCGAGGATGCCGGCGGCGGTCTGGCCGCGAAGCCACTCCCGGAGCCAGCGCTCGTGCAGCCCGGTCGAGCGCGCGAAGTCCTCGCTGCTCGTGGGGCCAGCGCCAGACAGGGACTTGTACAGGCCCAGGCGAAGGCCGAGAACGATCATCGCGGCGACGTGGGCGCCGGTCATCATGCCGGCGAGGAGGCCGACCTTTTGATTGAGCTTCTTTGGATCCGGGGATGAGGTTTCGGTCATGGTGTCTCCTCTTGACTGGAGCTGGTCCTGTTCGGTTGGTGCTCTTGGCGGACGGCGAGCCGTGGCTAACGACCAGGCCTGGCAAGCTCTAGCAAGATTTCTTCGCAGAGCTCAGAATGACAAGTCCAGGATCTGCGGGTAGGTAGCGAGACTCTGGGTCAGAGTCTCGCTCCGAGATCTCCGCCTTCGACTCCGAGGTTCCACGCATGATAGCCTCAGGCGCGATGACTTCAACTGCTTCCACTGGCTGGCGCGAGCGATATGCGGACAAGCTGACGACGCCTGAGGCGGCGGTGCGGCTGGTGCGGGATGGCGATCACGTGGTGATCGGCATGCACTACCAGACCCCGCTGGCCCTGTGCCGGGCCCTGGCGGCGCGGGCGGGTGAGTTGCACGATGTCGAGATCGAGAACTCCATCGCCACCTTTATCTCCTGGTGGCAGGACGATCAGCCCAACGACTTCAATGTGCGCTCATTCTTCCTGCAAGCCGGCGACCGAGCGGCGTTTCGCAAGGGACTGCTGGACTACGTGATCGCGCCGCCGACGCGCTCGGACGAGTCGTATTGGGTGCGCGGCGATGCACGCACGGACGTGTTCCTGACCAGCGTGTCGCCGCCAGACGCCGAGGGGTGGTGTAGTTACGGAATGAGCGTCTGGGGGGCGCCGGAAGTAGCGCGCGAGGCCGCACATATTTTCGGCGAGGTGAACCCCCGATTGATCCGCACCGGTGGCGACAATCGCATCCACATCGACCAGATCGAGCTGCTGGTGGAGGCCCCGACCGAGTGGAAGTTCCTGCGCCGCCCGCCCAACACCGACGAAGAATCAGAGATCGCGGCGGTGATCTGTTCGCTGGTGGGGATGGAGATCATCCAGGACGGCGACACGCTGCAGTTCGGGACGGGGACGGTGTCGGCGGCCATGTCGTCGTTCATCGGGCATCGGCAGGAGCTGGGGATACACAGCGAGCTGGTGTTCGGGGGAATTCCGGCGCTGGTCGAGGGCGGCGTCATCACCGGATCGCGAAAGACCGTGCATGCCGGGAAGGTGGTCGGGGCGTCGTTCGGACCGCTATCAGCGGATGAGTTCGCGCTGGTGGATGGAGACCCGCGATACGAGCTGTACTGCATGAGCCACACGAACGACATCCAGGTGATCGCCGCCCACGACAATATGTGCGTCGTGAATAACGCCCTGCTCGTGGACGTGACCGGCCAGATCAACGGCGAGACGATCGGGCCGGAGATCTACAGCGGCACGGGAGGCGCTTTCGCCTTTGCTATAGGCGCCCTCCACGCGAAGAACGGCCGCAGCGTGACCGTGCTGCCGTCGACCTCGATCGTGAACGGCGAGCGGCGGTCGCGGATTGTGGCGATGTTTCCGCAAGGGAGCGCGGTCACGGTGCCGCGCGGGTATGCGGACATCATCGTGACGGAGTACGGCATCGCCCGTATCAAGGGCGGGACGCTGCGGCGGCGGATCGAGGAGTTGTGTGCGATCGCGCATCCGGACTTTCGGGCGGCGTTGCGGGATGAGGCGCGGCGGGCGTACGGAGTCTAACTGCGTTTGCCGCGTGGAGGCCGGTGGGCCGACCGCAGCCGTGTCCCGTCAGCGGTATCCCTCAGCGACTGGCCGGCGGGGCAGAGTCCACCAGGCGGCGTCACACGCCGCCCTCAGGCCGTCGTCGAGATCGAGATCGACGGCGGCGAGCGAGGCATCGATCTGGTCGGGACGGCTGGCCCCGATGATGGCCGACGTCACGCCAGGCTGCGCGATCACCCACGCTATTGCGACCGAAGCCATCGCGACGTTGCGGGCCTCGCAGGCGCCGCGCAGCTCCTCCACCGCGTCAAACATCGCATCTTGCCAGTAGCGCTGCTGATACCTCCGTGCCGCCGTCCCTAGCGTGAACCGCGAACCTTCGAGGGGATCGTCGCCTTTGCGGTACTTACCGCTGAGGAATCCACCGGCCATCGGGTTGTAGACGATGACGCCGAGGCCCTGGCTGCGGGCAAGCGGCAGCAGCTCCGTCTCGATCTCGCGGTAGAGAAGGTTGTAGCGCGGCTGCAGAGAGTCGTAGCGGGCGAGATGGTGTTTGTCGCTGGCCCAGAGTGCCTCGCCGAGACGCCAGGCGGGGTAGTTGGAACAACCGACGTAGCGCACCTTTCCCCAACGGACGAGATCGTCCAGCGCGCCCAGCGTCTCTTCAATGGGAACGCGCGGGTCGAAGCCATGCACCTGGTACAGGTCAATGACGTCGGTTTGCAGGCGACGGAGGCTCTCTTCGACGGCGCGGTGGATGTGATAGCGGGAGAGGCCGTTGTCGTTCGGTCCGGGGCCCATCGGGGCGAAACACTTGGTGGCGAGGATGATCCCGTCGCGGTTGCCGCGCGCCTTCATCCAGCGGCCGATGATCTCCTCCGTGCGTCCGGCCGTCGTGCCGTCGCCGCCGAGCGGGTAGGCGTCGGCGGTGTCGATGAAGTCGATGCCGCCGTCGATCGCCTTGTCGAGGATGGCGAACGAGGTGTCTTCGTCGCACTGCAGGCCGAAGGTCATGGTGCCGAGGCAGAGGGGCGGGACGCGGAGGCCGGTGCGGCCTAGTTGTCGGGGGTTCATGTTGTATTCCTTTGGGGCAAGAGGTGTCCGATTGTGGGATCGAGGGGTGGCCGCTTTTGGTATGATCGGCCCATGGTATCGCGACACAAGACCAAGGTCTTTGAGATGTCACCGGAGCTGAAGTGGCTTTCGTCAAAGCCGGCGGCGCTTCGTGCGTATGAGGGCAAGTGGGTCGGAATTCTCGGCGACCGCGTCGTCGCGGTGGGCGATTCCGCCAGCGAAGTTCTCGATATCGCCGACGCCGCCGGTCTTGACAATCCGCTCGTGACTCGAATAGGCCCAGCAGTTCGTCCCGACAAGATCGTCCTGGATTGACCTCTCTCGATTTCGACGTTGAGTACGCGTACAACGATGATGAGATCGTGATCGGCGTACTGATGCCGTCCAGTCGAGGCGGGACGCGCGCCGATTTGGTACTGGACACGGGCACGAACTTTTCGACATTGCACCATTCACTGCTCAGGTCGCTCGGCATATTCGATGTCACAACTGGTCGGCAGGCAACGATTTCCCTCGCTGGTGGCCAGAGTGCGACCTGCTGGCTGCATCCGATCGTGATGGAGATATTTGGAACGCGATTGACTGTGGACGTTGCCTTCTGTTCCGAATGGGAGATGAAGAACCTTCTGGGGATGCGCGGGTTCATGGATCAAGTGGTGTTCGCCGTAGATCACGCGCGGCACCGCCTGTATCTGAATTTCTAACAGGTTCACCTGCCACTAGCTGAAGTTCCCTGTAACCTACCCCCATGCCTGGTGAAGACGAACTCATTCAACTGCGGCGCGAGAAGCTGGAGAAGTTGCTCGGTCGTGGCATCGACGCGTACCCGGCGCGGACGGGGCGGACGCATGAGGCGGCGGTGGCCAAGGCGGCGTTCCTGAAGTGGGAAGCGGACGGCGCGGCGGGCGACGCCCCGATGGTGAGCGTCGGTGGGCGCATCACGGCGCAGCGAGATATGGGGAAGGCCTCCTTCCTCGACGTGCGCGATGGCTCGGACCGGATCCAGTGCTACGTGAAGAAGGACATCATCGGCGACGAGGCTTATGCCGGGCTTGCCGAACTCGATTTGGGCGATTTCCTTTGCGTAGCGGGCCCGCTGTTTCGGACGCGCACGCAGGAGATCACGGTTGAGGCGCGGTCGTACGAGGTGCTGGCGAAGGCGCTGCGGCCGCCGCCGGGCGAGTATTACGGGATCGAAGACATCGAGATCCGCTACCGGCAGCGGTATCTCGACCTGATGGCGAACGAAGATGTGCGGGCGATCTTCCGCAC
>CXWL01001534.1_pt1 | contig 22953 bp, 13 predicted proteins | sample 590931 | NCBI WGS metagenome assembly CXWL01 (sample SAMEA3498368, study PRJEB10139) | groundwater metagenome | biome: water well; material: biofilm material | place: Germany | collected 2015-04-27
GGCCAGCCGGCAGCGGTCAACGCCATCGCCCAGACGCTGGTCGTCGCCGCCTACCGCACCGGCGCGGTGGCGCTGCCGCCCGTCGAGGTGGTGCTGCCGTGCCGCAGCGGCAGTCGCAGCCTGCGCACCGCCGAGGGCCTCGCCCTGACGGTGCAGGCGCTGCTTCCCGCGGAAGGCGCCAAGCCCGACCCCAAACCCGCCGCGCCCCCGCGCCGGCTGGCCCTGCCGCTGGCGTTCTGGTGGGCCACCGGCACCTTGTCCGCCCTCTGCCTGGGCGCCATCGTGCTGCTCGTCCGCCAGCGCCGGCGCCTGGCCCCGCTCGCCAGCGGCGACCGCACCGCACCGACCCTGCCGCCACTTGCCGAGCTCGCGGCCCGGCTCGCCGCGCTCCGCGCCGAGGCCGACGACGCCTCGCCAGACCGCCTGCACACCGCCCTCTCGTTCGCCGTCAGGCGCTACCTCGGCCGCCAGCTCTCGTTTCACGCCATCGAGAGCTCGACCAGCGAGATCGCCCGGCTGCTCGCTCGTCGCGAGCTGCCCTCGGCCCTGGTGAGAACCCTGGTCCGCCTGCTGCGCGACTGTGACGGCGTCAAGTTCGCCAAGGTCCGCGTCGAGCCGGCCAGCGGCATCGCGCGTCTCGATCAGGCCCTCGCCGCCGCCGGCGAGCTCGACGCCCATCTCCACCCGGCGGCGGTCGTGCCACCCGTCGCTGCAAGCGGCACCAGCGAGCGTGCGCGATGAGTTGGTCCGCCCTCTCATTCGCCAACCCGTGGTGGCTCCTCCTGTTGGCCAGCCTGCCCGCGCTCGCCTGGTGGCATCACCGCCAGGGCGGCGTCGGCGCGCTCGTCTACAGCCGCCTGCCGGCCGGGGCCGGCAGCAGTTGGCGCCTGCATATCCCGTTCTACCTTCGCCTCCTCGGCCTTGCCGCACTGGTCGTCGCGCTGGCCCGGCCGCAGACCGGCTACTCGTGGGAGGAGAGCCTCACCGAAGGCATCGACATCGAGATTGCGCTCGACCTGTCGGGCAGCATGGGGGCCGAGGACTTCCAGCCGAAGAACCGCCTGACGGTCGCCAAGCAGGTGATCCGCGACTTCGTCGACCAGCGGCCCGCCGATCGCCTCGGGCTGGTGGTCTTCGCCGGTGGCGCCCTCACCCGCACGCCGCTCACCACCGATCGCAAGATGCTCGATGAGCTGATCGACTCGCTCGAGCTCAACACCATGCGCGACGGCACCGCGATCGGCGTCGGGCTGGCCAATGCCGCCTCCCGGCTCAAGGACTCGGCCGCCAAGACGCGGGTGATCGTCCTCGTCACCGACGGCGTCAACAACGCCGGCGAGATCGACCCGCTGTCGGCGGCGGCGGTGTGCAAGGGCCTCGGCATCAAGGTCTACACCATCGGCGTCGGCACCGCCGAGGGGCCGGTGCCGGTGCCCGTCCAGGTGCGGAACCCGCTCACCGGCCAGATCGAGACGCAGCGCGTGATGATGATCACCACCGTCGACGAGAAGCTGCTGGCGGAGATCGCCTCCCGTACCGGCGGGCAGTTCTACAGGGCCACCGACGCCCGGACCTTGAGCCGGATCTTCGCCGAGATCAACGCGCTCGAGAAAACCCCGCTGCAGGTCAAACGCTACGTCCGCTACCAGGAGGGCTTCATGCCGCTCGCCTGGGCCGCCCTCGCCTGCCTGCTGGCGCCGCTCGCGCTGGCGGCGGCAGGCGTCACCGCCGACCCCTGAAGCCGCCCTCGCCATGACCTTCGCCGCCCCCCAATGGCTCTGGCTCGCCCTGCTGGCGCCGCTCGCCGCCACCGTCGCCAGCTGGCTGTGGCGCCGCCGCCGGGCGGCTGCCCTGGCTTGGGCCTCCCGCGGCCTGTGGGATCGCCTGTTGCCCGGCTGGTCGCGCCGCCGTTTGCTCGCCACCACCACCCTGCTGGCAGTGGCCGTGCTCGGCGCCGGCCTCGCCCTCGCCCGCCCGCGCTGGGGCGAGGGCAAGCAAACCGTGGAGCGACACGGCATCGACATCGTCTTCGTCCTCGACACTTCGCTGTCGATGGCGGCCCACGACGTCAAGCCGTCTCGCTTCTGGGTCGCGCAGAGCCTGGTCCGGCGTCTGGTGGCGGACCTGCCTGGCAATCGAGTCGCGTTGGTCCAGGCCGAGGGCGAAGGGGTGGCGATGTCGCCGCTGACCCTCGACGCCGCCGTCCTCGACCTGCTCCTCGACGCCGCGGCGCCGGGGTCGCTGCCCACACCCGGCACCGAGATCGCGCCGGCGCTCGACACCGCCATCGCCCTCTTCCCCGCCGATGGCAAGAAGCACCGGGCGATCGTCCTCCTGTCCGACGGCGAGGACCACGGCGGCCATCTCGACAAGGCGCTCGCCAAGCTGGCCGACGAGCACGTGACGGTCTTCGCCATCGGCGTCGGCTCACCCGAAGGCGCGCCCTTGCCGTTGCCCGGTGACGCCCGCGACTACAAGCGCGACAGCGACGGCAAGGTGGTGGTCAGCCGGCTCGAGGAAAAGGGCCTCGAGACCTTCGCTCGCGAGACCGGGGGCGCCTACCTGCGCGCCACCGACGCCGCGGTCGACCTCGCGCCGGTGGTGTCTGGCCTGCGCGCGATCGACGGCCGTACGCTGGCGAGCGACACCATCAGCACTGCCGAAGAGCGGTTTCAGTGGCCGCTCCTCCTCGCCATCGTCGCCCTCTTTGCCCAGCTCCTGATCGGCCCCTTCCGGCCCGAGGCTCGCGCGTCATGATCCTGCGCCCGATGGTGCTCGGCACGCTCCTGAATCTCGGGCTGACCGGCGGCCTGATCCCCGACTTCCTGATTCCGCAGGCGGTCCAGCGCTGGCTCGCCAGCCCGCGGGTGAAGACGGCACGCGGCGTCGAGGCCTTCGACCGCAAAGACTACGAGGGCGCCGTCAAGCCGATGCAGAGCGCGCTGGCCGACGCCCCCGAGGACAGCCTGCGCCAGTTCAACGCCGGCACCGCCGAGCTCGCCGCCGGCCAGGCCAAGGACAGCCTGCCGCTCCTCGAGGAGGCGGCGCGCGGTCTCGCCGGCCAGGGGGCCGGGGCCGAGCTCACCGCCGACGCGCTCTACAACCTGGGCAACGGGCGCCTGGCGAGCGGCGACGCCGCCGGCGCGGTCGAGGCCTACAAGCAGGCGCTGCGCACCCGCCCCGACCACGCCGATGCCAAGCACAACCTCGAGCTGGCCCTGAAGCAGCTCGAAGAAGAACGCCAGGCCAAGCAGAAACAGGAGTCGCCCAACGGCAAGGAGCAGGGCGACCAGGAGCAGTCGCAGAACCAAGGCCAGGGCGAGCAGAGCGACCAGCAGCCGCGGAAGAACCCGCAGAGCCAGCCCGACCAAGGCCAGAACCAGCAGCAGGCGCAGAACCAGCAGGACGGCCAGCAGCCCCAACCGCAGCCCGGTCAGGGCCAGCAGCCGTCGTCCCAGCGCCTGCCCAACTTCGCGCCGCAGCCCGACATGACCGCCGACCAGGCAGCGGCGCTGCTCGAGTCGGTGGAGAATCTGGAACGCGAGGCGCGCCGGGCGGAGGCTCTCGCGCGGGCGGCCGAACGCAAGACCGGGGAGCGTGACTGGTGATGCGCAAACCAGCCCTGAAGTTGGCGCCACGAAGCGGTTCCGAGACGCCCACGAGCAGCCACTCGTCGCCCGGCCGTCGGCGCCGTGCCGCCCTGGCGCTCGGTGCCGCCGCGGTGGCGCTCGGGCCGTGGCTGCTCAGCCCGCGGCCGGTGCATGCCGCAGCGCCCGCGCTGTCGATCTCCCTCGCCCCCAACCCCATCGGCGTCGAGGACACCACCGTGCTCAACATCGAGGTGCGCGGCGAGGGCTTTGGCGGCTTCTCCGCCCGTCCCGACTTCAGCCTCGACAACCTCGAGGTCGTCGCCGGCCCGTCGCGCTCGGAGAGCCTGCAGTTCGTCAACGGCCACACCACCCGCAGCATGACCCTGTCGTGGCGCCTGCGCCCGCTGGCGCAGGGGATCGGCCGCGTCAAGGGCATCAAAGTGATCGTCGACGACCAGACCCTGGCGCTCGCCGACCAGGAGGTCGGCATCCAGCCCGGCAGCCTGGCGCCGCCCGAGACCGCCACGCAGGACCCCTTCCAGGGCCTTTTCGGCCCCGACGGCAATGACCCGTTCGGCAGTCCCTTCGCCCGCCCCCGCCGCGGCCAGCCGACGCGCCCGCAGCGCAGCCCCAAGGTCTTCCTGCGCGCCGAGGCGAGCCCCGAGCGGCCCTTCGTCGGCCAGCAGGTGACCTACACCGTCGCCCTCTACACCCAGACCGACGTCAGTCAGGTCGCGCCGCGCGCGACCCCGACCTTCCATGGCTGCTGGGTGCAGGACATCCCGCAGCCCGACAACCCGCGCGCCCAGATGGTCCAGATCGACGGCGAACGTTACGGCCGCGTGGTGCTGTTGCAGAAGGCCCTCTTTCCGCTCGCCGCGGGCACCCTCGAGCTCGAGCCGTTCCGTGCCGACCTCGGGCTGCAGGTCGCCGAGCCCGGCCTGTTCGGCCCGCTGTTCGTTCGCACCCAGAGCCTCGGCCGCGCCACCGACGCCGTCACCCTGCACGTGCAACCGCTGCCGCCGGCGCCACCGGGCTTCAGCGGCGCGGTCGGCCAACTGCGCGTCACCGCCCACCTCGACCCGACGTCGCTCGTCGCGGGCGAGGCAAGCACCCTGACCGTGCGTCTGGAAGGCGACGGGCACTTCCAGGGCCTGCCGGACCCGAGCTTCGTCGCTCCCGCTGGCCTGCGGGTGTTCCCACCGCACGAAGTGACCAAGGAGGAAGTGGTCGGTGGCACCGTCCACGGCCAGCGCACCTGGAACTACGTGCTGGTGGCCGAGCGAGCGGGCAACTACACGCTGCCGGCAATCACCGTTCCCTACTTCGAGCCGGCGAGCGGCCGCTTCGCGTCGGCGGCCGCGGCACCCCTCGCCCTCGCCGCGACGCCAGCCGTCACCCTCGCCAGTGCCGGCGGGCCGGCCAGCGACACCGCAGATCACGCGGTCACCGGCCCAACCGCCACGACTCCGGCGGCCGGCGCCGCCACCACGTCCTGGCCGGCGCTCACGGCTCTCGGCCCGATCGCCGGGCCGGCGCTGCTCGGCGCGGTCGGCGCGTCGAGCCTCCTCGCCCTGATCTTCGCGCTGCGCTCCGGCAGCCTGCCCGGCCGCGGACGCACCTCGCGCCGCCAGGCCGGGCGCCAACTCGTCGCCCAGCTCGCCACCGCCGCCGGCGAGACCCGGCCGCGGCAGGCGGCAGGGGCGATCGAGGATGCGTGGCGCAGCTTCCTCAGCACCCGCTGGGACGTCCCCCCGGGCACCCCGTCCACCCAGTGGGGCACGCTCCTCGCCTCCCGTGGCGCCGATGCTGGCGCCGCTGGCGAGCTCGTCAAGCTCGCCGACGACCTGCACTACCTGCGCTACGCGCCCCAGCTGTCGTCCTGCGAGGCCCTGCAGAGCGAGCTGGTGACCCGCGGCCAGCAGCTCGCCAAGCGCCTGCGGTAGCCGGCGTTCGGGCGGGCGCGTCGAGCTCGAGCTCGGCCTACTCTGAGCACGCCAGAATCGCGCGTGCTGCGTCCGGCGTGCTATTTTCTGTTGCATTCACGACGCCGGCCCGACGGCCGAACCAACCAGCCGACCCCGCCTCGCCCCATGCGGCCCGCTCCCCAGAATGGCTGAGTTCAGCTGCCTCGAACCGGTAGCCCTCGAGCGGTTCCTCGAGCGGCGGCGGGCGAGCCCGCAGTTCCCGCTCGAGCTGAGCCTGGCGGAGAACCTGCTCGAGGTCCTGCGCAAGGCCAATCAGTTCGTGCCGTCCGACGCCGGCTCGATCCTCCTCGACAACCCGATCGAGAAGCAGGCCAACCGGCGCCTCAACACGCTGACCTTCATCGCTGCCTTCGGCGAGAGCTCCGAGGGCCTGCTCGGCCAGCAGATCCAAGCGGGCCAGGGGATCGCCGGCCACACCTACCTCATCGGTGAGGCCTACGTCGCCGACGAGGCGCACTTCGACCCCCTCTTCTACCCGGGGGTCGACAAAGAGACCAAGTACCGCACGCGGTCGATCGTCGCCATCCCGATCCGCATCGGGCAGGAAGTCTGCGGTGTGCTGGAGCTGATCAACCGCCGCGAGGCCGACACCTTCTCCGAGCGCGACCGGCACCTGCTCGAGGTCTTCGCCGACTACATCTCGATCTCGATCCAGAACGTCCTCGACGGACGCAAGGCGGCCGAGATCGCCCGCCGCGACAACCTCACCGGCCTGTACAACGACCGCTACCTGCACATCGCCCTGTCGCTGACCATCGCCGCATGCCGGGCCACCGACCGTGACCTCGCCGTCATCTTCCTCGACCTCGACTACTTCAAGCGGGTCAACGATCAGCACGGACACCTCGCCGGCAGCCAGGTGCTGCGCGAGGTGGGCGGCATGCTCCGCGGCATGATCCGTAACCCCGAGGCCATCGCCGCCCGCTACGGCGGCGACGAGTTCGTGATCGCCCTCCCGGGCATCGACCTCGCGACGGCCCGTGCCTTGGCCGAGGAAATCCGCCAGCGCTGCTCGAGCGAGACCTACTGCGGTGAGCCGGGGGACATTCAGCCCGAGGCGCTGTCGCTCTCCGGCATCACCTGCTCCATTGGCGTCGCGACGCTGCGCCGCGAGGTCGCCGGAGCACAGACCGTCGAGGCCGCCAAGAGCGCCCTGCTCAAGGCCGCCGACACCGCCATGTACCTGGCCAAGGAGACCGGCCGCGATCGCGTGGCAATCCTCGACCCGACGATCTCCGGCTCGTTTCCGGGCCTCTCCAGCGTCAGTCGCAGCTTCCACCGGTAGGGCCCGTCCACCCAAACTGAGCCTGGATTCCCGCTTTCGCGGGAATGACGAACGAGGCCGGTCCTTCCGGTCCAGACCACCCCGCGGGGTGGACCGATTCTGCGACTGCGGGTGGCGCCAGGGCCTGCCCCCTCCGACAAGCTGACAGCTGTTCGGAAGGAGACGTTTCTCATGTCCAGCCGCAGTCTGATCACCGTCGACGGCAACGAAGCCGTCGCTTCGATCGCTCACCGCGTCAGCGAAGTGATCGCCATCTACCCGATCACCCCGTCGTCGCCGATTGGTGAGCTGGCCGACGCCTGGTCGGCCGAAGGTCGTCCCAATCTCTGGGGCCAGGTCCCGCAGGTCGTCGAGATGCAGTCGGAGGGTGGCGCCGCCGGCGCGGTGCACGGCGCGCTCGAGGCCGGGGCGCTGGCCACCACCTTCACCGCCTCGCAGGGCCTGCTGTTGATGATCCCCAACATGTACAAGATCGCCGGGGAGCTGCTGCCGTTCACCATGCACGTGGCGGCACGGACCATTGCCACCCACGCACTGTCGATCTTCGGTGACCACTCCGACGTGATGGCCGCGCGGCAGACCGGTTTCGCCATGCTGGCCGCGGCCAACGTTCAGGAGGCGCACGACTTCGCCGCCGTCGCCCACGCCGCGACCCTGACCTCGCGCATTCCCTTTCTCCACTTCTTCGACGGCTTCCGCACCTCGCACCAGATCGAGACCATCGAGCCGATCGACGACAACGCGCTCGCCGCGCTGATCGGCGAGGACGGCATCCGCGCCCACCGTCTGCGCGCGTTGACCCCCGACCGCCCGGTGATCCGCGGCACCGCCGAGAACCCTGACACCTTCTTCCAGGCCAGCGAAGCGGCCAACGGCTACTACCTGGCCTGCCCGGGCATCGTCCGCCGGACCCTCGCCCAGCTCGCCACCCTCACCGGCCGCCGCTACGACCTCTTCGACTACCACGGCCACCCCCAGGCGGACCGCGTCGTGGTGCTCATGGGCTCGGGTGTGGAGACCTTGCGTGAAGTGGTCGACGCCTTGAACGCCAGCGGCGAGCAGGTCGGCGTCCTCGCCGTCCGCCTCTACCGGCCGTTCGACACCGCCGCCTTCCTCGCCGCCCTGCCCTCGACCGTAGCCCGGCTGGCCGTGCTCGACCGCTCGAAGGAGCCTGGGGCCACCGGCGAGCCGCTCTACCAGGACGTGCTGACCGCCCTCGTCGAGGCCGAGAGCGCCGGCACCCTGCCGTTCACCCGCCGACCGCAGGTGATCGCCGGCCGCTACGGCCTGGCGTCGAAGGAATTCGGCCCCGACTGCGCCCTCGCGGTGTTCGCCGAGCTCGCCCGCGAGCGGCCGAAGCCGCACTTCACGGTCGGCTTCGTCGACGACGTCACCCACCTCTCGCTGCCGCTCCCGGCGGCCGGCGACTTCGAGCCCGCCGAACGCGTGCGCGCGGTGTTCTGGGGCCTCGGTGCCGACGGCACCGTCGGCGCCAACAAGAACTCGATCAAGATCATCGGCGAGAGCGGTGAGCGGTACGCGCAAGGCTACTTCGTCTACGACTCGAAGAAGGCCGGCGCCGTCACCGTCTCGCACCTGCGCTTCGGGCCGCAGCCCATCCGCTCGCCCTACCTGGTGCAGCAGGCGAGCTTCGTCGCCTGTCATCAGTTCGAGCTGCTCGAACGCTACGACGTGCTGGCCACCGCCGCCCCCGGCGCTACGTTCCTGCTCAACAGCCCGTGGCCGCTCGACGCGGTATGGGATCGCCTGCCGCGCGAGGCACAGGACGAGATCCTCGCCAAGAAGCTTCGCTTCTACGTCATCGACGCCCACGCGCTGGCCCGCGAGGCCGGCCTCGGCGGCCGTATCAACACCATCCTGCAGACCTGCTTCTTCGCCATCTCGGGCGTGCTCGAGCGCGCCGACGCCATCGCCCACATCAAGAAGGCGATCGAGAAGACCTATGGCAAGGGGGGACGGGCGCTCGTCGAGCAGAACTTCGCGGTGGTCGACAAGGCGCTCGACAACCTCCACGAGGTGACGCTGCCGACCGCCGCCAGCTCCTGGCGTCACCGGCCGCCGGTGGTCTCCACCGAGGCTCCCGAGCTGGTGCAGAAGGTCACCGCCATGATGCTTGCCGGCAAGGGAGACGCCCTGCCGGTGTCGGCCTTCCCGGTCGACGGCACCTGGCCCACCGGCACCGCGCGCTGGGAGAAGCGGAACCTCGCGATCGACGTCCCGATCTGGCAGACCGATCTCTGCATCCAGTGCAACCAGTGCGTCCTGCTCTGCCCGCACGCGGCCATTCGCGCCAAGGTCTACGAGACCACCGCACTCGCCGAGGCTCCCGAGGGATTCCGCTCCGTGCCCTACAAGGCGAAGGACCTCACCGGCCTGACCTACACCTTGCAGGTGGCACCCGAAGACTGCACCGGTTGCCGGCTGTGCGTCGAGGTCTGCCCAGCGCGAGATCGCAGCAATCCGCGACGCAAAGCCCTGGTGCTGGCACCGCGGCGTGACGTGCTCGAGCAGGAGAAGGCGAGCTACGACTTCTTCCTCGACCTGCCCGAGATCGACCGTGAGCGCATCGCCAGGATCGACGCCAAGGGCTCGCAGTTCTTCCAGCCGCTGTTCGAGTACTCCGGCGCCTGCGCCGGCTGCGGCGAGACCCCCTACGTCAAGCTCCTCACCCAGCTCTTCGGGGACCGCCTCCTAGTTGCCAACGCCACCGGTTGTTCCTCGATCTACGGCGGCAACCTGCCGACCACGCCCTACACGGTCAACCGCGAGGGCCGTGGCCCGGCGTGGGCCAACTCCCTGTTCGAGGACAACGCCGAGTTCGGTCTCGGGCTGCGCCTCGGCGTCGACGCGCTGACCCGCGAGGCGCGTCAGCTCCTCGGCCAGCGCGCGGTCGACGACAACGGCCTGGCGCGGGAGATCCTCGACGCCGCGTGCAGCAGCGAGGCGGAGCTCGTCGCCCAGCGTCAGCGGGTGCTGGAGCTCCGCCAGAAGCTCACCGGCGCCTCCGACCGGGCCGCCCAGCAACTGCTGCTTCTCGCTGACTACCTGGTCGAAAAGAAGGTCTGGCTCGTCGGCGGCGACGGCTGGGCCTACGACATCGGTTACGGCGGCCTCGACCACGTGCTCGCCCTCGGCCGCGACACCAACGTCCTGGTCCTCGACACCGAGGTCTACTCCAACACCGGCGGGCAGCAGTCCAAGGCCACCCCGCTGGGCGCCTCCGCCAAGTTCGCCGCCGCCGGCCGCGAGCTGTCAAAGAAGGACCTCGGCCTCGAGGCGATGAGCTACGGCCACGTCTACGTCGCCCGCATCGCCATCGGCGCCAACGTCAACCAGGCCGTCCGCGCGCTGCAGGAGGCCGCCGCCTACCCCGGTCCCTCGCTGGTCATCGCTTACTCGCACTGCGTCGCCCACGGCTACGACATGGCGCAGGGCGCCACCCAGCAGCGCGCCGCCGTCAGCTCGTGGGTGTGGCCCCTCTACCGCTTCGACCCGCGCCTCGCCGCCACCGGCAAGCCACCGCTCCAGCTCGACTCGGGGCCACCGACCACCAAGGTGCGCGACTACATGGCCGCCGAGACCCGCTTCCGCATGGTCGAGAAGATGGACCCGGCGCGCTACCGGCGCTTTGCCCAGCAGGCGCAGCACGAGGCCGTGCGCCGCTACGGCGTCTACCGCCAGCTCGCCGGCGTCATCACCGACCACCCGGCGACCGGCGACGAAGCCGGGGCCGACGACGCAACTGTCCAAGCCTGACCGCCGGCCCGAGAACCAGGAGACCGCCATGAACCTCACCACTCGCTACCTCGGTCTCGAGCTCGCGCACCCGATCGTGCCCGGCGCCTCGCCGCTGGTCGACGACCTCGACACCGTCCGCCAGCTCGAAGACGCCGGCGCTGCCGCCATCGTCATGCACTCGCTGTTCGAGGAGCAGTTGGTCGGCGATCAGGCCGCCGCCTACGCCTTCCTCGAGCGGCCGGCGGAGTCCTACGCCGAGGCGCTGTCGTACCTGCCCTCGCCTCCCGCCTTCCGCCTCGGGCCCGACCAATACCTCGAGCAGCTCGCCGCGATCAAACGCACCGTCAGCGTGCCGGTGATCGCCTCGCTCAACGGCACCTCCTTCGGCTACTGGCTGGAGACCGCGCGTGACCTGGAGTCCGCGGGTGCCGACGCCATCGAGCTCAACGTCTACCGGCTGCCCACCGACCTGCACAACCCCGCCGAGGCGCTCGAAAAGGAGGCCATCGAGATGGTCTTCGCGGTGCGCCAGGCGGTGCGTCTGCCCCTGGCGGTCAAGCTGTCGCCCTTCTACACCGCGCTCGGCCACGTCGCCACCCGCCTGGTCAACGCCGGCGCCGACGGTGTCGTGCTCTTCAACCGCTTCTACCAACCCGACCTCGACATCGAGAAGCTCGAGGTGGCGCGCCAGCTCACGCTGTCGGACTCGAGCGATCTCCTGCTGCGCCTGCGCTGGCTGGCGATCCTCCACGGCCGCCTGCACGCTTCGCTCGCGGCGAGCGGCGGCGTCCACACCGTCACCGACGTCGTCAAGGCGCTGATGGCCGGCGCTGACGTCGTGCAAACGGTGTCGCTGCTCCTGCGTCAGGGCCCGCAGGCGTTGACCATCCTGCGCGACGGCTTGGCGCGCTGGATGGAAGAGCACGAGTACACGTCCGTCGGCGAGATGCGCGGCTGCCTGTCCCTCGCCAAGTGCCCCGACCCTGCCGGTTACGAGCGGGCGAACTACGTGCACCTGCTGCAGAACTGGCAGCCAGAGGCCTGAGCGACTGCTCCGCGGGCGGGTGCTAGCATCCCGCCCGCCATGAGCTCGACGACCGCGAGGCAGCCTGGATTCCTGGCCACGCTTGCCCTGGCCGCGTGTGCGCTGGCCACTGCGACCAGCGGCTGCGTGACCCTCCGCCCGGCCGTCACCCCGATGCGCACGCTCGACCTGACATCGGGGCGCGGCAGCTGCCTCGTCGTGCTGCTGCCCGGGCGGTGGGACAAACCGGAGAGCTTCGTCAAAGCGGGCTTCGCCCGCGCCGTCGAGCAGCGCGGGCTGGCGATCGACCTCTTGGCGGTGGACGCTCACCTCGGCTACTACCGCGACCGCCAGGTGACCAAGCGGCTGCACGAGGACGTCATCGGCCCGGCCAGGGCCGCCGGCTACACCACCATCTGGCTCGTCGGCCCGTCGCTCGGCGGCCTCGGCAGCCTGCTCTACGCGCGCGACTATCCGAGCGAGGTGGCCGGCGTGCTCGCCCTCGCCCCCTACCTCGGCGAGGACGACGTCATCGCCGAGCTGGTGCGCGCCGGCGGGCCCCTGGCCTGGCGTCCACCCGCCCTCATCGACGCCAACACCGACGTCGGCCGTGAGCTCTGGAGCTGGCTCGCGCCGTGGGCCAGTCGTCGCCCACCGCCGCCGCTTTACCTGGGTTGGGGCGTCGACGACTCCCTGGCCTCCGCCGGGGGTCTGCTCGCGTCGCTGCTGCCCCCGGAGCGGGTCTTCACCACCCCCGGCAGTCACCAGTGGCCTGCCTGGGAGCGCCTGTGGGAGACGTTTCTCGACGCTGACCCGCCCTGCCCGGGGCGGATGTAGAATCGCCGCGCCACTCCGAGCCGTCCCGCCCTCCCCGCTCCCAAGCGGCGGGCCCGACGGCCGGTTGGGGCGACGCGCCCGCTCCCGTAGAACGGCTCCGTCGCCCCCGAGGGTGGACCGGGAAACCGGCCCGCCTCCCTCTGCTCGGAAAGGAGCGGCGCGATGGAGACCTTGCATCAAATCGGGACGCACCGCGTCCCGACGGACCGTACTCGCGACATCGGGCCGTCGCTCGGCCTCTTCGCTCCGTCGATCGGCGGCGAGCGTCAGCTCGTCGACCCTTTCGGCCGCCACCTCACCTACCTGCGGGTCTCGGTCACCGACCGCTGCAACCTGCGCTGCCGTTACTGCCTGCCCGGCGACCTCGAGCTCGGCGACCGCGACTTTCTGTCCGCCGACGAGCTGGTGAGCCTGGTCGGCGGTCTCGTCGATCTCGGCATCCGCCGTCTGCGCCTGACCGGTGGTGAGCCCCTCGTCCGCAAGGACATCATCGACATTGCCCGCCGCCTGTCGGCGCTGCCGGGCGTCGACGACCTGGCGCTGTCGACCAACGGCACCGAGCTCGTGCGGTTGGCTCCGGAGCTCAAAGCCGCCGGCGTCTCCCGGGTCAACGTCAGTCTCGACAGCCTCGACGCCGACACCTTCCGCGCGATCACCCGCCGCGGCGACCTCGCCGAGGTCTGGGCCGGCGTCGAGGCGGCCCTCGCCGCCGGCCTCTCACCGGTCAAGCTCAACGCCGTGCTGCTGAAACAACAGACCCCCGAGGACCTCGACCGTCTGGTCGACCTCACCCTCGGCCGGCCGCTCGCCGTCCGCTTCATCGAATTCATGCCCACCGCCGCCAACGTCCATCTCCAACCGTCGGAGATGGTGTCGACCGACTGGCTGCGTGCCCGCATCGAGAGCCGCTACGGACCGCTCGAACCGGTCGCCGAGCGGGTGCGGACCGGTCCGGCCAAGAGCTTCCGCATCCCCGGCGCGGTCGGCACGGTGGGGTTCATCACCCCTCTCTCCCACACCTTCTGCGGCGACTGCAACCGCCTGCGCCTCACCGCCCGGGGCGAGCTTCGGCTCTGCCTGTTCGCCGACCGCGTCTTCCCGCTCCGCCACCTCGCAGGGGACCCGCTCGCGCTGCAGGCCGAGATTCGCCGCGTGGTGCTCGAGAAGCCCGCCGAGCACCACCTCACCGCCGGCAACTACGGCAACCTCGTGAGCTTCATGCAGATCGGCGGCTGACCCGAGCCGCGCGGCAGTGTAAAATCGAACGCGCGTTCAAATCCGGCCGGGATGGACACCGCCCAGGGCCGGACTCGACGAGACCCCAGTCCCGTCTTCCCTCCCGACAACTCGCTGCACGATTCCGCGAAGGAGCTTCGATGTCCGACACCGCGCGCACGCTGGTCCACTATGAGGTCAAGGAAGGGGTCGCCTACCTCACCCTCGACGACCCGCCGGTCAACACCTACACCCACGAGATGATGCTCCAGCTCGACGCCTGCATCATCAAGGCCCGCTTCGACGTCAACGTCCACGTCATCGTCATCACCGGCCAGGGCGAGAAGATGTTCTGCGCCGGCGCCAACATCAACATGCTGCAGACGTCGGATCCGACCTTCAAGTACTACTTCTGCCTGCACGCCAACGAGACGCTGTCACGCCTCGAGCAGACGCCGAAGCTGGTCATCTCGGCGTTGAACGGCACCACCGTCGGCGGCGGCCTCGAGATCGCCATGGCGGCGGACCTGCGCATCGGCAAGAAGGGCAACGCCAAGCTCGGCCTGCCCGAGGTCACCCTCGGCGTCCTCCCCGGCACCGGCGGCACCCAGCGCCTGGTGCGCATCGTCGGCAAGAGTCGGGCGATCGAGATGATGGTCACCGGTCGCCTGTTCGGCATGGACGACGCGCTCGGCTACGGCATCGTCGACATGCTCTTCGAGGGCGACGACTTCATGGGCCAGGTCCACGCCTACGCCAAGCAGTTCTGCCCGCCCAACAAGGCCAGCAAGGCGGTTGGTCGCATCAAGCGCTCGGTGCAGTCCGGCGCCGAGATCCCGTTCGAGTCCGCCATGACCCTCGAGCGCGAGCTCCAGCAGCAGCTCTTCCAGAGCGCCGACGCCAAGGAAGGCCTCGCCGCCTACATCGAGAAGCGCGCGCCGCAGTTCACTGCCAGCTGAGGCGACCCGGAAGCGGCCAAGAGAGCCGCGTCCGAGCCAAGAGAAAACGGCCAGCGGGTCACCCCGCTGGCCGTTTTCGCTTGTAACTGAAGGACGTCGCTGCGGCCGCCCCCTAAGGCAGAAACCCCGTCTTGTCGACCAGACCCGGCAGCGTCGAAGAGTCCGCTGCCAGCGCCGGGAGCAGGTAGTACCGGATCCGGCCCGTGCTGATCTGCTCGATCCAGATCTCGGTCACGGAGGTGTTGAACTTCACGATGTTGGGCCAGAGGTAGCCATTGGGCTTGGGCCCCACGATCCGGATGAAGACTTCGGCGCGCGACGGGATAGCGCCCGCCAGACAGGCGGTTTCACCGGTACAGGTCGTCACCGGGGTGGCCACTCGCTCGCCGTTGATCTGGGCCCAGAACCGGAAGCCCGGCAAGCTCGGCGTGGTGACGCCGGTGGCCGGCGGCGTGGGCGGGGCCACGAACGACCACCGCTGCGCCGCCGTACCATCGCAGGGGGCATAGACGACGTGCCCGGCATCGCTGGCATCGGCACAGCGCGAGTGCGGGCTTCCCCAGTCGACGAAGATCTCGAACGAGTCGCCCTGACTCAGGGTCCAGCGGTCGTTGTCGCCGCCGCCCTGCGTGCCGCAGTCAAAGAGCAGGAGGTCGTTCGTACCCCCTCCCGAGGCATTGAGACACTTACCGGCGAACCCCCGAATCTGCTGCTTCGTGCCCGCCGGCGGCACGATCCAGGATTGCTTGGGGTCGTCGGTCCCACAGTCCTCCAGAGACAAGAGAGACGAAGGCCCCGAGGCATCGCCGATCACCGTCAGACATCCGCCGCCGAGACCCACCAGGTGGCCTCCCGCGGCCTGCGCTCGCGAGCTTCCGGTCAAACCACCCGCCACTGCCAGCATCATCACCAAACGCGCCATCGTTCGTGCCTGCATTGTCGTCTCCAGTCAGATGATTGCGTGGGCTAAGGCCCACCCACCGTGCCGCTCCACACTCCCGTGTTCCCAGCCTCGAACCCATTCATGAACAGCAGCTCGACGTAGCGGTTGACCATCAGGTCGTCGAAGCCGACGGTGAAGCTCGGCCCACCGACCGTGTTGTCGGCCTGGAAGCGCACCCGCGCCGAGACCGCGCCCGCAGGCGCCAGCAGGGTGGTTTCGAGCAGGCGCCAGCCGCCGACGGTGTCACCACTCACGAGCGGGCTGGTCACCGTCGAGGACGGCGACCCGGTGCAGGACGCGCTGGTGAACAGCTCGATACGGATCCCGACCTTCGGCTGACCGGCCGTGCCGCTCGCGATGCGGGTCAGGCCGCGAGCTCGGTAGTGCTCGCCGGCGGTCACCGCGAGACATTGGTCGATGCCGTGCGTCTGGCCGGCGCCGACCAGGGTGACGAGCTGGGCCGAGCCCGAGGTCGGAGCGACGTCAGCGTCGGCGCTCTGCCAGCTGAGCTCGCCCGGGTTGCCGAGCAGCGTCCAGCCAGTGGTGTCGAGGTCGAAGTTGGGGTTGGCGAGGAGATCAGTCTGCTGGACGCTCCAGCCGCGCCCGAAGTCGTCTCCCGGCGTGGTGTCGGCGTTACCGTCGAGGGCATTGCTCTGGGCGTCGGTGAGCGAGCCGCAGGCAAACACACGATAGGCGCTCGCCGCCAGGGCGGTGGTGTGATCGAGAGTCAGCGCCGCGGTCTGACTGGCGGCGAGGTACGTGGCCCCGGCGACCGTCACGGCCAGGTCATCCACGGCGGGGCTGCCGCAGCCGGTGCTGTCGACCACTTGGTTCGGACCGGCCGCGAACAGCCGGTAGTTGCCGACCGCCGCGGCGCTGCCGCCGCCGCTCGTCGCCATCGACTCCGAGAAGGCGACGAGCAGCTGGGTCACGCCAGCGTCGAGCGCCGCGCCTTCGGCCAACGAGCCGCTCCCCGCCACCGGCCGCAGCGACGCCACCGTCGGCGCCGTGGCATCGATGGTGTACGGGCCGGCGTGGGCCACCGTTCCCCAGTTGCCGGCCGTGTCCACAGCGCAGACGTGGGCGTACCAAGTCCCGGACGCCAGCGGGTTGCTCGTCGCCCCGGTTGCTGCCCCGTTCTGATCGACCACCTGATCGCACGCCGCGGTCGGATTGGCGTCGAACAGCACCGCATAGCCGTTGACGCCGGACGCTGCGTCCGTCGCCGCCGTCCACGTCACCTCGATCGTCGGATCCCCCGACGCCACGCCAACCGTGTGCGACGGGCTCGCCAGACTGCCCGGCGCCGATGGCGCGGTGGAGTCGATACCGTAGGGCCCGCGGTGCAAGGCGGCGCCGCAGTTGCCCGCCAGGTCACAGGTGCGCAGGTGGAAGTACCACGCACCCTCGCCGAGCGACGGGCTGCCCAGCGTCTGGGGGTCGGCGCCGTGCACGACATCCACGCTCCAGTCAGGGGCCGCGGTGGCGCCGTGGTCGAACTGCACGGAGTAGCCGGCCAGCCCGGAGCCGGCGTCGCTGGCGCCGGACCACTGCATGCCGATCACCGGCACCGTCCCCCAACCGCCGATCGTGTGGGTAGTCGACACCACCGTGGGCTCTGTCGGCGCCGCGGCGTCCGACGGGAGCAGGGCCAGCCCCTCCGGGTTGCCCGGAATGCTCAGGGCCGTCTCGACCACCGAGCCGTCCAGCCGGGCGCGGCCGATCCGCTGGGCGAACTGCTCCGCCCAGTAGATCCAGCCGGCCGCACTGTCGAGCACCAGGGCGCTCGGGTAGCGCAGGGACGAGGCGACGGTTTGCACGTTCGAGCCGTCCAGGTTCGCGCACTTCAAGACGCCGGTCAGGTCCCGGTACTCTGACCAGTAGATCCGCCCAGCGATGGTGTCGACCGCCAGCCCAATGACCTGCGGCAGGTCGGTGAGGACGTCCACCAAGCCACTGCCGTTGGTGGCCACGCGCTGGATCTTGCCTGCACCCGGATTGGTGAAGTAGATCTCGCCAGCGACGCGATCGAGCGCCAGGTTGAAGGGGGTTGCCGCGCTGACGACGGTTTCGACGCCGCTGCCGTCGAGGTTGGCGCGGCGAACGAGACCGGTGCCACGCTCGCTCCAGTACACCTTGCCGCCCGGGAGGTCGAGCTCGAGGTCGTGGGGCGACCCCAGGCCGGTGACCAGATCCACTGCGCCGGTGCCGTCGAGGTTGGCGCGCCGCAGCCGGTTGCCGAAGTACTCCACCCAATAGAGGCGGCCGCCTGCGGGGTCGACGTCGACACCGAGCGGGCTGGCCACCTCGGGAGTCGCCAACAGGATGCTGCCAGTGCCACCCAACAGCCCCCGACCGAGATTCGGCGGCGCAAAGCTCCCCCAGTAGAGGACCACAGCCGTCTGCGCCGTGTCGACGACGTAGGGTCCGCCGTGGGTCACCGCACCTGCGTTCCCCGCCTGGTCGAGCGCGCAGACATGCACGTACCAGGCGCCGTCCGCCAGCGCGCCCGAAGTCGCGGAGGTCGCTGCCGTGGTCGCGCCGAGATCCAGGCAATCCGGNNAATCCGAAGTGGTCGCCGTGGTGTCGAAGCCATAGCGATACCCCGCCACACCCGATGTGACGTCGGCAGCGGCGCCCCAGGCGACGTCGATCGTCGCATCGGCGACCGGGCTCCCCGAGCCGTGCGACGCCGACGTCACTGGTGCCGGCGAAGTCGGGGCGGTCGTGTCGACGAAGTAGGGTCCGGCATGGACCGTGACGCCACAGTTGCCGGCGGTGTCGCAAGCGCGGACGTGGAGCCACCAATCGAAGCCGTCGGGTGACGCCGTGCCGGTGAACGTGGTGCCCGCCAGCTCCGTCACCGCATCCGGCACCGTCGCAGGGCTCTGATCGAAGACGATCGAGTAGCCGGTGAGCCCGTTTGCGTCGGCCGCTCCCGAGATCGTGAAGTCGACCGTCGCGTCGCTCGACCAGCCAGAGATCGGGTGGCTCGGCGACATCACCACGAGGCCTGTGGGCGCTGTGGTGTCGACCCCGTAGGGGCCACTGTGGATGGCCGGGGTGCAATTGCCGGCGACGTCGCAGGTGCGCAGATGGAAATACCACTCGCCGTCAGCCAGGCTCGGGCTGGTGGTGCTGCGAGGGTCACTGCCGTGGGCGACCTCGATGGTCGCGTCCGGCTCGGTCAGCGCGTTGGCGTCGAAGAGAACCGAGTAGCCGGCGATCCCGGAGCCACCGGCCTCATCGCTGGCCCCGCTCCATTGCATCGCAATCGTCGACGCGCTCGCCCAGCCGCCCTGCACGTGGGGCGCCAACGCGGCCACACTGGGGCTGGTCGGCGGCGTGACGTCGCCCTGGTCGAGCACGAGGCCGGACGGGCTGGTCAGGCCCGAGCGGATGGTGAGCAGGCCGCNNCCCGCCAGGGAAGGCTTCGTTTGCCTTGACGTCGATGGCGCCGCTGCCGTCGAGATCCACTCGCCCGATCCGGCCGTTGACCGCGGACTCCGACCAGAACAGTCGCCGCTGGGAGGGATCGATCGCCAGATCGTGGACCGCCGGCGCACCGCTGCGAAAGAGAGTCGCGGCGCCACCGGCCAGCGGCGCGGAGCTGATCTGCCCAGCGCCGAGCTCGGCAACATAGAGCCGACGGCCCACGGTGTCGATCGCGATGCCCACCGGCACGGAGAGGCCGGACAGGAAGCTCGCCTCGCCGCTGCCGTCGAGATTGGCGCGGCGCACGGTCCCGCCGCTGGGATCGCTCCAGTAGACCTTGCCCGCCGCGAGGTCGAGGGCGACACCGTAGGGCGCAACCATGCCCGTGCCTACGAGGCCGGTGGCTCCGGTGCCATCCGTCGCCGACCGCCGTAGGGCTGTCGGCGAGCGAGACATCCAGTAGAGGTGAGCAAGACCCGGGTCGAGGGCAAGCCCGAACGGTTCCGGCTCCGAACGCACCGTCACCTCGCCAAGCCCGTCGACCCGGATGCGCCGGATCACGTCGAGCCCGTAGTCGGTGTAGTAGAGAACCATGTCGCCGGGCGGTGCGGTCGGGTCGACGACGAACGGGCCGGCGTGTCGCTCGGCGCCCCAGTTGCCGGCGTTGTCGACGGCGCAGACGTGCGCGTACCAGGTGCCCGCGGCGAGCGTCGGGCTGGTGGCGGCCAGGATCGCCTCCTCGACATCCTTGGCGGTCTCACAGGGCGAGCCGGCCGCACCGTCAAAGAAGACGCTGTAGCCGTCGACACCCGCCGTGGCGTCGGTTGCCACAGTCCAGGCGATGTCGATGGTGCCGTCGGGGCTCGGAATGCCGACGGCGTGGCTCGTTGCCGCCAGGCTCCCGGGGACGGACGGAGCGAGGGTGTCGATCCAAAACGGCCCGGCGTGCAGGGTCGAGCTGCAGTTACCGGCGACGTCGCAGGTGCGCAAGTGGAAGTAGTGACCATTCCCGTCCGCGAGCGCCGACGACGTCGTGCTGTGCGGGTCGCTGATGTGGCTCAGGTCGACCGTGGCATCGGGAGTCGAGGCGGCGCTCGTGTCCCACGCGAACGAGTACCCTGCGAGTCCCGAGCCACCGACTTCGTCGGCGGCACCGGACCAGCTGACGGCGACCGTGTTGTCGTTCGACCAGACGCTCGCGGGCGGCGAGGCGGAGGAGAACGTAGCGTTCGTGGGAGGTGTGACATCTGCCGGCTCCGTGGCGCAGTAGAGGCCTCCAGAGTTGTAGCTCGTGGTGCCCGCGAGGCCTCCCCAGACCGCCATCACGCTCCCCGTCCACACCGCGGTATGGCTGCCACGGGCGGTCGGAGCGAAGGCAAGGCTCGTCGTCGCCCAACTGTTCGAGGCAGGGTGATAGCGGCCGCCGGTGGTGTCGCTTCCACCACCCCACACCAGCATCTCCGATCCAGTCCACACCGCCGTGTGAGTTCCACGCGCGCTCGGCGCGGAGAGCGTACTTGTCGTCAGCCAACCGTCCGTGTTCGGATCGTAGCGGCCGCCCGTGTCGATCGATGTGCCGAGCGAGTTGTAGCCACCCCAAGCCACCATCTGGACACCCGTCCATACCGCTGTGTGCGCGCGACGAGCGGCAGGAGAGGACGGGAGACTGATCGCCACCCAGCTGTCGGCCGCGGGGTCGTAGCGCCCCCCTGAGTCGAGATAGCTGTTGTCATAGCCACCCCAGACGATCATCTGCGTTCCGGTCCACACTGCCGTGTGCTCACGGCGCGCCGAAGGCGCCGAGGCGATGCTGGTGGCCACCCACGAATTCGCCGTCGGGCTGTAGCGGCCGCCCGTGTCGAAGAAGGCGCCGCCTCCCCCTTGGCCACCCCAGACCACCATCTCCGTCCCAGTCCAAACCGCGGTGTGCAACTGTCGCCCAGACGGCGCGGACGTAGGGTTGGTCCCGGTCCAAGTGTTTGCCGCCGGGTTGTAGCGTCCACCCGTGCTGAGGAAACCGGCGCCCACGCCTCCCCAAACCACCATTTCCGTCCCGGTCCAGACGGCCGTGTGCTCGCGGCGGCCGGCCGGCGCGGCGGTCGGGCTGATCGGCGACCAGATGTCCGTCGAAGGAGTGTAGCGACTGCCAGTGTCGAGAAAGGAGCTCCCGGGTGTGCCGTCGCCACCCCACACGAGCATCTCCGTCCCGGTCCACGTTGCCGTGTGGTTGTACCGAGCGGACGGCGCAGACGCCTGGCTGGTTGCCACCCAGGTGTCTGTCGAGAGACGGTAGCGCCCACCCGTATCAAGCGCGCTTCCCGAGGCCGTCCCACCCCAGAGCAGAAGCTCGCTGCCCGTCCAGACTGCCGCCGGTTGACTCCGGCCCGCCGGGGCCGACAGGGCGCTGATCGGCAACCAACTGTCCGACGTCGGGTCGTAGCGAGCACCCGAATTGGTGAAGGTGCCGTCGAAACCGCCCCAGATGAGCATCACCTGACCCGTCCAGACCGCCGCCGCGGAGCTACGGGCACTCGGCGCCGCGACCAGGCTGGTGGCCACCCAAGTGTCGGTGGTTGGGCTGTAACGAGCGCCAGTGTTCAGTTGCCCACTGCCGCCGAAGCCTCCCCAAACCACCATGGCAGTCCCCGTCCACACGGCGGAGTGGGCATAGCGGGCCGCCGGAGCGGCGACTGCGCTCGTCGCCGTCCAGGTGCCAGCGGCGGGGTTGAAACGCCCTCCGCTGTTGACTGGGCCAGAGTTGCCGAGCCCACCCCAGACCACCAGCTCAGTGCCCGTCCACACCGCCACCTGCGAGTGGCGCGCGATCGGTGCTCCCACATCGCTCGTTGCCACCCAACTGTCGCTCGACGGGCTGTAGCGCCCTCCGGTGGCCAGGAAGTTGGAGCCGAATCCGCCCCAGAGGATCATCTCGGTACCGGTCCAGACCGCCGAGTGCATATAGCGAGCCGCCGGTGCAGAACCAGCGTTCGTCGCCGCCCAGCTGTCGGTCACCGGGTTGTACCGCCCCCCGGTCGCCAAGGCGCCACTCGAACGGCCGCCCCAGACCACCATCTCTGAGCCTGTCCAGACTGCGGTGTGCTGGAAACGCGCGCCCGGCGCTGCGAGCGCACTGATTGCCGCCCAGGTGTCCGTGGCCGGGTTGTAGCGACCACCGGACGCCACACCTGCGCCACCATCGTCCGTGCCACCCCAGACAATCATCTCGGATCCGGTCCAGACGACGCCGGTCGCCCAACGTGCTGATGGCAGCGAGGCGTTGAGCCCTGGCGATGGCTCCCAAGTGTCATCGGTGCAACCGGACATCGCTATCGACGGCAGACGAAAGACATGACCCAGGGCCAGCCTCGCCAACGGCTTCCTCAGCTCGACGCGGCGGCCGTGCCACCATTCCTCGAACGACCGTTTTGGCCAGGAAACGGTGGTGAGCTCGAGCTCACCGGCTCGGCGCCCAGTCACGACGTGAACCAAGAACTGCTCGGTGGTGTCCCGCACCATCCCGAGGCGGCCAACCTCGATGCCAGCGGTTTCCCCAGGCGCGCTGCCGTTCGACCTCCCGGCGAGCACGGCGCCGGGTCGACCGACCTCGGCGGCAAGACCCGCAACAAGGTCGTCCCACTCCGCAACCGGAATCGTCAGCGGCCGGTCAGCCGCAGACGGCTCCGGGCTCCCAGAACCCTCGTTGCCTGCCCGTCGCAGGACCGACGACACGGTCTCGCCACTCCCGCGACGGAGGTCATCCGGTCCTTTCGCCGCCGCGACCTCGGCCCGCACGCGCGCCGCCAGCGCGCCGTGCTCCCGGCTGTCGAAGGCGTAGGCCGTTCGCAGCCGCCGCTCGGCTAGTTTCTGTCCGCGGCGGAGCTAAACCGCTGAAAATAATGGAGATATGAGCCAGAAAAG
>CXWL01100457.1_pt1 | contig 22950 bp, 21 predicted proteins | sample 590931 | NCBI WGS metagenome assembly CXWL01 (sample SAMEA3498368, study PRJEB10139) | groundwater metagenome | biome: water well; material: biofilm material | place: Germany | collected 2015-04-27
TGTTACCGATTTTTAAAGTACTTTCTCTATACCAACCTTAACAAAGTCGCCTTGCCAAAACTGATGATTTATGAATGCCTGGTCCTGCTGATGCGCATGGCAAATTCATCCATCATTTTCTGGTCTTTCTTTTGCTCGACTTTAAACTCACGTTTGTCAGAACGTAGTGACAGCACCTCATAAGATAATTTTTTGCGCTGGCTTTCCTGCCATAGGTGTCGCTGCACTTTCACTTGTTGCTTCGCAAATTCAACTACTTCCTGCTGACCTGCAATGGCCTGATCCAACTTGCTAAAAAAATTCTGAAAATTCTGATACGCCTCTGCACCCATACCTGCCTCTAGAATCTTGTTGAGATTCTTTACATAATCCTGTCGATACTCTAGTAATAAATCTTGCTTGCTATGTGCCTCGTCTGCAATCTTCATAGCCTTCGCCAAGGCCTCAGCTGCCATATCTACTTCTTTGGCACTGATTTCCTTTAACATTTTCAATACGCTGGTTGAATGCGTTGCCATACCGTCTCTACCTATCTAGTTTTAACAATTTCTTAATTCAGCGCTAACCCATCCAATACTTGAACAAGATGATGAATGCTCTCATCCACACCTGCCCGCTCTGAAATATCCTGCTGCAGAAAAGCATCGATACCGTCATGCCTGGCAATTGCCTGATCAAGCACTGCATCACTACCCGCTTCATAAGCCCCAACATTGATCAGGTCTACACTGCGCATATAGCGTGAATTAAGTTGCTTGAGCTTGCGAGCAAGCTTCTGGTGCTCTGGGCTGGTAATGTTATGCATAGCACGACTGATCGACTGTTCAATATCAATGGCTGGATAATGACCGCTCTCAGCCAGGCTGCGACTTAATACAATATGTCCATCAAGAATGGCGCGCGCGGCATCGGCTATCGGGTCCTGTTGGTCATCGCCCTCTGTAAGCACAGTGTAGAAGGCAGTGATTGAGCCTTCACCCCGCTTGCCGTTACCTGCACGCTCCACTAGAGCAGGCAGTTTGGCAAACACCGAAGGAGGATAACCCTTGGTGGCGGGCGGCTCACCAATCGCCAGTGCAATTTCGCGTTGCGCCATGGCATAGCGTGTCAATGAATCCATGATTAGCAGTACATTTTTACCTTGATTCCTGAAGTTCTCTGCAATGGTAGTAGCGTAATTAGCCCCTTGCAGACGCATCAGTGCTGGCGCATCTGCCGGTGCTGCGACTACCACCGAACGCGCTAGCCCCTCAGTACCCAGTATCTGTTCGATAAACTCCTGGACTTCACGACCACGCTCACCAATCAGGCCAACTACAATCACATCTGCAGTGGTATAACGTGCCATCATGCCAAGCAGCACGCTCTTACCAACACCCGAGCCTGCGAAAAGCCCCATACGCTGACCACGACCAACGGTGAGCATGCTATTAATGGCACGTACACCTACATCCAATATTTCCTCAATGGGCGCACGCATTAACGGGTTTAAAGGACGTGCATTTAAAGGCGCGCTTTGCAAAGCTTCAATCTTTCCCAGATCATCCAGCGGATTACCTGCGCCGTCTACCACACGGCCAAGCAGCTCATTACCAACCGGTAGATGACGCGCACGGTCTGTGACCCGCCTGCGTGGTGCTTGTCCGTGGTGTGGTTTTGGTAAGGCTTCGGCTACCTCTAGCGCAAACACCTTAGCGCCAGGCATCACACCATCAACCCCGCTTTGAGGCATCAGCAATAAACGCTCACCATCAAAACCAACTACCTCAGCCTCTACCCGGCGACCTTCTGCCAAAGGCACGTAACAGGCGCTGCCTATGGGCAACTTGATTCCCACGGCCTCCATCACTAAACCAGTTAATTTTGTAATTCGCCCAGAGACCTCTAAAGGCTCAACGATGCGCAAGATCTCCTTGCAATCACGAATATGGTCATGCCAGCGCAACTGGTGTATGTTTTGCGTATCTATGTTTTGCTGAGTTAAGCTTGGCAGACTCATGGCAGTAGCCAATCGTTATTCTGCGCAAATGCTTCGCTGATTCTTTTCCAACGAACCTCATTGGTCGCATCAATCTGGTTGGCGCCGGTTTCAACCAGGCAGCCACCGCGCTCGATATTGTTATCTTCCTGTATCTGCCAATGCTGGCTGGATATCTCATCAGCAAGGTATTCACGCAGCATTTGTGTATCATCGCGATGAACCAGTATCCTGGCTGGCCTCTGGACGTAGGGAAGATAATGAATGGCATCCATGACCACTGGCAAGACCATGGAAGTATCTACGTTAAGCTTTACTTTTAACATGGATTTCGCGATGTCCAGCGCCAATGACAATACATCATCCGCAATCTGCTCATCCGATTTTTCAAGCGCTTCGCTGAAGGTTGCCATCAGTTTAAGGAAGTTCTGCTTATCCTCTTGGGCATACTCTCTGGCCTTTGCCATGCCAACGGCAAACCCTTCCTGCATACCTTTGGTATAAGCTTCCTTACGAACACCATCAAAAATCTTTGAGATTGCTTCAGAGTCGGCAGCAGCATCCTTCTTCTTGGGCTTGCCGCCGCTGATGCTTCGATTGCCTTCGGAAAACGAGGACATTTCCCATCTTTCGTAGGCGGTTTGTTGCTCTTTTGGGATCGCTAAATTAGACATATTCAAGTCTCTTTATACATATTGATCGTCGCCACCCTTGCCCGCAAGCATGATCTGGCCTTCATCCGACAACCTGCGTACAATTTGCAGGATTTGTTTCTGCTGTGCTTCAACTTCCGAGAGCTTGACTGGCCCTTTCGACTCCAGGTCTTCCTTCATCATTTCTGCTGCACGCGACGACATGTTCTTGAATATCTTCTCGCGCATCTCTTCGGTTGTACCTTTAAGTGCAATGATGAGCATTTCAGATTGCACTTCCCTCAACATCACCTGAATACCCTTGTCATCAATATCTATGATGTTATCGAACACAAACATCTCATCCATGATCTTCTGAGCCATATCTTCATCGTAGTTTTTCAGCCCTTCCATGACGCTGGCCTCGTTATCACCGCTCATGTAATTCATGATTTCGGCAGCCACCTTAATGCCGCCCATGGTTTGCTTCTTGAGATTTTCGTTGCCTGTCAGCAACTTGGTCATCACATCATTTAGTTCACGCAAGGCGATAGGCTTAACACCATCCAGTGTTGCAATGCGCAGCATCACGTCCTGGCGCAGCCGATCGGTAAAATGTCCGATGACCACTGAAGCCTGGTCTGGATCCAAATGTACAAGAATGGTCGCTATGATCTGTGGGTGCTCGTTTTTGATGAAATCGGCAACTGTTAGCGCATCCATCCATTTTAAGCTTTCAATACCACCTGCATCGCGCGTTTGTAAAATACGGTTGAGCAGACCAGAAGCCTTGTCTTCACCCAGCGCCTTATTCAATACCGAACGGATATATTCATCAGAATCCAGGCCAAAATCACTACTTTGCTCGGCTTCGAGCATAAATTCTGTTACTACGGTTTCTACCTGATCTCGACCTACGGACTTCAACGTCGCCATGGCCGATCCAAGTTTCTGCACCTCTTTCGGGCTGAGAAACTTCATCACTTCTGCAGCTTCATCCTCACCCAACGCAAGCATTAGAATTGCGCTTCGCATCACACCTGCATCACTCATTTTCGCTACTCATTTCCATTAGTCCAGTTAGCTACAACACTAGCAACCATTCTTGGGTTGTCTTTTGCCATCTGCTTGGCCGCCTCCAGATTCTGGTTATGGCCCGGAACTAGCAGCTTCCTTCCCTCACCGCCCATCTGCTCACCACTCAAATTCACAATAGCATCCTCGCTTCCAGGTGCATTCAGCAATTTTGGTGACGGCGCTGTCAGTTTGCGCAGCATGGGTTTCAAAGCTCGGGAGTAGATCATGAACAACACGACAACCCCTACGATAAAGCGCAATGCATCTTTAACATACTCAATCGTTTCTGGATTTTTCCAGAGCGGCACTTCTGGCAATATTTCTACAGGTTCGCCAGCAAATGAGCTATTCACCACGGTAAGCGAATCGCCACGTTCTTTATTAAAACCCATTGCCTGCATGGCCAAGTCGTTAATTTGCTTCTTCTCAGCGGTGGTAAGCGGACGATAGGTAACTTTGCCTTTTTTATCCACGACCTGCATATTGTTCACCACCACTGCAACATTCAGGCGTTTAATACCACCCATTGCTTGCTGTACATAACGCACTGTTTTGTCTACTTCATAATTAGTAGTCATGTTCTTTTGGCTGTTCACTGGCGTTGCCTCGGCAGCGGTCGCTGAAGGTGTCGCGCCAGGCGGTACTGTGATTGGCGCGGTGGCATTCGCTGGCGGCTGATTGGACAACGCCCCTGGTACGCCAGTGGCAGCGCCACCATTGCTGGTTTTTGATTCATTGCTTTGCATGCTGCGTATCGTCACATCATCAGGCTTCTGATTAGGTTTATAGGACTCTACTGCCTGCTCTAAGCTGGAAAAGTCGATTTCTGCACTAGCTTCTGCACGTACGTTCTTGGTACCGACGATAGGTGTGATGATAGACTCGACGCGCTTGACAATGCTCTGTTGTATATCATCTACATACTTGATCTGGGTCGGATCTAGATTATTGCTACCCATTTTCTTGGATGTATCTGAAAGCAGGTTACCGTTCTGGTCAACTACCGTCACATTAGCAGCAGGTAAATCAGGTACGCTACTGGCGACTAAATGCACTACCGCACCTACCTGCTGTGCATCCAGACTGCGGCCCGACCGCAAATTCAATAACACAGATGCAGTAGGCTTTTGTTGGTCTCTTACAAAGACGGAAGCCTTAGGGATGGCAAGGTGGATTCTCGCCACCTCCACTGCACCGATTGACTGAATGCTACGCTCTAGTTCACCTTCCAATGCTCGCTGAAAATTCACCTGTTCTACAAATTGTGAAACACCAAATTTTTGATTCTCTAATATTTCAAAGCCGATGTTACCGCCTTTAGGTAAGCCATCTGAAGCTAATTTCAAGCGTGCTTGATGAACTTGAGCAGCGGGAACAAGAATCGCCGTGCCACTATCAGAAAACTTATAAGGCACATTCATCTTTTCCAGCGCTGCCACAATGGCGCCGCCGTCTTTATCAGAATAGTTTGAAAAAAGTACGCGATAATCCGGCTGCTGACTCCATAACCAGAATACAGCCATCACTGCCATCACGGCAGCTACACCAGCTAATAAAAGTAACTTATTGCCCATTTGAGAGACCGATCCCATCGTACCTCCACTAGTTAAGGCCGCATCAGTTGCCGCTGCCATAATATTTCTCCAATTTGCTACACATCAAATACTTTAACGACCTATTGGATACCATTATGCTGATTGCCAGCATTTTCAAATGTAGGAATAGAGCAATTTTCATCGACCTATTTGGATGCTCGCTGCATTCTCAAAGTGTTAAATTAGTCATGGTCAACTATAGGTTTAGATTAACGAGCACAGATTGGCAAGTCAGGCTCATCAGACTGACTATTAATATCTTTAAGATAAATGGAGGCAAACCATGAAAGCAGGTGGAATTGATTCAAGCAGGATAGAGTCCATGCTTGCACAGCTAAAGGCTTCTGCCCAGCGACCACAAACCGACGCAGTAAGTGGACTGTCTTCCGCAGTGGGCATGAGGGAGACGCCAGCCACTTCCAAAGTCAGCTTTTCTGAAGCATTGAAAGCATCACTTAATCAGGTGAATCAGGTGCAGGTTGAGGCAGAAAAACTAGGTAAAAACTTTGCCATGGGCGACGATAGCGTCAGTCTTTCTGACGTGATGATTGCCGGACAAAAAGCCAACATATCATTTCAGGCTACCGTACAAGTGCGTAACAAATTAGTGTCTGCTTATCACGACATCATGAACATGCAGGTCTAATTTCAAGTTGCATTCAACGATACGTTGCTACCCCCGCTGGCCGGGCTAATCGCACCGTCGTCCAACCGAATTCTCGCTTCAATAAATATTTCAAACAAACCGGACAATAACCACAATATTGGTGATGTTTTTACAAACCAATTGTTGTAGTATTGCGAGGAAATAAAAAAGTCATTTTAATAACTAAAAATAATACTAATGAATCAAATAAAAAACTGGCGCCAGCGATGCGCCGTGCTGGTTCTGCTTGTCCCGTCGTTTTGCGCAATCGCCGCCGGTATTGACCCGGCACTCACTACCCCAGCAGAACAATCCCGGCAACAACAGCTTGAATCACAGGAACAGCTTCGTCAGCAACAGATTCTGAAGTCACTGCGTCAGCAACAGGAAATCAAGCCTGATGCACGCAATGCTGGTGAGCAGCTTAAAGGTACTGCACCGATTGCCACAGACGTCATCCCTGACACAGAAGCCCCATGTTTTAGTATTTCTAAAATTGAACTGATTGGTGACGCCGCCAACCAATTTCAGTTTGCCTTAAATGAAGTATTGAACAATACGCCGGACGGCAACCCTCTTTTAGGTCGTTGCTTAGGTGTTGTTGGCATCAATGCTGTGATGGCACGTGTACAAAACGCCATCATTGCTAAAGGCTATGTCACCACCCGCGTATTAGCCGCCCCACAAAACCTTCAACCAGCCACATTGCAGCTCACTGTGATGCCGGGCCGCGTCAACCCATTAAATTTTTTATTGACGTAACGCAATCATCAAGAAGCTTAACAAATGAATAAAAACCGATTCCGCATCATTTTTAATAAACCCCGCGGCATACTGATGGCAGTAGCTGAACATATTGCCAGCGCCGGTAAATCTGTGCGGACTTCGGATGCGTCAGCAAGCGTACACGCCGGCCAAGCAAACAATACTACGGTCACATTAAAACCAGCGCATTTTGCGGTGTTGTGTCATTTAGGCTTGGTGAGCTTCGTTAGCTTCAGTGGATTCGCTAATATTGCCCATGCCGACATTATTGCCGACCCAACTGCGCCAACCAACCAACGTCCTGCTGTTATCAACGCACCAAACGGGGTGCCTTTGATCAACATCCAAACACCAAGTGCGGCCGGTGTATCGCGCAACACTTATAGCCAGTTTGACGTGATCACTAACGGTGCCATTCTTAACAACAGCCGCAACAATGTACAGACTCAATTAGGCGGATTTGTACAGGGCAACCCCAATTTAAGTGCGAGCACCGCGCGAATTATCCTGAATGAAGTCAACTCACAGAACCCTAGTTTGCTCAACGGTTACGTTGAGGTGGCGGGTAACCGCGCACAGGTAGTCATTGCCAACCCGGCGGGTATCAGTTGCAATGGCTGCGGCTTTATCAACGCCAGTCGCGCAACGTTGACCACAGGGTCACCCATCATGAATAGTGGTGACTTAGTTGGCTTCCGTGTCACGGGTGGCAGCATTAATTTCTTAGGGTCAGGTTTAGATGCCAGCCAAGCCAACTACACTGATATTATTGCGCGTGCAGTCAATGTGAATGCAGGACTCTGGGCAAGCAACCTTAATATCATCACTGGTAGCAATCAAGTAAACATTAATACTAATGGTGATGCTGGCAGTATCACTCCCGTTGCAGGGTCAGCAAGTGTCCCCAGCTTTGCGATAGATGTCGCCGTTTTAGGCGGCATGTATGCAGGCAAGATACACATGATAGGCACAGAAGCAGGTTTAGGCGTGCGGAATGCTGGCACTATCGGTGCGGGCGTGGGTGAGGTGACCATTGATGCGAATGGACAGCTTACCAATGCCGGCAACATTGCCAGCACTACACAAACCAATGTCAATGCAACCACTATCACGAATACAGGTGGCAGCATCACGGCTGGTCAGCGATTAACTGTAGATGCCACCAGCCTCACTGGCGATGGTCAGCTATTGTCGGGTGGTGATGCCATAGTCACGCTTGCCAGTAACTACATGCAAACCAGCACCGGCGCGTTACAAGCTGGTGGCAACCTTACTTTAACGACTACCGGTAGTGTCACCAATCAAGCCAAGCTGTTGGCAGGCAATACGCTTACATTAAATGCTGCAAATATTGATAACACCGCTACCGCAGAAATCACCGGGCTTCATACGGTGATTAATGCCACCAATGTAACGGGCAATGGCACACTCACTAACCGCGGCCTGATAGATGGGAGTGATGCCTTCATTACGGCCGACACGCTGGCCAATATTGGCACGGGTAGACTTTTTGGGGATCACCTCGCGATTGCAGCCAACACTTTAAACAACCATGCAGAAACCATCAGCGGGAATACAAAGGCAGCCGTGATCGCCGCAAGAAGCCGATTAGATATTGGCGCAACAACCATTAACAACCAGGATGATAGTTTAATCTTCAGCAGTGGCGACATGGCGATTGGTGGTCATGTAGATGCGAACCATCATGCTACGGGATCGGCAACTATGCTCAATAACAACAGTGCTTCAATACAGGCTCTGGGTGACTTAACGGTTGCGGCCGCGACACTCATTAACCAAAGAAGTCATTTCAGCGTTGCACGCAACCTCGTCGGCGCAAGTACCCGCTATGCAACAAGATGTGAAGACCCACCTGACTGCGATTACATTTCCTACCTGACGTATCAAACTACTGATTACCAGGATTTTGTGACCAGCACCGCCCCCAGTGCCAGCATTGCAGCAAGTGGCAATGGTGTTTTCACCATAGGCGATACAACGAACCAATACAGCACCCTGGCAGTGGGTGGCAACCTGTTACTGACTGGCAACCACTTGCTTAACCAAGGTGCAGAACTTTATCAGCAAACTGACCTGATCACCAGTTCACACCTGATACACTGGGGTAACCGTGACCATGGCACCACGGTATGGGGCAGTAGCAGCAGCCAACTTATTGGCACCGAGCCTGCTGTCATCAGTGCAGGCGGTGATTTAACAGGCGCGTTTACGGGAAGAATTGATAACATTGCCATCCGCCAACACAGTGCCTTGGTGACCACCGCTACGCCCGGTGTACCCGCGCTTAACACCGCCAGCCTGCCCAACAACAGTTTGTTTACCACCAACCCTAACCCGACAAGCAACTATTTGATAGAAACCAACCCCCGTTTCGCCAACTACCGTAGCTGGTTAAGTAGTGACTACATGTTGGGTCAATTGAACCTTGATCCTGCCCTCACACAAAAGCGCCTCGGCGACGGTTTCTATGAACAAAAGCTTATTCGTGAACAAGTTAACCAACTTACAGGCCGCCGCTTTTTAACAGGTTACGCAACGGACGAAGCGCAATACCAAGCCCTGATGCAAAACGGCATCACCACCGCTCAAGCACACCAACTCACTCTCGGTGTTGCGCTGAGTCCAGCCCAAGTGGCACAACTCACCAGTGACATTGTGTGGTTAGTAGAAAAAGAAGTGGTGCTAGCCGATGGTTCCAGCACCAAAGTGTTAGTACCACAGCTGTATGCCAAACTACGCGAGGGCGACTTGACCAATACAGGCGCACTATTAGCAGGCAATCACGTGAATCTCAATTTAACGGGTGATCTTGCCAACGGCGGCACCATCGCAGGCCGCACCGTTGTAGCCATCAATGCCGACAATATCCGCAATATCGGCGGCATGCTACAAGCCCAAGACAAGATTGATTTACATGCAGCAAATGACATCACCTTGCAAGGCAGCACCACCGACATCGATATACGCCAGCAGAACACCGCCAACTTTGTAAAACAAACCAAGGTGAATCGCCTGGCGGGGCTTTATGTCAGCAACGCCAATGGGCAAATACGACTGGATGCAGGCAATGACATCAACCTGAATGCAGCCGACATTCAAAACACCGGCAACCCGAATAACAGCAGCACCACGCTTAACGCAGGTAACAACCTCAACCTCGGCATTGTGCAAGAAACGGAAGACACCTACGGCCAAAACAGGAACAGCTGGCGCCGTGAACACAACACCAACCAGGTGGGGACACAAATCCATACCAGTGGCGACATTACGCTCACTTCGAACAATGACATCAACATCAAAACGGCCAACGTCAATAGCGATAACGGCAAACTCACGCTGAATGCAGGCGATGACATCAGCATCACCACAGGTGAAGCCACCCGTAAAATGGAAGCCACTCGTAAAATCCAGAAAAGCGGCAGCTTTGGCAGCAGTAAAAAGACCTTCAAAGATACGCTGGATGAAACCACCAGCATTGCCAGCACCTTGAGTGCAGACAGTATGACGCTCAACGCAGGCACCTCACCTGTCATTCTGAGTGAAACGAAGAATCCAGCAATAGGCGATATCACTCCTTCGGCTACGCTCAGGACAGGCGACCTGACGGTCACTGGCAGCAACGTGGTGGCCACCAACAACACCAATCTCAACGCCACTGGCAACATCACCATTGAAGCCGCACAAAACACCCATGATGAAACACACCTCAAGAAAGTGAAGCAAAGCGGCTTCACTGCCAGCAGTACCAGCATCGGCTACGGCAGCAGCAAGCTCACCAATACCAATGACAGCCAGCAGGTGATTAACGTGGGTAGTACCGTGGGCAGTGTGCAAGGTGATGTCAACATCAACACAGGTAAAACCTACAGCCAGACCGGCAGTGATGTCCTCACCCCAAAAGGTGACCCTTCGACTGGTTCGACAGGCTCACCAACCAGCTCAGGGGGAACCATCAACATTGCTGCACAACAAGTGAACATCAATGCTGCAACGGATACCTACGCTATTCAGCAGACCATGAAGTATAAACAGACGGGGATTACGCTAGCCGTCACCAGCCCGGTCATCAGTGCTATCCAGACTGTGAGCCAAATGAGCCAGGCCGCAAACCAAACCAGTGATCCGCGCATGCAGGCACTGGCAGCAGGCACGGCAGCCCTTGCGGCCAGTAATGCCGCCGATGCATTAGGCCGGGTCGATCAGTTTGGCAATGTACCCACCGTGGGCAATACCGGTGCCAATGACATGACTAACGTCAGAGAAGCCAATGCGGCAGATCAGGTTGGCGGCATCAATGTCAGCCTATCTATCGGCACCTCAAAAAGCAGCAGTAAAACCACACAAACCAGCACGACTGCCAAGAGTAGCACGCTCAATGCAGGTGGTGATGTCAACATTACCGCTATACCCGCAGGGGGCATCCCCGCTGTAGTAAGCCAACAAGTTGGCAACAACAGCGAGACAGGTGCAGGTCAAGACTCCGACATTAATGTAACCGGCTCACAAATCAAAGCCGCCAACGATGTTACGCTCAAAGCCGATGATCAAATTAACCTGCTCGCTGCGCAGAATGTAGACACCCTCAACAGTAAAAACAAAGGCAGTTCTGCCAGCATTGGCGTGAGCTTTGGTAGCGATGGCTTCCTGGTGACTGCCGGCCTTAGCGGCAGTAAAGGTAAAACCAACGGCAACGGCAGCACCTGGACAGAAACGCAGATACAGGGTGGCAATCCTTCGACAGGCTCAGGACAAGCTGGCACCGTTACACTGCAAAGCGGCATCCTTCGACCATTCGACAAGCTCATGGCTCAGGACGGATCGGGAGATTTAAATATGATTGGCGCACAAGTCACCGGCAATCAAGTCATTGCCAACGTAGGCGGCAACCTCAATGTGATAAGCCTGCAAGACACCAACCAGTACAAAGACAAACAGCAAAGCATCGGCGGCAGTATCTCAGTAGGCTATGGCAAGATGGGTGGCAGCTTTAACTACAGCGACAGCAAAACCAAATCCAACTACGCCAGCGTCAATGAACAAAGCGGCATTATGGCGGGTGATGGTGGGTTTCAGGTGAATGTGGCTGGCAATACTAATCTTACGGGTGCGGTGATTGCGAGTACAGACAAAGCCGCCAATAGCCTAGACAGCAACGGCAAGCCTATTAACCAGTTCACCACACAAACGCTGACAGTGAGTGATATTCAGAATAAGGCAGATTATAAAGCGGATGCTATGGGTGTTTCAGTCGGTGTTGGTACACAATCCGGCAAACCTACGCTCACGGGGGCTGGAATCGGCAGTGATAGCGGTGATGCCAGCAGTGTTACCGTAAGCGGCATTAGCGATGCCAAGATTACTATTACAGAAAACACTGCGCAACAATCACTCACTGGAAATGACGCAGTCACTACCGTTGCCCTCTTGAATCATGATGTCAAAGTCAATGAAAATGGTGATGTCGTGGATAGCGCAGGCAGCAGCACAGCCCACACCATTGCGCCTATCTTTGATAAGGAAAAAGTGCAAAAGGAAATACAGGCACAAGTGCAGATTACGCAAGCGTTCAGCCAGCAAGCACCTGTGGCGCTGAACAGCTTTGCCAGCACACAAACCGCCGCCTATGAAAAAGCGCAATCTGCCAAAGCCACGGCAGAACGCGTCCTCAATGACCCCAACGTCACTGAAGACAACAAAGCCCATGCAGAAAACATTCTGAATCAAGCCAATGCCGTACTGAACGACCCTGAACAAGCGGCGCAATATGAGAAATGGAAAGAAGGCGGAGACTACCGTGTTGCCAGCAACATCATCATTGCCGCGATCAGTGGCGGTGCGTCGGGTGCAGTAGGTGCCATCACCAAGGAATCACTGGCTTGGGCTGCGGATGTCATGCGGCAGAATATGATTGAGGATTCGATGAAGTTTCCGGGGGTTTGTGATACGCAGGGGAATTGCTTGACAAACTTGTCTGGGCAAAGCGTTGGTGTCAATGGAGATAATACCAAACTTGCTGGTGGACGAGTAGATATGGATGCTCTTTGTGGCAAGACGGATTGGTGTGTCAAAGATATTGCTGGCAATTTGGTACTAGATTCCACTAATAGAGTGCAGTTAAAAGAAGGAGTCACCCTTACAGAAATACAGAATAGCGAGTATTACAAAGACCTTCGTAGTCCAATGGGTGGCTGGCAAGGTGACGCAGGTAAATTTGCTTTCTTCGACTATGCTCCGGGCTCTATCTGGGACAAGCTTGCTGAAGCCTACGCAGGTACGCACGACACGTTGAATAGCGGCACTTGGTATGACAATCAGGGCAATATTAAAAAGGCCGTTGAGGAAACAATCGCTGGTAAAGTGGGCAACGTGACTAACTATACCAATGTTGTTCTAGCTACTCCATTTGCGCTGAGTGTTTTATTGCCACCAGAAATATGGAATGCAATCCTATTGGGACTGGAAAGCAAACCATGAAGCTTAATCAATATCTAATAATAACAGTTCTATTTTTATTAACTGGTTGTGTAGAAATGGGGGGGGAAGTTGTTTGCCTAACGGGTGTTTGTGCTTCCAAGGCGGAACGATTAGCCGATATTCCATGGAGTCCGCAAATGCTTGAGAAAAAAGGTTGCCCTAATCTTAGTGGGGAATATATTAACGCTGGTCGAATATCATCAAAAAATGTTTCGCCAGGTTATGTTGGGATTTTTTTGCATTTAAATGATTACGTTTTCTTTAGTACTAATAGCGAATTTGATGTGCGCTACGAGTTTTATCAGAAAATACCCAGCACAACTGTAGATATTAACTATCGAGCTATAAATGGCAAACCTCTTGGAAAGGGTTCAAGAGAGGATGATTCTGAATTTTATAAATCAGCCCTTATATCCATTTTACAGGATAAAGACCAATTAAGTTTCAGTCTCTTGGATGCAGATGGAATTAAATACACAACGAGTACCTTGGACTTAAATCATTCCCAAATAGGTTGTATAAATAGCAAGTTGTTCATTAGACGGGTAAATGCTGTGAGCGGTATTGAGGGTGGTTTTGGTAGCGCTTCTGCAACGGAACTAATATTACAAAAGATAGCCGATGGCAGTTTGCAATTATTCAAGCGAGTGCGGTCTTGGCGTTATAGCAATTCACGTGGGTTATTGGATATAAATAACCCACGCAGCGATGAATTTACGTTGAGATTCCCACCCGCACCTAACGTGCTAATTACAAAATAAACTGGTTATCTTCAGACTACATGCTCAATGCCCTGAACTACGACCCCGCCACTATTCAAAAACGTCTCGGCGAGGCTTTTACGAACAACGCCTCATCCACTAATTCCACAATCTCAATGTCATAGTCATATCCAATCTTTTGGATGATGCTTTTGAGTGTTCCTCTATAGGGCTCACAAAAGACCTTGCGACGATACTTGGGAATCCATACAAAGTGGTACATGATCCTGTATATATGGTGGGTATTTCTCCACTTGACCCCATATTTTTGTGCTCCTAGCCGGGCTAATCGCACCGTCGTCATCCAGCCGAATTCTCGCTTCGATTCTTTAAGTCCGACAGGCTGCTAGAAAAATACATCATCTGCGTCCGCCTTGCCTTCCTCCAGGCGATACAACCAAGCAAGAATCTCGGCAATCGCCTGATACAACGCTGGCGGGATGTGATCGTCAAGATCAACCTGCATCAATAATGCGACCAAGTCTTTGGATTCATGTACAAACACTTGATGCTCCTTGGCCCTGGCGATGATTTGCTCGGCAATCAATCCGCGACCTTTGGCCACAACTCTTGGCGCAGAATCCCCAGACTCATAAGCCAAGGCGATGGCTTGCTGATTTGAATTTGGCCCAGTTTTAAGATTAAGGCCAGATTTGAAATTATCAACGGGGCTATAGCTACTGTTATTCATGTCGCACCACCGTCAAGACATCCAACTGCTGACCGTTCTTTACTATTGCCTCAGCCAGACTTTGGCTTTTATTTTTCAGGATATCCAAAGTTTGCGATTGTTCAGCAAGGATATTAATGCGCATGCGCCCATCTACCAGGCTTAACCTGGCTGACACTTTGCCTAAGTGCGGAAAATGCAGGGTCATCTCGCTGAAAATCGGCCTTGTCTCGTCATCCTGCGACCCATTAGACGACCATTGACTGTCTTCTCCTGCGGTATCCCGCTGCTGCAAGTAGACATCCCAATCCATTTTTTGTCCAGGCCATACTTCACCATGCCATGCCATACGCTGATTTTCCAGAATTGCTAATTGCTGAGACATCAAAGCAGCAATTGGCAAACTGATCTGGTTCTGCGGCTCTTGCCTGATGGCCGCCAGAGTTTGATTGCCTTGAACAAAATCACTCAAGTGCGATTCATAAAACAACCCGCTGTTACTTAACGCATGTTTTAAATCGTGCGCCATAACTTGTGAGTTGTTAGGAGCATGTGTGACAACTGCTGTGGCTTTAAAACGAGTCGACACACCATCACCCTCTGCCTGTTTCAAATATTGGCCGATGAGATGTGCAGCAGGGCTGATATCAGAGCTACTCCCAGCAATATTGGTGGGGGTCGGTACAAGCAAAAATGTAGGTACAGGGCTATCATGCATATATCGCAGTAACAACGTCTGCCCAGCCTGTGCAGCAGATCCCAGCTCCATTTTGAGGGCTATATCTTTAAGAATAACTCCTTTAAGATCTCCCCCTACGACTTTCACGTTGTATGTAGCGTCACCTACTTTTGATAAAACATGGGCGAAATACTCTTGCCCTTTAACAAACTGAGTGGCTCGATCACCAAGCTCCTGTGCTGTACTGCCTATGCTGTCCACAGCTAGCACCGGCATGATTCTTGATACTGGATTAATGCTAATTTTATTACCTAAAATGTCGGGCTTATTAAGCATAATGATTCAGATAAAATCACTGACCATAAACTTGTGTCAGTTTATTCCCATTTGGTTGCTGCCCATCAGCAAGTTTAACCTCGACATCCAAGGTGACACCAAATTGCGAATCTCACGGTCATCCGCAAGAATACGCATAACACTCGCCAGCTTGCGCTCATACAACTCACTGGAGAGTGATGCAGAATCTTCATCGGTTTGAAGTTTTTCAACGTACTGAAGACAACGCCTTTCCAGTTCGGTGAGCTTATCCCAATCCTGCTGTTTGGCTGCCAACAGCATTTGATGCGTCAGCTGAGCGACTGCCTCATATATAACAATTGTGTTTTGGTATTCCATACATCAAGCCCTTGCGTAATTGGCAACACTACGATTTTCAGCAACACTGCCCTGATTAGGTTTTACTATAGATGGTATTGGCGGTATCACTGGAGACATAACCTGTGCATGGTCAATAGCTTCCCATGCGCTTTTTAAGTCTGTTAAGAGCTTAATGACTTCCAGTACCAACTCGGGCTGGTTACGAATATTGGCAAGAGCCAATCTATGACTCATGTAGGCGTAAAGGGCATCCAAGCTTACAGCAATCTCGCCGCCGGCTTTTTTATCAAGGCTCAGCCTAAGGCCGCTCTCAATAATCATGATCGCTTTCGTGAGCATGGCCCCTTTGTTCTGAATATCCGCAACCTGCATATGCCCGATTGCACTGCGGCATGCAGTAGTGGCGCCGTCATAAAGCATAATAGTCAATTTGTTCGGGCTAGCTGCAAGCACGCCAGTTTCTACACCCATCTTGGCATACACACTAACCCCATGTTGATTAGATCCAAACATAATCGTATCCTTTACTTATTATCGGTTCTTAAATATTAATATTTAATTATTAGCGTTGATTGATGCAATTTGCTGCGTGAGGAAACTGCTGGTTGTAGACATGCTGGCTAACAACGTATCAAGCTTGGTAAATTGCGCACGGTAACGCGCCTCAATTGCAACCAATCGGACATTAATCGAGTCGGCTTGCTTATCCAAACGGGTGATGGAGCTCTTGATACCATCTGTTCTTGACACAACTATACCGTCATCGCTTAGCAGGTTAGTAATAATGCTATCTAACTGGGCTGCATAGCCTATAGTAAAGTTAACCGTACCCCGTGCACCCAAAGCTCCACCTGACACTTTGAGATTCAACCCCTCACTTGCATCACCTGCTGCACCAACTAAATTGATGCCAGTACTAGTTGCAGCTACGCCGTTGATTGTCCCTGTAGCATTGACTAAACTGGTCCCAAGCTGGCTGACCGTAACGGCATAAATACCTGCCTGCGTTTTACTGGTGCTTCCTGAGTAGGTGATCTGCGGGTCTGTTGCTTTAGCAGAGGCAGTGAACAAAGTAGCAATGTCACTGAAGTTAGTTGTCAGTGCCGATGTCAGCTTGGTTGAGTCCAGCGCCAATTTACCGTCACGCTGAAACGCCACACCAATCTGGCTGAGCGAGGTAATGGTACCGCTACTGGCAACGGTTTTAGTCATCACCGACTTGATCTGGCTAATCACAGACCTTGCTGTAGCGTCTCCCAACAGCACACCAGAGGCCTTGCCAGTCTCATCGTATTTGGTCAGGCTACGCAAGGTAGTATCTAATTTATTGTAGGCATCTACAAACGCGGTGACTGATTCTTTCACTTTATCCTGATTACTCGCCACGCCCAGGTTCACGCTATTACCACCACTAGTAGTCAGCAGGTTCAGCGTAACGCCCTCAATGACATCAGAAATAGTATTACTGGCTTTAACCACAGCAATACCATCAATGTCCAGAAGGGCATTTTTTTCGGTCTGCACTTGGGTCAAATTTTTAGTACCCATTGGGTCATAGGTCAATTGTGACAACCCGGATGCATCAATATTATTAGCATCATCATCGGCAACCGAAATCTTCAGGCTGTTCACCTCACCTGTGTCCTTTGAGGTGATCACAAGTTGATTGGTTGTGCCATTATTAACGATGGTCGCACTCACGCTGGAGTTTGACGCATTAATCGCATCACGCACTCCTGCAAGCGTGTTATTTGAGCTGTTAATTGCAATGGTTACATCGGTTTTAGCTGCGTTAGGAGTAAAGGATTCGCTAGCAAGAGGAATAACTGTCGCAGGAGAGTAATCACCGAAAGAAATAGTCAGCGTTCCAGTACCGATGACATCTGATGTATTGGCAAAACCAGTCGAAGCCAGTTTTTGTGACTTTGCAAGCTGACTCACTGTTACCGCATAATCACCGATTGTCGCGGTGCCATTCGCAGTCGCCGTAAATACGCTGGCATTGCCGGAAGTCACTGTTTGCGCATTGAATTTTGAAGCAGTAGAAAGCGCGCTGACCGAGGTCTGAAAAGTAGATAAGGCACTTTTCAGCGTGCCATAGGCAGACACTTGGGACTGATAATCAGTTTTTTGCTTAGTGACCGCTGTTAACGGCTTTCTCTCGACACCCATTAAACTGGTGACAATAGAATTCACATCAAGACCGGACCCAATCCCTGCAGATGAAATACCCATACGTATATCCTTTTCTTTTCTTTTCTTGTTGTAGGAGGGTTAGCGTTTGCTGCCACATTACCTTCGCGACTTAAGCCAGTACTTGGCTTCCCCGTAGAATATATCTGCTATCCTTCGACAAGCTCAGGAACCAAAGCAGACTATTCACACATGAAAAACCGCTCCTACAATAACGCTAGGCTGTCTGCCTGACCACCAAGCCCTGCAACCTATCCAGTGTCTTGGAAAATGCCATTACTTCTTCATTTGGCATCTGCCTTAATACCTTATTGGTTGCTGTATCAACTACCTTTACTACCATGCGCTCAGACTCTTGGTCCAATGCAAACTGAATAGTCTGCAACGCGGGCGCTACAAGCTCATTGAGCTTCTTAACTGCGGCAACTAGCGCTGGTTTATCCACTTCGACTGCTTGCTTATTTTCAACATTGACAACGGGCTTAAGTCCTATTGGTTTCACTAACGCACTTTGGCTGCCGGCAACATTTTGCGCGGCAGCCAGTTTCTTAACTGAGCCATAAGCTTCTAAAGAGGAATTGAACATGATTATCTCCTTTGCAAAACCCCACAAGATGATCAGTCCTGTGGGTGATAAGATTTACATACTAGTTACGTTTAACCCCTTAATAGTGCTAGCACACCATTAGGTAGGGAGTTCGCTTGCGCTAGCATTGCAGTACCTGCTTGTTGCAAGATTTGGCCACGAGTCAATTTTGCAGTTTCTGCGGCAAAGTCTGCATCCATGATGCGTGATTTTGCAGCTGATTGGTTTTCAGAGGCGATTTGCAAGTTACTGACCACTGATTCAAAACGGTTTTGTACAGCGCCCAGCGTAGCACGAGTGGTGTTAATGGCATCAAGCGCAGTATCAATGGAAGTAATGGCCGTTGTAGCGGCGGCAGCACTAGTGACAGAACCTGAGATGGTACCTGCAGTCACTGCAGCAACAGCAATCGTGTCAGAGGTATCAGCACCTACTTGATATGTAACAGCAGCACCGAATACTGAACTACCGTTAAATTTTGTTGCTGTACCGAGACGCGTTACTTCTGCAGTCAGTTGAGTAAACTCAGCATCCAGGTTTGTACGGTCAGCAGCTGTATTAGTGCCGTTGGAAGATTGCACAGCCAACTCACGCATACGTTGCAATGCATCAGTTTGTTTAGATAAACCACCTTCAGCAGTTTGCGCAAAAGAGATCGCGTCATTTGAGTTACGGATTGCAACATTCATACCGCGAACTTGCGCATCCATACGGGTGGCGATTGACAGACCGGCAGCATCATCTTTAGCACTGTTAACTCGCAAGCCTGATGATAAGCGTTGCAATGAAGTATTAAGTGCACCTTGTGAAGCGCTTAAATTACGTTGTGTATTTAATGAAGCGATGTTGGTATTAATTACAGCAGCCATGATAATTCTCCTAAGTTTAAATTAAATTTCAATTACACCGTCTTGCCTTTAGCGTTGCGATTCACTTCGAATTGCGCTGCTGTTGNNTTTTAAATCTTTAGGATCATGCAAAATACCTCTGTGTTTTATTAAGCAACTTAAGAAAAATCATTAATATAAATCCAGCTTGAAAGCCTTGATTACCGGCCTATCCAAGCCATCAACTTAACTCAATAAAATTAAGGAAACTAATTTAATAGTTCCAACCATAGTATTCAATAACCAGTGGTAACAAAGAAGATAATAAAGGTGGTAAAGCAGGTTAAATCTTAATATGGTGAACGGACACGCTCATTTATACCTTTGAGTAGAAGTTACCACGCAGCCCTGTTTAGCTTCTGGGAAGTCAATACTTCAATCACTCTTTCAACATCCTGAATAGCTAATTGCGGACCAATCGGCAAGCTGAGTGCCTCGTTTGCGTAACGTTCTGCAACAGGCAAGCTGCCTTTTTTTAAGCCTAAGTGCTGATAGGCAACCTGAAGGTGAGGAGGAATTGGATAATGAATCAGCGTTTGTATGCCTGCCTTAGTCATATTGGTCTGCAATAATTCACGCTGCGACGTGGCAATCACATATAAGTGCCACACGGCCTCTGCCCAGTCGGGCACCGGTGGCGAGGCGATGGGCAAGTCAGCCAACGCCTGACTATATATCTGCGCAATATTCTGGCGACGCTTGTTCCATGTGTCCAAATGCTTCAACTTAACCGCCAGCACCGCTGCCTGAATCGGGTCTAAACGGCTATTAACGCCTTGCTCTTCATTGAAATACTTCACAGATGAACCATAGTTTCCCAATTTGCGAATTCGGTTGGCAATGTTTACATTGTTTGTAGTAATAGCGCCACCATCACCAAGCGCACCCAGATTCTTGCCTGGGTAGAAACTCCACGCCACCACATCACCATGGCTTCCGATACGCTTACCACGTACTTTTGCACCATGCGCCTGTGCGGCATCCTCAATCACAACCAAACCATGTTTTTTGGCAAGTTGGCAAATGGCATCCATATCAGCGGGGATGCCATACAAATGCACGGGTAATATGGCTTTGGTACGAGGGGTAATATGTGCTTCCGCGCTGGTAGTATCCATGTTGTAACAACCAACAGCAGCTTCAACAGGTACGACTATGGCGCCAACGGCACTCACAGCCAGCCAGGTTGCGACAAAGGTATGAGATGGCACAATTACTTCATCTCCCGGCCCAATATCCAGCGCACGCAAGGCAAGTACGAGCGCATCCAGTCCATTACCTACTCCAACGCAATATTGTGCTTCAGTATAGGCAGCAAAATCAGCCTCAAAAGTCTCGACTTCCTGCCCTCCGATATACCAGCCAGAACGACTGGCACGCAATATAGCCACATCCAGTTCAGCGCTCAGTTCAGCATAGGCTGCCTTGAGATCAAGAAATGGAACAGCCATTATTTCGCCCATCTTGCACGCATAAAGTCATCGTAATTACGGTAATAGTCATCCTCGCTGTATTTGTTGGAAGCTAACACCATCAGTACAGAGCCTGATGAGAAATTATCAATTTCACGCCACATCATGGGACATACGTATAACCCGTAATAAGATCGTGCCAAGTGGAATGTTTTTTTATCCTTGCCATCATCCAAAGTAATATCAAAACTGCCAGACATGGCAATAATGAATTGATGTAAACCTTTATGCGCATGGCCTCCGCGCTCCGCGCCGCCAGGCACATCATAAACGTAATATACACGTTCAATATCAAAGGGAATGTGCGAATTACTCTCAATAAAAGTTAAGTTTCCCTGTGGATCATGAATTTTAGGTAATTCAATAATTCTGCAGTCTTCTAATGGCATTTCAATATCCAATTCAAATAAAAGTGACCTTGTTTTTGTGAATTTTTTATTTAACTACTAGCAATCTATAGAGCAAGCTTACTACTCAAAAAATAAATTATTTCGCCAATAACAACACATTTTCATAGCCTTTTTCTTTAATAGACTCTAGGCGTTTTTCCATGACTATCCGTTGGCAAAGTATTTGCATCTGCTCCAACGAGAAGATTAAAGACTGAGTCATCACGGCTTTTCTAAAAATAACTCAATGCATACTGTTGAAGATCTTATAAACCCGCTTAATATCGAATGGTATGTGAATTCCGCCTTCAATAACCGGCCGGTCCCCGCGAGAGCCTGAGATTTTTGGCAGTTCGGTAATTTTACAATGCTCAATTGGCATTTAATTTCCCGTAATTTTATCTTTTAATGATGTGATTGAGAGCGCTACCACTGCACCTTTTAATGATTTTAGATATTCTTCATTGCGCAAACCATTCGAGAGAAGGACAACATCGCATCCTAAAGAAGTTGCAGCTTCCCAATCAGCCTCAGTGTCGCCTACCCACAAAGTATTCTCTCTGAAACTTTTGCCTGGATACTTTTTTCGAACAGCATCTGCTTTACCTATACCACCAAAAGCATGATCGCAAACCAACACTACATCCAATAACTGACGCAAACCCAAGAGCCCCAACTGCTCTTCCAGGGCATGTTCATCCTTTCGCAAAGTTACCAAGTTCAGATCTATCCCTTGATCCTTCCAGACACGCAAACAATCAATCGCGCCATCTTGAACTTTATCCAAAGCCAGCATTTCTGGAGACTCAATTAACGCCAGCCACGCAGCAAGAAAGTCATCATAAATAGCTTCTGCATTGGACATCTTCAGCAAATCCTTGCGATTGCCACTTGCCCTTTTCTTTTCCCAGTACTCATTAATGCCGATAGGCTCAAACCCAAAACCTCTCAAAATGCTTTGGTAACAAAAGTAATGCCTTTCTTTGCCATCCAATAATGGCCCATCCAAATCCAGAAAAATTTGTTTGATGTTACTCATGCGGTACATACTGCGTATATTTCGGCCGCAATCTCAGGAAAATCTTTACCCAACTCGTAAAATCCCTGAATCATCTCCTCAGTCCAGTTCTCCTGAATTTGCCCATTGGATAATGGCTTGAAATACACACCGCCCATTTCAAGAACTTTTAGCCCGCTTTTTTCAATATCTGATCTAAACGTTTCAGGCGTATAAACGCGACGATGACCTAATGCGTGGTCACGCGAGTTTAATTGGCATGGGTTATCCAACAGCCCCATTTTTACTGCAACTAAACGGTGTATGGAGTTACCATTAGGCACACCCAGAAACAGCCTGCCACCTGGTGCCAGCCAACCTTTAACCCTACCCAGCAAACTTACCGGGTCATCAACATGCTCTAAAATATGCTCAAGAATGATTGAATCGAATAGATGCTCAGGCTGAAAT
>CXWL01027193.1_pt1 | contig 22935 bp, 14 predicted proteins | sample 590931 | NCBI WGS metagenome assembly CXWL01 (sample SAMEA3498368, study PRJEB10139) | groundwater metagenome | biome: water well; material: biofilm material | place: Germany | collected 2015-04-27
GATCACATCAAGCAAAACCTTGTCGAGCACAGATGTTTGCAGGCAAGCTATTTCATGTATTTAGGGTGAGAATCGTGTGTTTCCCTCGATCCACAAGCCTGGGGAGACATCGTCCATGTCTTGGAGTCGTACGAGCAACCGTTCCGAGCGCCATGGCCTGAGCGGTAGGGATGGGTATACGCAGGGGTGAAGCGGTGGGATGAGGGTGGCTTGATAGGAAAAAGTGAAGATCTCTTACTGCTATGGGGTGGGTATCGGAACGTCGATGTGACAGATGACCTAAGTTACGTGTTCTCTGATGTTGATGGCGGTGGACCCAGTCTTCAGCTAACCCTTCTCTACAGAAAATTCCCTGTATCAGAGAAATCTACAGGGAAAATTGTAATTGCGGTGGGTTTTTCGCCCACTTGCTCTATGGAAAGCCGCATCCCATACGCCTTTTGACGGTTCACGCCAAATCCATGCGTTAGTAAGAACAGGGAATTAACAGGGAATGACTTTCATGGAGATGGTGTTGGGTGAGGAAGGCACTGACCGAGATCGGGAGGGACCTGCGAAGAGCGCAGACCTCTTTTAAGGCAGGTTCAGTCTACGATTTGGACCAGTCCATTGCTTAGGGCGACCGATCACTTCGAGACTATATGATTTGGAAGGGTGCTTGTGCCCGTGCTACCCGTCCCTCGAATCAAGCAGCGTAAGGTGCACTTTCCATGAAAGGGATTTGACCTACCCCAAATTCCATTGAACCAAAACCAGATAGTCTTCTTTGGCCTAACGCATGTGCTGTGTGGTGTTGGAAACCGCCGTCATCTCAGTGGGGGACTGAGGGTTCAAGGCTGACAAGAACTGAAGCGTCATCACATGTGCCAGCCGCACAACGCTTCCAATGCGAAGGGGACTTGTTTGTCCCTTGGCAAGGTGTTTCCCATCAATCTGGGTCACACTTTCGGATAATGATCGAATCACAAGGCCGTCGGGATCTGTTCGGACTTCAAAGTGATATCGACTGATCTTTTGTGTCAATTCGGGATCCACGAGTTGAAGCGCGATGTCATTTGCACGTTCTCCATGCACCTCTCTGGACCGACCGAAGGAAATGACTGGCTGATCAGGGAGAGTAATCCGTTGTCCAGTTTCCTCAATAAGAACCTGAGTCGGGAGGTGGAGGGCGTCGTGCCAGGAAAGTCGCATGAGTTCCAGTGGTTGATGAGTCGAAGCGATTGGAATGAAGCCGAGAGGATGGCAGAGAAAACGATAGCGATTCGGGAATTCACCGAACGCGGCTTTCGTGACACGTATTTCGCCAGGCTGAGCCGTCGCTGTAACTTTTGCGCAGAAGTTTACCGTATCACCTGCCACAGTTGTGCCATCAATGAGCACAGGCCCCCAGTGAATGGCTGCCCGAGTCGTCCATTGTTGTTCTTGGGCCAGTCGGTAGGTCAGTTGGCGCAGACTTTGATGGAATAGGACCATGGTATCTGCCGCCATTTCAACTGTGGGAAAGCCCAACAACGCACCGTCTCCGGCCGTGTGGAAGAATTGTCCCAGGGTTCCAATCATGGAGTCTGTCAGGAGGTCAACGTGTTGCTGCTGGAGTCGTCCTCCCGCCTCGTCGCCGTAGCGGGAAAAATACGCCGTACTTCCAACAATGTCGCTGAAAACGAGCGCGTAAGGACGTTCGAATCGACGCGTCAATGTTGCAGAGAGCTGGTTCTGAAGTCGAATGATTTCCGTGAGCGTGAGAGAATCAAGGTCGAATGGCGCAGAATCACCCATCGATTACCTCGAACAGGGTAGTGTATCCCGTATTTATAGACCAAGCTGGTTATGGGCCGCAAGTGGATGCTGCGTGCTATGGAGAAGAACTAACTGACTGGGATGGACCGATTGGGTCGAATGAGCACCACGGTCGTATTATCTTTCCCCCCGTTTTCGTTAGCTCGGTCGACCAGCCGTCTGCTCATGTCAGTGAGGGAACCCTGCGTATCTGACAGGAGCGATACAATTTCGTCTTCGCTGAGCATTTTGGTCAGTCCATCGGTACAGAGCAAGAGCTCGTCATCAGGCTCAAGGGGTTGAATCCTCGTGTCAGGGGTGCCCTGCCCTGGGCTCCCCAATGCACGTAGGAGAACATTGCGTTGAGGATGACGGGAGGCCTCATCTTCCGTGAGGCCTCCCTGGGCAACGAGCTTTTGCACATAGGAATGGTCGATTGTCAGGGCTTGAAGATGGCGGCCTCGAAGCAGGTAGGCACGACTATCTCCGACATGTGCGAGCACTATCTGGGAGGGAGAGCCTGGGCATAATAAGCAGGCGACGATCGTCGTTCCCATCCCTTCAAGCTCTTGGTTCTGAAGGGCGGCCTGATGGATGGCTTTGTGTGCGATCGAGAGGGCTTCTGTCAGTAGGTCAACTGCTCGGGAATACGGAATAGAAAGGGTACCCCCCGCTGAAGCAGCAGCCCTGATGGTTCCTAAAATGGAGTCGACGGCAATTCGGCTGGCGACCCCCCCTCCGGCATGGCCGCCCATGCCGTCGGCGACGATCCACAGTCCGAGGTCATTGTCTACAGCAAACGCATCTTGATTCGTCTGCCGAGCGAGACCGGTGTCGGTGAAGCCAACCCCTTGCCAATCGAGTGAAACCTGACGATCCATCTTCAGTCCACGGTTCCTGATGAGATCGAGCTAGAATCTCATTCGAAGGGAAGAACAAATGTTCACCCTTATGCAGTGGGAAAGCAAGCGCTTCTAGCCCACGTCTCAGCGAGCGCAGAAAGGTCTCTCCAATCGGCTGTTCAGGTTAGAGTTCGATCCGTAGCCCGAACGTGCCGGCGTAATTGTCGAACTGTGAGTTGCCGACCATCATGCGAAAGTTCACGAACGGTTGAAGACCATTGGGCAGCACCGCCACCAAACCAGTACCGACGTTGAAATAGTTTCGAGCAGGATTGTCGTTTTGGAAGGAAAACTTGGTCGCATTTGCCCGCAGATCTTGCACAAACTGAACATTGATATTCCGTTGGGAATTGGCAAATTCATGAATGTAGTCGGCGTTGACTTGCGGCACGAACACGCCGAGGCTCGTGCTAAACGCCGCTGACCCCTGAAGACCAACCACACTCTGGAGCGAGCTGACATATTGATCGTTGTATCGCAACTCGAGACCGGTATTGCCGTCTTCTGAAAAGTTATGGATGTGCGTATTGCTCCAATTAAAGCCCAGCCTTGGACCAATAGTGACATTCTGAATCGGGTAATCGTACCCGGTCAGCACTCCGAGCCGAAACACATCACTACCCGTCCGACTGGATGAGAAACCATTTGCCGAATTGCTGAACATAATTGTGCCTACGTTGATATTATCAAACCGGTCGATAAAAACATTCACCGCCCGTGACACCGAGTTTATGCCATAGGTGTACCCTGCGACTGTTTGAATGAATGCCCTGTCCGTGGGCATCCAGGCCGCATAAATTATTGGGGAATAGGAATTGGTATTGAAATTTCCGCCCCCTGTATGAAAGTCGCCGTGGGTGTTCGCATAACTAAAGGCCATACCGGCGACGAGATTCTTCATCATTCTGTAATCAGTCCCGGCTGTGAACCCAAAGATATTGGAGCGATAGCCGTCCTGAAAGGTTGTCACATCTCGATTCAAGGCTTCGACAAGCCCCGAGAAATAGAACCCCACTCCCTTCCAACGCTCCTGGCCGCCGAAGCTCAGCCTCCCCCCTCCTGTGGCCATCTGTGGAGACGAGGACGACGAGTTGAAGGCAGAAGGTTTCTTCTTCCCTCCCTCCTCGTCTTCTTCGCTACGGATCTCTTCAAGTCGGTTGGTCAACGACCGATTCAGCACCGACACCCCGGTACTCATTACCGCCCCGGCGCCGCCACCGGTGGCTGAAGACCCCGGGCCTGTACCCGGCCCTCCAATTATAGGTCTGATGCTGCACATCTGAAGCAGATTTCCACCCAGGTCGGCAGCGGTTGGAGCTGGTGGATTAAGCCCGAGGCCCTCACATGAGTTTTGCAATAAACCGACGACCGCTTGATCAAGCGATTGTGCCTGGGCCGCGTTCACTAGTGGCAACCCCATCAACGAGCTCATCAGTATTGTCAGTAGAACGCTTCGCCGTGAAGGTTCGATTATCGAAAAACCTCTGACAAGAGTCCGGCAGATGCCCCTGCGTACGCTTAAGTCCAGGGCATGCTTCTCGTGTCGTGATTGCCCGGCATCCCAAGGATTCTTGCCCATAGTTTCTTCCTGGTCGGAATGAACTTCAGGTTCCTAGTTCACGACATACGCCACCGGTAGTCCCCATCTCAGAGAGTGCAGAAAAGGTCTCTCCAGTTGTCTGTTCAGATTAGAGTTCGACCCGTAGTCCGAACATGCCGGCGTAATTGTCGAACTGGCTGTTCCCGACCATCGCCCGGAAGTTCAGGAACGGTTGCCAGCCATTCGGCAAAACCATCATGAGGCCGGTCCCCAGATTGAAATAGTTCCGAACCGGGACATCGTTTTGGAACGCGAACTTGGTCGGATTGGTGCGGAGGTCCTGCGCGAATTGCACATTGATAAAACGCTGGGAGTTGGCAAATTCATGGATGTAGTCTGCATTGACTTGTGGGACGAGCACTCCGAGACCGGTACTAAAGGCAGCTGACCCCTGGACACCCAGGACACTTTGCAGGGAGTTGATCCATTGATCGTCATACTTGAGTTCGACTCCCGTGCTGCCGTTTTCTCTGTAATCACCAATCTTGGTGTTGCTGTAGTTCACCCCAGCACGTGGGCCAATAGTGAATCGGCCAATCGGATGGTCATACCCGGTCAAGAGCCCGAGATTGAAGATGTTGCCGTTCGAGTTGCTGGATGCGAGGCCGCTGTATGATCGGGGGCCATTTGGGTCGCCCGTTCCATCAGTATTATTGTTGACAGTGGCTATTCGAGAGACCAAGTAATTGTTCTTTGTGTAACCTCCGGTCACCTGCACGAAGGTCCGGTCCGTCGGCAAATACGCGGCGAACAAAGTGCCGCCATAGGAATTCGTGCTGAAATTGCCACCGCTCCTGAAGTCTCCATCAGTGTTGGAGTAGCTCAAGGCGAGACCGGCGACTAGCTGTTTGTTGAACCGATAATCCGCTCCGCCTGTGATGCCGAGGATATTGGATTTGTACCCATCCTGAAATGTCGTGATATCACGGTTAAGTGATTCGACCAGCCCACTGGCAAAAAACCCCACTCCATTCCAGCGGTGCTGACTACCGCTGGTGAACATTGCCGTTGAATCACCTCCGCCTGTTGTGGCGGCATAGAACGGAGACGAGACGGAAGAGGCGCCCCCAAATCCGGACAGCAGTGACCCCAAGGGATTAAACTTCATGGAGGAAGATCGTGTATGTGCTTGGCCTTCTTCTTCATCCGTCTCATACATTCGTTGGAGCAGCACTCTATTCAGAATGGATGAGGCTGAACCTTGAACCGACGCGGCGCCACCGCCAGTTGAAGCGGCCGTCCCTATTGTGTTTGGAAATGCACAGATAGTAGTAAGTTGCGGCCCAAAGTTATCCGGCAATTGTCCGGTGTACGAAGCATTAAGTTGTGCGCAGCTATTTGTCAGCAAGTCACTTACTTTTTGATTCAAGACTTGCGCAGATGCTTGTCCGGGCTGACAAAATTGAGTAAGACCAAAGACAACCACGCTCGCGAGAATGAGGTGCCAGCTCCTACGCTTTGAATTGTGCAGGATCATAGAGTTCTCCATCATTTTTGTGTGCGGGCCGTTGATCTTCATCAATAGAGCTTGGAATCCGTGGGGAGTATAGGTAAACTGCTATGGCAAGGCAATGGAAATTATGCGGTATTGGATGAAAAAATACCGACAGATTCTTCGATCTGCCAGCTATTGGGGTTTGGGTGTGGGGATGGCCTTCATGCTTGGCTGTGTCTCCGATCAGGGGCCGGGCCTCTCACAGGACAATTTGAAAGATCCCCGATCAGCAGATCCCTTTGATGTGGTCGATTGTCTCCTCCCAGGTCAAATCCGACAGCTCGGCACCCAAGTAACCTATGTCACAGCACGCCGTCCCATCAGAACCACGGCGGAGGACTGTGCAATCCGGGGAGGAGAGTACGTGGCCTTGGATCGGGCTGATTATGGGACTGCATTGAAAGTGTGGATGAGTGCCGCGCAGGGCGGCGACGCCGATGCCCAATATTATGTTGCGGTGCTGTACGAGAAAGGCGCCGAGGGGCAACCGAATTATTCGCAAGCCGCAGGCTGGTATCAGCAAGCGGCAGAACGAGGGGTCAGCCGGGCTGCCGTCAACTTGGGGCGGCTCTATGAACAGGGGCTGGGGGTCGAAAAGAGCGACGATGCAGCCCGCGCCTGGTATGCGAAAGCGTCAGGGTTGCGTGAGGGACAGGCATCCGGTCGCAGCGATGATGGGGGGAAACCTTTGTCGGCTGAGGCCAGAAAACAGGAAGGACAGGTCGAGGGATTGCAGCAGGAATTGGCAGAGGCACGAACCCGTCTGACCGAGCGAACCAGTCTTTTAGAGGAAGAGCGGCGAACGCTGGAGCGCCTCAAGGCAGAAGCCAACAAGGGAGGGACAAAGCCGCCCGCACCGGCACAAGTATCAACGGTGACCAGTCTGGTGAACCTAGAGCGAGTGGTGAAGGAACGAGAGAAGGAGGTCGCCGCGCTCCAGCAACACGTGGCCTTGCTCAAGGAGACAGCCAAGCAACAGGTCGCACGCCTCCAGACCGCTCCCACACACGAGCTTGGTCTTCGCGCTCCAACTATCCAGATCGTCGATCCGCTGGTGGTGATTACCCGCGGCATCCGGGTCGAGCAGGGCCGCATCCCGGTGACGATTGATGTGAGCCGGCAGCCGAAACTAACCGGGCGCGTGACGGCACCGGCCGGCCTACGATCCTTGACGGTCAACGGGCAGCAGGCAGTCACGGACGAACAGGGCATGTTCATGGTGTCGTTGTCCGGTATGAAAGCATCCCCACGCGGCTTCCCTCTCGATCTCCTCGCGGTCGATGCCCAAAACAAGCAGGGGAGTATGAAGCTCATCGTCATGACGCCGGATGGAGTGGCGCGGGCAGGAGAAGAGGAAGTCGTTGCGACAACCGGGTTCGGGCAATACCACGCCTTGGTTATCGGCAACGATCACTATCGCCAATGGGTGTCCTTGAATACGGCCATCGCGGATGCTTCGGCAGTATCGGCACTGTTGAAAGACCGATATGGGTTTCAAGTCACGTTGCTCAGGGATGCATCACGGAAAGACATCTTAAAGGCGTTGAATGATCTGCGGAAGAAGCTGACGGAGCGGGACCAGTTACTCATTTATTACGCTGGCCATGGCTTTCTGGAGCCATCCATCGATCGAGGCTACTGGATTCCGGTCGAAGGGGACCTACAAGACAACTCGGAGTGGATTGAGTTCCCGGCGATTACCGACTTGCTGCAATTGATTCCGGCCAAGCAAGTGCTGGTGGTGGCCGATTCGTGTTTTGCGGGCAAGCTGACCCGCTCAGCACTGGGCCATATGGGGCCAGAATCCATCGATCAGAGCCGCCAGGGTCTGCTCCGGGAACTGGGAAACAGAAAAATCAGGACGGCTTTGACATCGGGCGGAGCGAAGCCTGTTCTCGACGATGGCGGAGGGGGTCACTCGGTGTTCGCCACCGCATTTTTAAAAGTGCTCACCGACAACGGGACGGCCCTGGAAACAGAACGACTCTATTGGGCCGTGCGGTCTCAAGTGGTGCAGACAGCCGAGCGGCTGAAGTTCGAACAGGTCCCAACCTACGCGCCTATCCACATGGCCGGGCACGAAGGCCTTGGGGATTTTGTGTTTGTGCCGACCCCAGGTCGAGGCATGACTCACTAGATCAACTTCTCCGACATCGAGCGGGCTGTTGAAAGAAAACTGACCCGCCTATTGCCCTTCTCCGACAAGCATGAAAGAGGCCCACGCGAATGGATGGGCAAAGTATGCCTGCTGAGGCCGGGATTGAGCCATCTCCATCAAGGCGAGCATCCCCTGGCGAAGGGCATCCGTCGGTGCAAGAGCATTGTTGGCTCCATAGCGTCGAAATATTTGTGTCATCAATTCCTTCGTAGCGAGATCGTCAACGCTCCATTGAGAGACAAGCAGGCCCTTCGCACCAGCGAAAAAAAAAGCCCGGGCCAATCCGGACAAGCTCTCGCCACTCCCGTCGCCGCCTGCTGTATTGCATGCCGAGAGGACGACCCAATCCGTATTCGGGAGCCTAAGTTGGAGCACATCCTCCATGGACAGCAGTCCGTCGTTGTCGTCGGTCGGAACGGTGGGAGGGGTGAGAACGAGTGATGGTTGAGTCACGCCCTGAACTTCCCCGGCCAACAAACCATGGGTCGCAAACAAGAGAACTTTTGCCTGACCGAGACGTCCACTGTGATTGAGACGGTGCACCTCCGCCTCGGTTGCACGATGGCCGAGATATACTGAGGTTTCGGGATTCACGTGGAGCACGTTGGCCACGGTCAGTACTTCCTCGCGGGTGCCAGGAAGTCTGTCAAGGGCGTGCAAGGAGTCCACCGCAACACGCATGCCACGGGTTGCGATCATCTTACCTCCACGCCTATTGCCTTTCCCCAGCAAAACCGGATCCCCGAATCCGAGAAACGGTTCTCCATGGCTGGTCCTGGCCACCACATGTTGTCGGATTAATTTCAGTGCCGAGGCAGATGGCAAGATGGTCAGAGGGTAGGATTTGGCAAGCCACGAGAGTGTGGCATAGCCTGCTAGGTCCTTTGCTAGAGGCGTTTGCTTTTGTCGATAGAGTTGGGCCAGATGGACGAACATATTGCCACTCTGTTGGGTGATCAAGGCGGCGAAGGGGAGCGGCAGCAGTACGTCATCCGGGACCAAGATCAGGTGGTCTATCCCGCTGAAAGATGATTCGATGGAACCGAACAGAAGTTGGTAGACTCCCGCTGCGCCTTCCACATCGAACGGTACCGGCATCGACTCGTTGGTGGGCTGATTGACTTTTGGCAGGACACTTTCGCGAACCTGTTGTACCAGACTCATAAGCTTGGCACGTCCCACAGGCGCTTCCCGGTACACCGTGGTGTGCTCGTGCCGGATTAGCCAAATCTGGACGCGATCATCGAGTGTATAGAAGCTGATCAGGGCCTCTCCGGGCCGCAAGAGTTGTTGCACGCTTGAGATGTGCAGAGGTGTTGGCATGGCTATCTCAGCGTAACGGGGAGACCGTGCCTCCAGCTCTTTGATCCGGTTACCAAGATCCTGTTCGAGTTGTTCCAGCTGGCTTCTGAGCTGTTGGAGTTCAGCGGAGTCGCGCTGTTCAGCCGATTGGCCACGCAGTTCATTGAGGCGCGTCCATGATGATTGACGGCGACGCCGTAATTCTTCAACCTGCCGTACGACCGTCAGCTCACTTGAATTTCCCACTTCTTGTCGAGCGATAGCTTTCGCAACTGCAGCTTGTACGACCCAACCCCGAGCCTGCTCAGCGACGCTGAATCCATCATCGACTGCAGTCGGTGGAGTCGAATCCGAGCGGGGATCACGTGTCACAGCTCCAAGCAGTGTCGCATAGCTGTACAGTCCGTCCACAGCCATGCGGGATACTTTTCCAAGGGCCACATCATCCAACCCCTGGTTAAGCCTGTTCATGGTCAAATAAATTTGACGTGCTCGTTCATAGAGCACCCTCGCCTTCGATAGATCGCCTCTGACATGATGAAGTCGCGCAAGATCATTCAAGCCAAGGGCAAGATCAGGGTGGGTTGGCCCGAGGGCCTGCTCTCGTATGTCCACTGCACGAGTGAGAATGGGGATGGCTGCAACATAGTTTTCGCGTTGGCTATGCAACCCGCTTAATCTGGCCAGGCTGACCGCTAGATCGGGATGGCCAGGGCCAAGGGACCGTTCCTGAATGAGGATGGCACGGTCAAACATCTTTTGAGCTGCCACATAGTCGCCCATCTGTCTTCGCACTTCGCCCAGGTCAAGCAAGTTTGCGGCAACCACAGGGTGCACGGGTCCAACTGACTGCTCAACAATCTTCAGTGCTCGCTCGAACAGCTTTGCTGCCTCTGACAAATTTCCTTTCAGCCACTGTATCCTGCCAACTGAGTTCAGACTGGCGGCGACCTCCACGTGGTAAGATCCGTAACTATCCTCCCGAATTTGGCGTGCCCGTTCTGCCAATGGGAGTGCATCATCCCAATCACCCATTTTTGCAAGGAGATCAGCCAAACTGTCCAATGTACGCGCAAGATGTGGGTGGGATGGATTAAGCACCTGCTCCTGCATTTGAAGAGCCCTCTCGAGTAGGGGTCGCGCTCGAGCGAAGTCTCCGCTTCTGCCCAAAATCGTGCCATAGCTGGCGAGTGCTATCGCATGTTCAGACGAACGTGGCCTTGCTGCGTGGTCGAATATCTGAACTGCCCGTGCCTGGTGTTTCAATGCGTCGGCGAGATCCATACGTAGGCCTCGCACCATTGCGAAGTACATGAGCGTGACCGCTACATCGGGATGCATGGGGCCAAGCGCACTTTCACGAATGTGTAGAGCCCGCTCCAGCAGATCCTGAGCTTGAGGATAATCGCCTAAGGTGATCACTACCCGAGCCAAGTTCGTCAAGCTTTCGGCAACGTCAGGATGTCCAGACCCAAGGATCTGTTCACGAATGAGCAGAGCCCGTTTATGGGCGGACTGGGCTTCTGGGACCTGGACGAGTTCATGAAGAATGAGTCCCAGAGTGTTGAGGTCTTCGGCGACGTTCAGGTGGTTGGGAGTGAGCGCTTGTTCTTTTAGCGCCAAGGCTTCACGTGCTAGGGGAGCTGCCTGAGAGATGTGTCCCTGATTATAGAGTTGGAGGACCTGCTGACGTAACTGCTGGGCCTTGGTAAGGCGTACTTTCCTTTCCGGTTCGGGCAGTTCGACGAAAACCCTGTCCGCTTTCTCTACGGAAGAAACAGGAGGTGTGGATTCGAGCGGTTTACTCCCAATGCATGAAAATTGGACCATCGCGCAGATGAACGCAAGAATGGAAGGAACGCTTCTGTAGGCATGCATTAATCCTAACCTCTGCAGAATCGAATGCCTAATACGTCCAGGTCACCAGACCGGTATAAACATTTTGAACGTAGTCATAGAGCGGCACGTTACTCTTGTTGAATACGTGCTGGTACTGAGCGGCCACGGACCAATGTTCATTGAATGGATAGATCAGCTGGGCCATATGGGTCTGCTGGGTATCGAGACGCCTGCTTAATTGGCCGCTGAAATCCTTAAAGAGTGTTTGATCATTCTTGTAGTCACGGAAGTGAATGTCGTAGTCGTAACGGAAAATCATGTCGGCGAAGGGGAGCGTCGACTGCAGACCTGCTTGGGCGCGATTGCCAGAGTAGGAAAAGGATGACCCTGCTGCACTCTCATCATCATGTTGGTATCCAAATCGCACAATGTGCTTATCTTGAGCAAATCGGAAGGCATGTACCAAACCGAACATCACATTATAGGCATCACGTTGTTCGCCCGAGAAGCGGGAATCCACAGCGACTGGTTCGCGGAAAAACTCCTTCTTCTGCCACCGGCTGATCGCGCTGGTCAGGTTGCCCACGGTACCCAGCAGCGGCAATGAGAACGAAGGTGGCACAATGGAAGCCGTCAGCGTCGGGCTGTGTGCCGACATGAATCCCGCATCCTTTAAGAGGGTATAGTTGTACGTGTATTGGGCCGCAAGCTGAAAGGGAATTTCCGTCGCAGTTCCTCGATAAAAGCCGCTGATTCCAGGCACATGACTCTGAATGTTGAAGGCATTGAGCCCATCGTTCAGATTGGCGGTTTGTAAAAACGCATAGTTCACCGTGGCCTCCAATGGACCATCACGATAGACGGAATAGTCGGCGACTAGCGAGCCCAATACACCAGGAGCAGTGGTATTTCGGCTGGTCAGAGTCTGAAGCAACGCATTGGTGGTGGCGTCAGGTGTGGTGCCGTGGTTGCGTGGATTGATTGCGACGTTGTCGCTATAGAATCCCCCCACACTCACTTGCAGGCGCAAGCGTTTCACTTCATCGGTTTTCCGTCCAGCGGCTATGGCCTGCTGAATCTGCGTGGCTTGTCCGGTAAAGGGTAGGTTGGTGTTAGTCTGTTCAAGTTGCCGCAGTTCTGCAGAAGCCTGTTCCGAGAGTCCTAACACCCCGAACGAGAGTCCACGATAAAACTTTGTGAGCTGTTGCACGTTCGGGTCGCTTGTTTTTGTCGCATTGAAGGCTTCGTTCGCTCCCTTGTAATCCTTTTGTCGGTATCGCCCCAACCCCACGTAATACCCAAGATTTTCTCTCGATGGATCAGCGGCAAAAGCCTGTTCCAGAAGCGGCGTAGCCTCGTCATAACGGCCAGCCGTGAAATAGGCGACTCCCAATTGGTAATTGATCGCAGGATCGGAAGGCTGGATTTCTTTGGCAGCCTGCAGAGCCAAGACAGCTTCAGACGGATTTTTCAACGCGAGCTGGGTCAAACCCAGATAGTAGAGCGCTCTGGAATCCCGTGGGTTTAGTTCGCGTGAACGGGAGAGGAAAGCCAGGGCGTCATCATAGTGGTGCTCGTCATAGGCGACCACGCCTTGCGCGACTAGAACTTCAGCCTCTGCTTGCTGGGTTTCAGCTGCGAGGGAGACTCCGAATCCTATGGCCGTCAACACACAAGTGAACGAGCAGAAGAGAATCCATAACGAGATCCCCCCTAAGAGATCTTGACGATTCGTCGCCATGTATGACACCCTCCCCCCTCGTACATGAGATTATTTTCTCAACTATTTCGGTAATAACGTATGTGTAAATCCATGATATTGTTCCAAGCGCGGCTTGCTGTACATCGGAATATGTGAGGGTGTCAAGAGGAAAAACGTCAGGGATCCTGTCACGTAGGGCCAGCTCCCGTCTCACCTGAACTAAAGGAGTCTCACGATGAACATCTATCGGCCATCATGTATGGTAGCCGCAGCCCTGATTGCTACGCAGATTCTAGGGCCGGCTGTGCTCTGGGCAGCCGATCAACGAGGCATTCGAGTCGAGGCCAATCGCCGCATGGTCATTGCGGCAATCAGTGGGGACCAGCTGACAGCGCAGAGCAGCAGCAACACCAAAACACTGCACTTTCTTGAGACGGTGACTGCAGGCGAGCAGCTCGCCACCGGCGACCGTACGATCGCCGAAGTGCTGATCGGCAATCGGGCGGTCGTGACGTTGGGACAGAGCACCATTGCACAGTTCACGGCGGTGGGTGAACAAGTGGCGACGGTTCAAGTGACGAAAGGTATCGTCCGTGTGGCCGCGTCGGCCACAGCACTGGGCGGACAGGGCACGATCGCCGTCCACACACCGACCGGTCAGGTACAGACCCGTGGCGGTATCATTCGTGTGATGGTCGATGCACCGGTCGGCTCCACGGACCATATGCCTGTCGGTGAGGCCAGACCCTATCGGGCCTCATTCGGTCTGAGCATGATGGTCGCGGCGGTGAGTATGCGTGGCGAAATCATTCAAGTTGAAGAGGGCATAGCTGAAATTCTCGGCGCCGGTCCTGGCGGGAAGACACTCACGGTGAAATCCGGCCAGAGTGTGACCATGCAATCGGGACAGGCTGGATCCATTGCGGGATTGGTGAGTCAGGGCGGCCTGCGGGCGGGAGTCTTGGCGAGCGCAAGCCACAGCAGCACACCGAAGGAAGGACTCGAGCATCTCGTAGCCTTGCAAGTGAATCAAGCCACAGCGCTTGGCAAGGCGCTCACCGGTGCGGCGGAAACCGGCGGAGAGGACTCAACTAATAAGGATCAAGGCAAGAATACGATCAATGGTGCGACCGGTGGAGTCACGTTGGCGTCTATCAGTCTGTCCAATCTGGTCAATCCGGGTCCGCCAAGAGGGGCAGCAGGGGGTCCGACAGCTACTGCGGGAGCGGGTACGGCGGTCCTTGACCCGTCGAACGACTCTTCCCTCAACATCGCGTTTGCTGATGGCACTAGTCCTGCCTCCAGAGGGGTTTCAAAAACAACTTCTGTATCAGTTCCAGGAGGCGGCGGACTCCTCCTTTTTCAAGATAGCAATGTGACACTCGATGGAACTGCCTTAAGTAATAATAATAGTACCCAAGTCGAGAGATCTCGTACATCCACCGAACTCTTGTTAGTAGATGGAGGTAATCTAAGTCTTGCTTCGCACCAGGGGCTGCCTCCCAAGATTCCGATGATTATAAGGGGTCTGCACGCTAGGTCTGACGCGAACGATTTCGGTCGAAATACATTTTTGAATGTTGGAGAGGTGGGAGCGACAGTCTATATTCCGGATAGCGCTATCGGTACGAATACGCCAGCCGACTTCGTCCAGCAATGGGCATACTCACCAGTGGTCCCTCAGCCACCGTTGACTGATGGAGGCTTCGGTGTCAAGAAAAGAGTTTTTCTCGTGGACACACTAAAAATATATGAGTTGCTGGACCAAGGTAATTCAACCGAAGGTATTGACGGTGTCATTCGAGCGAGAACTGGCATTGGGGGAACAGCTGTGACATTAGCTGGCGGCGCTGTGTTGAGTAACACCGCACTCATCGCTACACAAACTGATGCGATCTCAAGATACTTTACTCTAAAAAATGACATAACCGGTTCCGTTGCTTCGATCATCGGCAGAAATGTTCGCGACGTTGAATTCTTCGACAATACCGCAATCGACGCATCAACTGATCCTGGTGGCGTGACAGTGCCTGGAACAGACAATATAGTTGACGGAGTCCTGGAGACTCCAGGCACGGGTTTGAATCCAGCTATCGTGAAGATCAAAGACCGTGTATTGGCTGTCGTCAATGGGAGTTCGATTGCTCCGGCCTCAGGGGCACGCGTATCGCTAGTGACGATACTAGACGGCCAATTGACGGGTCCTTCGTCCACGGATCTGCCTACTCAATACGGGCGCACTGATGTTCCACCGTTGATCGAGGTGATCGGTCCGGGTAGCAGCACAACTTCGCAATCGGCGTTCGTCGTCCGTGCAAGTAATCTTGGCGGTGTGACTCAGCTTGACAAAGCGCTATTGGTCGCCAGTGCGCCGCTCATTAGCATTATTCAGGGACAGATGACCACGACGGGGCAGCTTTTATCGATCGAGGGAAACGGTACAGCCGGAAGCGCCCGTTTGGCAGCAAACGTGCCGAATGACCAGTTACTGCTAGCCGCCCTCCAATTGAATGGCAGCCATCTTACGGTTGGTGGTCATCTCGTGAATCTTTCAGGCGGTGCCACGGCGTCTGTCACTGGTAATCTGGTGGCTTTGGCCAATGGCAGTAGGCTGAATATCGGCGGCGCGTTGATCAATGTGGGGGCAGGATCAAGTTTTTCGCTGAATGGCGGCTCTCTGATCGCGTTCGGATTTGGGACCAATACCGTCAATATTACCGGTGGGACCTGTGCAGGTTGCATACTCCACACGAACATCCCAAATCTAGTTGGTATTCCCGTGATGCTGGCGCCTTCAGCTCAGATAGTTGTGGATCCAGGATTCATCACGTTTGCAGGGATTGGGGCTGGCACCCAGCCCCAGGTGTTTGAGAACCAAGTTCATTTGCCAACCTTGGCTGGCGCGTTGGTGGTGGGTCAGGATGCGACATTGACGTTGGGAAGATAGCCTGCATCCCCATGCAGCAGATTTGGGTGGCGGACAATTCGGTTTTGGTCGTGGTTGAGATCTATCTCAAAAGGCCGACGATCAATCACGAGGATGGAACTGCCCGAGCACGGCATGATGCAATTCATGACCGCAGACTTCGAAGTTCCATTTTTCGCAATAGAGGGTGTTGGAGGTGTAATCGTAGAAGCCGCGGACGGTTTTCACGATGGGGGTGGTGTCACTCATCGGAGCAGTGAAACGGATCGGATCCCGCCCAGCGACTTGCGTCCATCGTTCATGCAGGCTGCGCTCGTCGAGGAACACGACTTTGAGTTGTCGAATGTCATGTTCTTCCACATAGCGTGTGGGGGTTGTAGCACATCCGGACAGCATTCCAAGAACTACACTGGTGAAGAATGCCATGGACCACACTGAGCTTCGTACTATGTATGTGACCTGTCGGAAAGCGCGGCTGAGTGAGGTCAGGAGATGATCTGTCGGGGATTTCTGAAACATTATAAAGCTAGACACAGCAAAGGACATGCCTGCCTGTTCGCAGGATAGGAACGAGCAGGGACGGACGGCAATCATGAAAATTCAATGCTTTGCGGGCTGGTTCGTCTAGATTGACAAGAATCAATGCTTCAATCGATGTTCTTATGGTGCCGAGAAGTGGACCCGCCTCCCACGATTACGGACAGGATGTCCTTTTCGGAAATCCTACGGTAAGGCCAGGAGTGCACATCGGTACGATTTCCCGTGGACCAAGTCGTCTATGCACGGTATCTGTGGTCGATGAGTAGTCACGCCTGAGCGCACTCACCAATACATTCCGCTTGCATGAATCCCACCAGAGTGGTTTTTTCTGTTCGTGCCGGCAAATGAGAGGGCGACCAAAGATCCGCTAGAGGTCTTTATGGAGGCGTGTGAATCTGTATTTTGTATGAGGTTCCTGACAGCCCCGTTCTAAAGTCCATTCCTCCGCCGTACACGTATTGCATTCTCTATTCAGAAACCGTAGTCTTGGCCCCGTTGTTTGTGGGACGTGTCCGCCGCGGCTTCTTGCTGGACATTTCCCGGCATCTCAGAGCGGCAAAGTGAGTTCGTTATTCGGGGAGGGATCCACTCCGGCTATGGACGAACGTGAGAATCTCCCAGGGTCTGCTGACGTTGATCGTTCATGCCTTTCGTGGGATACGTTCTGTGATCTCCTTGACGGCGTTCCGTGGGGCGCCATCGAACCTCGTCTAGCTCTCTTCAGACATGCCGGCGAGTCAAGCGACGATTCATTTCTTTTCCGGGAGCAACTCTCTGGACCGGGACAGTATTTTTTTGAAGCGAACCTGTCACGACAAGTCCATGAAATTTTCTGGCTCAAACTCACTCTGTTCGACCGGCTGTGCCGACGGGTTGCGGCAGTTCATCTACGAACTCGGCGACCCCTTCTGACTCTCGATCCTGCGCATATTTTCATCGCACTGCCGGAACAAGGCAGCACCTATGTACCCGTGCGGTGGGGATGCACGTTGACGGTACAGACGTCAGACGAGGCGCCTCATCTTCTTTTTGATGATATGCCCTCGGAGATGGCGAGTGGTTTGAGCGCGGTCCCTCAGGATGTCGACCTGTGTTATGCAAGTCCCTCTGTCCGGGAATGGCCGCTTGGTCGTGAGGTGGCAGCCACGGCGCTGATTCAGTCGGCCGATCCTATTCCAGATGAAGGAGAGACCTCGATTCGAGGCCTCGTCCGAGTGCATGTGATTGCAGACGGGATCGCGGCACAAGCGTTCTCTCACCACGATGTGTTTCGCCTCATTCTTCCCTTGGAAATGAAGAAGGGGACTGACGTGCGGGTGTGGGCGAGAAAAGTGGATGTACCCGAACGTGGCATCGTGCTGAGCGGTGTGACGGATGTGCTCTCCCCGGATGTCTGGAAGACGTTTGAAGGAGCGAGCGGGCACGCCATGTCTGACGCGCGCGCCGTGGTCTATCGATCTTTCCCCCCGTCGTGCGATCTCTACAGCCTCGGGATGCTGTTTCTTCGTGCATTGCTGGGATCGAACGTGCGCCGGTGGGAGCGTGTCACGGCGGCTCTACCAACTCTGCTTGAGGGGCTGGCTCCAGCTGTTCAGGGGGTGGAATATTCGGACTTCTATGTGTTGCATGTGCGCGTAAGGGAGCGCTTGCGCGAGTGGCAGGATCTTTTTCTTCCGTCCGGCATAGCTGACGATCTGTGGTGGGACGCACTGGTGCTGGCGTTGCGTGCGTTATCGACGATTCCAGGGTTCAGTTATGCCGTTCCTCTTTCCAGTGAGGCACGTGCATCAGATACCAGTGGGATTGATGCCCTGCTTGAGGATGTGGCCCATCTTGCCAGACGAGCGCGCGTGGAACTGTTCGAGGCGGATGATCGGGATCGTACCATTCGAATGGCCTGTGATCGCGTGTTGGCCGATCTAGGAACAGGGTGAAGTACGGTGCTATGCCGTTTACGCTTGTTATCCGATCACGACGAGATCAAGAGGGGGCGCAGGCTTCCGAACGGGTGTTCGATCAGCCGGTCGTCACCTTTGGGCGAGGGGCTACCGCTGACCTTGTCCTCAAAGATCCTCAGCGGATGGTATCGTCACGGCATGGTGAGATTCGAAGGAGCGGGTCATCTTGGATTCTGGTCGACCTTGGCAGCACGAATGGCACAGAACTCAACGAGGTTCGGCTTACTGCTCGGAATGAGTATGGTCTAAAAGATGGCGATCGGATCAGGTTGGGCGACATCCAGATTACGTTCAAGGCGGGTGACCCTCCTCAGGAGATTTCCCGTGCGAATCAATCAGTTGATGCGCAGCGCTCGCAGCCTATTCCTGCCGATGAGATCCAAGAGCTTCTCTATCGATTACGGCGAGCCTATGCAGATGCAGCCTCTGTGGCAGCAGGGAGCTGCCAGGAGCATATGCAGCAACTTCTTCAACGGACAGTGGGGCACCTTGATCGACAGTCCCTGCGGGCCCGGCTGGACTTGCTCAAGAGAAATCTGTCTGGTGCAGTTGTTTCAGTGGAGCCGGAGAAACTGTCTCAGCCAGCAGCGCTGCCACCCCCACCGATCCCATCACCGCGTCGTGAAAAGGCCAAATTTGCCACGACAGATTTCCTGGGGTTGGCCCACACATTTTTGGGGGATCTCGAACAGCCGCTGCAGAGAGAACAAATGGATCAAGTGGTGCTCCGGATCGAGCAGGTGCTGCACGTGGTGTTTGCGGGCTTGGCCGATGCCGTTAAGGGGCGGCGAGAATTTCAGCGGGAGTTCGAAGTTGAAGCGACAAGGATACTCGACTGGACTCCCAACCCGATTAAGCACGCAGAGACTGCGGCGGAAATCGCCTCATTACTCCTCGATCCCCGACCGCAGGGGTTGCCGGAAGAGCAAGCCAAGGCGTATTTGCAGGAGGTCTTTCAAGATCTGACGTTGCATCAACTCGGGTTGATGGCCGGGTTTCGAGAGTGCGTGCGCGGATTGCTCAAAGAGTTCGATCCGGTGCAGTTAAATAAAGGAAACAAGAGAGAATCAATCGGTAAAGGCCTGGGGCTGTTAGGTGGGAAAAGTGCCCGAACTGATGCGGCCGCTTGGCGCCGATTTCTTGAGAAATATCGGCAGTTGACGGAAGAGGAGGTGAGAGTCTTTGAACAGATATTGGCTCCCCATTTTGCAAAGGGTTATCTCTCGATTCAGAAAACGCGGCGGCGCAAGTAGCAGCAAGGCCATGGTCTCTGTGTTCGTGATCCTTTTGGCCATGGTGCTGGTCGTCGGGTGCAGCAGCGACACGAAGAAGTGGCGACTGACCCTCGCGGCGACCCAAGTGCTCAACCAGGACGATTCGGGGGAGGCCCTCCCTGTCGTCGTACGGGTCTATCAGCTAAAAGGAAAAGACAAGTTTCAACAGGCGACGTTCAAGGCGCTCTGGAAGAACGATAAGGAGCTGCTCGAAGGAGATCTCTTGGATCGCAAAGAGTTGACCGTGCATCCCGGTTCCGAAACTGTATTGGACCTCGATCTGGATGTGAAACATGGGGCGGCATATTTCGGCGTGATGGCGTTATTTAGAAAGCCCGATGTGATGTCATGGAAGGAACTCGTTCCCGCGGAGGCCTCGTCTCTGAATCCCCTCACCCCAAAGAGAAAACTCGTGTTGGATCAATACACCATTAAGATGATGCAATAGGCAGCGAGGACGAGGCTATTTCTTATGGACATGAATCGTAAAGTCGTCTGGAGCGAGGGGATGCTGTTGACCCCGCAACATTTTCAGCAGTGGGATCGTCACTATGAGGGGTTGATCGCGGAACGGTTTCGGACTCACGATCCCTTTTCCTGGGGTATCACGGAGCTGGATATCGACCACGATGGACTTGGGAATGGGCGGTTTACTCTCCTCAAGTGCATGGTGGTGATGTCCGATGGCTTGGTCGTGCAAGTGCCGGATCAAGATTCAGCGCCTCAGACCCGTGTCTTCACAGAGCTCTTTCCCGCCTCATTAGACCATCTAGACGTCTACCTCGGTATTCCGGTCGAGCGAGTCGACGGCACGACATGCCAGTTAGGGAAGGAATCTGGGGCTCGTCCGGCGCGGTATCTCGCCGAACACGTCGAAGCGGTCGATACCACCACTGGTGAGAATCCACGGGAAGTGTTGGTGACTAAAAAGAATCTCCGTGTGTATTTCTCCGGAGAGGAAACAGCCGATACTGTGTCGGTGAAGATCGCAGAATTGATCAGGACCCCAAGTGGAGCAGTGGGGCTGAAAGAGACCTATATCCCACCGAGCCTGTGGATCTGCGCATCCCCCTATCTCTTACGGTTGCTGCGGGGGCTCATTGAACTGGTCGTTGCAAAACGGAGCGCCTTTTCCGATGCTCAACGCGGAGTCATTGAGCTGATTGGCGCTGATCTTGGGAAGTTTGCTCTGGTGACGGCGGTCTCGACGCATCTTCCGGTGTTAATGCATCTCAGCCAGGTGGAGCGGGTCCATCCCGAATCGCTGTATGTCGCGATGGCGAGGCTGGCTGGGCAGCTTCTGATGTTGGCGCCGCCCGGCGATGCGTCTGAGTTGCCTCCGTATCGCCATGAGAATCTGGCGCTCACGTTCGAAGGTCTGGACAAGAAAATTCGCTCAATCATTGAGGGCGTGACCCCAACGCGCTACGTGACCATTCCATTGGAGAGCAGTGGCGACAATGTCTGGGTCGGACGGGTGCCGGAAAGCCGTCTTTTTGCCTCTTCCCAATTCTTTGTCATGGCGTCCGGCGATATGTCGGAGGATCAGGTGAGGAACCTGGTCCCGCAACAAGTGAAAATCGGTTCGCCCAGCAAGTTGAAAGAGATCGTGGCTGCCGCCATGCCGGGAGTGCGTCTGTACCACACGCCACGGCCTCCTGCGACGTTGCCGATGAAAATCGGCACGCAATACTTCCGGCTCGATGATCGAGGCGTGTTTTGGGAAGAGATCAAGAAATCTCAAGTGGTGGCATTGCATGTGCCGGAGAGTCTCCAAGGATTGAAGATCCAGCTCGTGGCCGCGAAGGAATAGCGATTCATGTCCGGTGCGTCGGGAACAAAGTCTGGCAGACTGGCGGAAGTGTTTGGGGATCTTCTGGTCCTTGGGACGTATCTCAAGGACGCGAAGGATCTTGGCAGCCCGGAACATCTCCGCACGAGGTTGCACCATCTGTTTCGTGTCGCCGAGGAGCAGGGCAAGTCCGCAGGAATCCACTCCGATGCTTACACACAAGCGCGTTATGCGGTGACGGCTTACATAGACGAGATGATCATCAGTTCCCGATGGGCCAACCGCGATCAGTGGTCCGCACGTCCGTTGCAGTATGACTTCTTCGGCGAGTATGTGGCCGGCGAGGGATTCTTTCAGCATCTAGATACCATTCGCCGGTCGTTGCCCCTCAACGCAGAGCTGCTCGAGGTGTACGGTCTTTGTCTTATCTTGGGGTTTGAAGGGCAATACCGTATTCATGAACGCGAGAAATTACGCGGTCTGATCGAAGATGTCACCCGGGAGGTGCAAGCCAAGCGAGGCGACGTTCCCGTGCTCTCGCCTCACGGGGAGCGTCCCGAAGAGCTTCTTACGGAATTGGTAAAACGCGAGCTGCCGGTGTGGGTGGTGCTCGTGACGAGCGCCGGGATTGTGTTGCTGTTCTATCTCGCTCTGCTCTTTTTGATCAGCCAGGATGCAGGACATGTCGTCGATCAGCTGCGAAAGCTTCTCCAGGAGAATCCCACGTGAAACGTGTATTTACCGCGCTCAGTTCCCCATTTCTCGCTCTGCTGAAACATCCTGGTCTGGTGATCGAGATCGGTGTGGTGTTTGCGATTGCACTGATTTGGTTTGCCGGCCCGTGGGTGGGGCTTGAATCTGTTGAAACGCGGGTGCTGATCATTATCGGTGTCGTGTTGCTGAGGGCAGCGGTGCATGTGGTGCAGTATTTTCTCGTGCAGAAACGCGGGGCCAAGTTGGAAGAGTCGCTACGGCAGGAGGGGGCTCGGCAGGTGGGCAGTGCCAGGCCCGATCGAAAAGAAGAAATCGACGCCGTGCGTATCCAATTTGAAAAAGGCATTGCTGCTCTCAAGGAGTCGAAACTGTCCAAGGGGCTCAGGGGAGGGGCGGCACTCTATGCGCTGCCCTGGTACATGTTCATCGGGCCGCCGGCATCGGGGAAAAGCACCGCGCTCAGGCATTCGGGCCTCCAGTTTCCTTCGCTGAGTGGATCGGGACAAGGCCTGCAGGGTGTCGGAGGAACCCGCAACTGCGATTGGTGGTTCACCAACGAAGGGGTGTTGCTCGATACCGCTGGACGCTATGTGACGCAAGAAGAAGATCAGGCGGAATGGGTGGCATTTCTCGATCTGTTGAAGAAGTATCGAAAGCACACTCCGATCAACGGAGTGATTGCGACCATTGCCATCCCCGATCTCGTGCAAGCGAGCGATGTAGAAGTTGAAGCCCATGCCAAACAAATTCGCGCGCGGATCGATGAATTGGTCAAGCGGTTAGGGGTCGTGTTTCCGGTCTATATCATGTTCACGAAGTGCGACCTCGTTCAGGGGTTCGTCGAGTTCTTCGACGAATTGAACAGCGCCGAACGTGATCGGGTTTGGGGCTGTACCTTCCCCAAGGTCCCACCGACGAATGATCCGCCGGCCATCCGTTTCCGAAACGAGTTCGACG
>CXWL01008205.1_pt1 | contig 22932 bp, 17 predicted proteins | sample 590931 | NCBI WGS metagenome assembly CXWL01 (sample SAMEA3498368, study PRJEB10139) | groundwater metagenome | biome: water well; material: biofilm material | place: Germany | collected 2015-04-27
CAAGCTGGACCCCCATCATGCCGATGCGCTCAACTATCTTGGCTATAGCTATGCAGAGCGGGGAGTCAAAATCGACCAAGCGCTTTCCTTGACCAAGCGGGCTGTCGCGCTCAAACCCAGTAATGGGTACTATATCGATAGTCTCGCCTGGGCCCTGTTTAAATCCGGTTTGTTCACTGAAGCTCTGACCGAGATAAAGCGCGCGGTTTCTCTCGCCGGGGATGACCCGGTGCTCTATGAGCATCTCGGGGATATCTACGCCAAGCAGCGGAATCTCTCAGATGCCCGCGAAGCCTGGCTCCGTGCACTGGAACTCGACCCCTCCAATAATAAGCTGATGGACCGATTCCGTGACCTGGGGATGGGCGACCCAACGCAGGAAGAACGTATCCAACAGGCCAAGCGGCGTGTATCTGAGAAGATACGCGCCCAGTAACACGTCCATTCCTTTCTTAATGGTAGTCCTGGCCCGTCCGTTTATCCTCTCTGTTAACATTAAAATCTCACCTTCAGCCTTCAGCCTGGGTCAGCTTTTCGGCATCTGAAAACCTGATTCGTCCAGTTACTTCACGCCAAATAATTGTTTTCACTGACTGCTTGTCTCATGCAAGTGGCGAAGTTCACCAATATCCCTTCTCCGTGGAAAGAGTCAGAGAAGATGCCAGGTCCCGTACAGTCGATGACAAATATTGGCAGATCAGGGAAAAAACGGAAGAGATGACCCCCGTCCAAGCCTGTTGCATGACAGGCGAAGAATCATAACTATTTGATATTTAGCGAGACTATGATTCTTGTGGCTTGACCCTGTATCGGGCATCGAATCTGCTTTAGGGCTAGGCAACAGAAATCGGATGTGAGTTCCGATGAAGAAAGAAGCAAGGGTGTGCAAGGGGCGAGGATAGTGAACCATCAACAAGGAGGCGGTCCAATGTGTAAACAGTTGAAAGGGCAAAAGGGTTTTACCCTGATTGAGTTGATGATCGTCGTGGCGATCATCGGGATCTTGGCGGCCATCGCCATCCCGAACTTTATCGCCTATCAGTCTAAATCGAAGCAGTCTGAGGCGAAGGTAAGTCTTGGCGCGATCTTTACCTCTGCTGTAGCCTTTGCAGCAGAGCAAGTCTCGACCACATTTATCGCGCCTAATACCACGGCTATCGGATGGGCTCCATCCGGAACGCCCCGCTATTCGTTCTGGTATGCAACAACCGCTGCACCTCAGTATTTTGTCGGTAGCACGTTGGGTACCGTGGCAGGTTGTAACCAGGGTGTAATGCCGACTCAAACACTCGCAACTGACGCAGGCTTTACCGCTACAGCCTTAGGGAACCTCGATTCGGATGCGACTTGCGATTTGTGGACCATCAATGACTCGCGACAGTTGATCAACGTGGCTACTTTCAACGATGTAGCAGGTTAAGCAGGGCGCGTTAATCAGGTTTCAAGGAAAGAGGGAGAGGGACTCCAGCGGAGTCCCTCTCCTTTTTTAGTATATATATCTGGAGGCGTGCGCTAAAGCCAAAGTTTCTTGACGGATGCCTTCGTCCGATTTAGCGTAACTTGGTGTTCTATCGGAGCCGGGGAGAGGCAAATGCCATGTCTCGTACCCATGCAACCTGGGTCGAGCACTATTCCCCTATTGTTTTACCGAAGGTCTTGCACCGTTAGAATTGAAAAACTCAGCGAAGGAGGGGCACGAAGCAGAGGCCAGCGCTAGGTATCATTGTGAATTGGTTCAGATCATTCAAGCGAGACGGTGGAATGCCCAAGGAAGTCAATCTTTCAACATTCGATACTGGAGTGCTTCAACCTTTCTGCGCGTTGAAAGAACAAGACCATGCTTCACAGAGAGGACTGAGCGAAGTAGGGATTCTCTTCGCGCTCATGGTGTTTTCCCCGCTGATCGAAGGCGGGACAACCCACCTTCCAGTCTTGATTATTCGTCTCCTTCTTGTTGCCGGACTAGCCCTATGGGTTTTCCGCTCTTTTCAATCTGGGACCATCACCCTTTACCGGATTCCCATGATGCCTCTGGCTGCAATGTTTGTTGGAATCTCGGGTTTGGGGATCTTTCGTTCTTCGTATGTAGGCGCGTCAATACAAGGGGTCATAGGGCTGCTCATGTATGCCCTGCTCATGTTTCTACTTCTTCATCAACTTTATACCCGCTCTTCGTCGCGTATTCTCGTGTTGGGTATCGTGGTGATGGGATCGCTTGAAGGATTGCTAGGCATTGTCCAGTATGGGTGGATGGGGGAGGCAAGAGCCAAGGGGACGTTCTTCAATCCAAACTTTTTTGCTATGTATGAAGCCGTTACGGTCGTCCTCGCGCTCAGCCTATTGAGCTCGATGAAATGGGCAGACCATGGGTGGCAGGAAAAGTGCTTACTTGGAGCAGCGCTCAGTGTTTCGATGCCGGCATTTGTGATGGCCCAATCAAGAGGAGCATTTTTCGCGTTCCTTGTGGCATTGCTGTTTTTAGGGCTTTGCCGATCATGGAAGCTGGCGGTGCTTCTCCCCCTAGTGGTGGTCTTGGGAGTGATCACCTTGCCAAATCCCATTAAGGAACGCGCATTGGCAGTATCCGATCAAGACCCGTACGCCTATACGAGACTTGAGATATGGAAGAGTTCCCTTGATCGAATCGCGGATCACCCGTTTGGGACGGGATTAGGAACCTATAAATATTTATCCTTCAAATACCGTTTTCCTATTGAGGGTGAGATTGTTCGATATGAAAAACGAGCTGAGTCTGCCCACAATGAATATCTTCAGATGGCTGTTGAATTGGGAGTGGGAGGGCTGGCCTTGTTTCTTGTTGGTATTGGCGTTTGGGGATGGGAGGTAAAAGGAACATTGCAAGGAGAAGGGCTGTCATCGTGGGAGAGGGGGGCTGTCGTGGGATTGTCCGGCGGTGCTCTTGCCATTTTGGTGCATGCTTCTGTGGACTCCGTGTTTCACGAACCGGCGCTGGTCATACTTCTGATCCTGTGCGGGAGTCTTGTTTTAGTGTTGAAACGACTTAATAGTCCCACCCGTACCCCAACTTGGAACATCCCGTTTCCGTATCACCCAGCCCGACTTGCCTTGGTAGTGCTCTTGGGGGCGGCATCCATCTTTCTCATCATCCAACCAGCGGCCGCTTGGTTCGCCTACGAGCAAGGAAATGTCGCGTCGCGAAATGGTCAGAGGGAGCGCGCATGGGAGTGGTATCGCCGTGCGACTTTCATCGATCCAGGAACGACCGCATACCGCGACGCGGTTGCCCGGATGAACGTCACGCAGTTTTATGCCTCCGGCGACCCACAATGGCTCCTTCAAGCAGTGGAAGAGATCGAGATATGTCAGGAGCTCAACCCTTTGGATGGCCGGATTCCATCTCGTTTGGGGATGCTCTATCTGTTGCTCGCGGAGAGGACTATGTCGAACGAGCAGCGAGGCGAACTGATAGCTCGTGCCGTGAAGTCTTATGAGGGAGCCATCAAAGCCGACCCGTTTTCACCGTTTAACTACCAAGACTTGGGGAAAATTATGTGGCGACAGGGACAATATGAGGAGGCGCAAGTATTGCTTAAGAAGGCCGTTAGTCACGAGCCCAATTTCTTGCCGGCACGGGTGCTGCTCGCCAAGCTTGCGGCACAGGTTGGCAAGAACGATATCGCCCTCTCACAGTATGCGGCGATTGAGCGTATTCAAGAACGGTATAAGGGCCGAACAGTAAGCCCTCTTGAGTCTCGGTACTTAGATGTGAGCCTGGATCTTAAGGATCAGCTAGTGAAGGAGTAACCATCCTGTTATGACCTTAATAATTCGGCAGATGGCTCTGGCTGTGCTCGGACTCCTTCTTGTGTCTGGATCATATGTTCTGCAAGTACGACTCGATCAGCTTCAAGGCGATGCTCCAAAAGTTCAACGGTTTGCGTTCCTGCCTCAACCCGAAGTCTTGAAAGTTGCTTCTTTGGGGTATCACTCGGTAGTTGGGGATTTCATTTGGCTTCAAGCCATTCAGGCTATAGCAGGGGAGAAACTTTCAGAAGAAGCTGGCCGCTGGATCTACCGAGCGTTAGATGTCGTGACAACACTTGATCCCCATTTTGTTCGAGCATATGAAGCCGGAGGCCTTGTGTTGTGCACCGTGGTGGTGTTGCCGAATGAAAGTAACGCGCTGCTTGAAAAGGGCATGAAATACAATCCACAAGTCTGGACGCTTCCATATTATACGGGGATCAACTATTACTTCGAACTTGGAGATGATGCAAAAGCAGGCGAATATATTGCCAGGGCTGCTCGTCTTCCTGGAGCGCCGGAGTTTCTTCCAGGTCTGGCAGCTCGGATGTATGTATCGGCGAAGGCGCCACAGAACGCGGTCGAGTTGTTGGCCTCGCTGTACGAACATGCAGCGGAGGGCGAGGCGAGGCAAGTTTTGGAGCAACGGTTGAAGGAAGCGATCGTAGAACGTGACCTCCAGATGCTTGAAGCCGCCATTGCGCGATATCGAGATCGTTTTTCATCTCCGCCTTTCCAACTCGAGGACTTGGTCGTGCGAGGGGTTCTGAGAGTGCTCCCAGGTGATCCGTTTGGAGGGGAGTATCTATATGATCCCTACATTCAGGTGGTGAGCAGCGGATCGGTGAAGGAGAGGCTCACAATCAAGAGACACAGAAGGGGATGATGAAGCCACTACGAATACACGGTTTAACGAAAGAGTATCGGATTGGGTTCGGCCGCCGATCTGTCATGGCTCTCGATCACCTGGACTTGGAAATAGAGGAGGGAGAAGTCTTCGGTTTTCTGGGGCATAATGGAGCTGGGAAGACTACAGCGATCAAACTTCTCATGGGGTTTGTCTATCCTACGGCAGGGGAAGCGTGGATCTTGGATCGCTCGATTCGTGATGTAGGGGTTAAGCAGTACATCGGATTTCTTCCCGAATCGCCATTTTTCTACGAGTATCTCACGGCTGAGGAGTTTCTTGTATTCTACGGTCAATTGTTCGGAATGGGTGGATTGGTACTTGCTAAGAAGATAGATGAACTCTTGGAGTTGGTTTCAATGACGGATGCCCGGCATCGTCCTCTTCGGAAATTTTCAAAAGGGATGCTCCAGCGGATCGGCATTGCCCAGGCTTTGATCAATGATCCGAAGTTAGTGATTCTTGATGAACCGATGTCCGGGTTAGATCCCATCGGCCGGCGAGATGTACGAGACATCATTCTTCGTCTTAAGCATGAAGGGAAGACCATTTTTTTTAGCTCCCACATTCTGCCTGATGTCGAGATGATCTGCGATCGGATTGGCATTTTGGTCAAGGGGCGTCTCAAGGCTGTGGGGACAGTTCAGGAACTGGCAGGAGCCTCGTCAGTGACCTCCATCGAGCTTGTCGTGGAAGGTCTCTCTGAGGCAGCGTTGGCAGGGGTGGGCGGCCAAGCCGCCACACTGATAAGACGAGGCGATCAAGTGTTGATCAAATTGGATGATGAGGCGAGAGTTAATGGATTACTCGATCAAATTCTCAAGCACAAGGGTCGAGTTGTGTCATTGCTCCCGCACAAGCGGTCGCTAGAAGATCTTTTTCTCACAGAGTCTGGGATGAATCGCACATGAAGCGAATTATCGTGATTGCCCTCAACACGTTCAAAGAGAATCTTCGAGATAAGATCCTCTTTAACCTGGTTTTTTTCGGTCTGATGTTGATTGGCAGCTCCGTTCTCCTTGGTAGCTTGACGATAGGAGAGCAGGCCAAGATCATGAAAGACCTAGGCTTGGCCAGCATTAACGTGTTTGGGGTCTTGATTGCGGTCTTCGTAGGAATCGGGCTCGTCAGCAAGGAAATCGAAAAGCGAACGATCTATAGCATCATTGCCAAACCTATTCCCCGGTATCAGTTCCTCCTTGGGCGGTATTCGGGTCTTGCACTGACGCTGTCCGTGAATATCGCCATCATGGCTGTGGGGTTTATCCTCGTTCTCCTGCTAGGGGGCGTCAGTTTGGATATAGGGCTTATTAAAGCCATTGGACTGATCTTCCTGGAACTTCTCGTGATTGTCGCCGTGGCCGTCATGTTTTCGACCTTCACCACACCCACCTTGAGTGCGACGTTTACGTTAGCCATCTATGTGATCGGGCACCTCACTGGGGATCTCAAAGTGTTAGGTGATAAGTTGGAGGATCCTCTGGTTAGCGGAGTACTCAATGTCCTCTACTATGCCCTTCCAAACCTTGCAAACTTTAATGTCAAGAGCGAGGCGGCGCATGGTGTTCCGATCTCTTGGAACTATTTTCTTATTACCGTGAGCTATGGAGCGGCCTACGCCGCGTCCGTGATGGTAGTTGCATGTATGATCTTTCAACGGCGCGATTTCAAGTAGGGGAATGGTCGATAGATTATTGAACAGGGCGGAATGGCCTAATCATCTTGTCTGCGGCGAGCGATTATTAACGTAGGGCTATGTCTCACGCCTCTGTATGAATGAGACAACTCCACGCTCTAGCATCTGATCACTTCCGCAAGGGCCCCAAATGCGTTGTGCCTTCGGGGGTAGCGAGGGGTTGATGCGTCTTATCTGCCTTAAGATGTCGAAATAATTTGCAAAATTCGCGTAGTCAGCGTCAAATTGAAGTGCAATTAGGAACATTACTGGCAAAGGCAGGAAGTGCTCATTTCTCCGGAATCTGTGCGAGGTGGGTGGCCTAAGGTTGTAGAATTGTTGTTCCACTTTTATTGTTCGGTATCTGTTCCCAAGACAACGAAAAATTGATGTCGAGACTTTCTGACTCATTTTGGTAATTAAACTAGCGGTGAAAGGCTAGTTAGCTGCGTCTCGGCTGACGAAATGCGCACGTTTCCTCGGTGCTTTAGGATAGAGGGCAGCAGGGTGTTTTGCTCGTTTGCATGCCTAGCGCGGTTGCGATGTAATTTGACTCTTCATGTGAAATACAGAAGCGATATCGGCAGGCATGATGGGCGGTGTTGTGATCTCTGGCACAGCCCGTTTTAACGGTCACGGTTATGACCGCGGGACTCTCCATATTCGTCAAGCTGCCTGCGCAGAAGACGCATCCGACTTCTTATTCGCCTGTAATGCTGGCTGCTGATTTGGCTCTTGCTGGCCAACAGGGTTTTACCAGCCTGCCCAGTATCATTGCGAGAATGAAATAGGTCGAGAATCTCGATTTCTCTCGGAGAGAATCCGGAGTTGAGGGATTGGGCAATCTGAGCAGCCTCAAATATCAGGATGTGGGTATAGGGAAATGGTCGTGAACGGGCGAATACTGATTCGAGCCCTAGATGTGGGTCTGCTATTCACGCTGGCAGGATGCGCATATATCATTGCCACGGGTCGTCGAATTAGTCGTTTGTGGAGGGGGTGGAATACTGGTGTTCTCCTTGACGGATGTCCCAGGAGGATCGTGTTCCTTATTCACGATCTTGGTTGCGGAGGGGCGCAGCGGCAGTTGGTGTTATTGCTGAAATATCTTGATCGAGCGCAATGGCTTCCCGAAGTAGTTGTGATGGATATGACCGACCCATTCTTCGCGCCGGAACTCGAGCGACTCAGCGTGCCGATCATACATGTACAACCGCATCGTATATTCTGGAGCAGTGTCGTTTGGTGTCTCGTGAAACATCTCGTGTTGAAACCTTGTCACATTCTTCATAGCTGGCTGCCTAACTCGATTCATGCTGGCGCCATCGCAGGGGCGATCGTTGGTGTTCCAGTAATTATCGCTTCGATGCGCAGCGAGTCCCCGGACTGTGTACCTCAGAAGGTTGAACGATGGCGTCGCGCGATTGATATGATTTCCGCAAGATTGAGCACTGTTCTGTTAGGAAACTCGCAAGCTGTATGTGAAACAAACCAACTGTGGGCACGCGTTTCCGGAAATCGAATGGAGACAGTGTACAACGGCGTGGAAGTAGATTCTGTTCCGGACCTGGCACATTCCCTCCGCGATCGGTTCCGAGCTGAAAAAGGGCTGCCAGTTGACGCGCCGATTGTCGGAATCATTGCTCGCATCGATGAGGATAAAGATCATGCGACTTTTCTCCAAGTAGCAAGGCACGTACATGCTAAGAGGCCTGATGCGCGGTTTGCCATTATCGGAGACGGACCGCTTCGAAGTGATGTGAGCGAGGCGATTACGTCGGGTGAGATGTCAGGATACGTGTCTATGCTCGGTCGCTGCGAAGATGTACAGCTCATGATGCAATTGTTGGATGTCGTTGTGTTGACCTCTGTATCAGAGGGCTGTCCCAACGTGCTGATCGAAGCTGCGGAGTTAGGAGTGCCAACTGTGACTACGGCTGCAGGTGGAGCCGTCGAATTGGTCGTGGATGGTCAAACAGGATTTGTGGTGCCATGCAAAGACAGCGCGGCGATGGCGGATAGAATAATTCAGCTTATTAGTAATCAGAAAATGCGTCACTCGATTATCCAGGCGGCGCGCTCCCGAGTGCGAACCCAGTTTTCAATGAGTAAGATCATAGGGCAATTGGATGATGTATACCGGCGTGCAATTACGCGTGCAGATGCAGGAAAGGGGTTCGATTCACCCGTTCGTGTTTGCTTTGTGCTTTCTCAAGTATACGGAGTTTTTCGCCCTCACCCAGATCGAGTGTTTGGAGGGGCGGAAGTGCAGGTTGCTAATTTGGCCAAACAACTGGCTCGACGAGGAGGTTGTGAAGTTTATGTGTTAACGGGGGATCATCAGCGGAATGGTAGGGAGGAAATCGACGGTGTTACAGTTGTATTAGATCCATTTTGTGGCCCTTGCCACTCCTACTCCTCGGATCCTCCGGATTCCTTCAACGAGCATCGGGAGGATACTGCCAAATCGAAAATAGTGGAATGGGGCTATCAATGGCTCGCGTGGTGTCCACATCCGCTCGCTACGCTCTCTCGTTCCTTCGTACGGGGAGGTGTTATCTGCAAAAGGGTATTGCTTAGAGTACTTCCCATCGACTGGTGTGTGCACGCTGCCCGCAGTCTAGTGTTGATGCTTAGATGGGTCCGTCTCTTGCGTTCCATTAATGCGGATGTTTTCGTTACGCGCTGCGCAGGAACATCTGTAGGATTTATTCAAAGGGCTTGCTCACTAGTTCGGCGTCCTTTCATATACATGGTGGCGCATGACATGGATGTGTCAGGGGATTATGCCGCCACTTATCCTGTTGAGGGAGCGTTGTTCGAAAGAGGGTTACGCCGGGCCGAGGTCGTGGTTTGTCAAAATGAGGGGCAGGCAGATCTGCTGTTGAAGCAGTATCGTCGGCAGGGGCATGTTATTCCATCGTTGTGCCCGTTTGAGATTGTTGCCGGCTCGGATCACGGGTCTCGTGAATCTGTTATTTGGATTGCCCGAGTCGACGACTGGAAACAGCCTGAGTTGTTCATTCGGCTTGCAATGCGGATTCCAGACCAATCATTCGTGATGGTGGCAGTGGCAAGTCAAGTGAATCCCACACAACTGGAGAACATTTACAGAGTTGCCAAGGTTATCCCGAATCTTAAACTGTTGCCGGCAGTGCCATTGCATGAAACGGGAAGGCTGTTCCGAGAAGCAGCTGTCTTTGTTAATACGTCAAAGGTGGAGGGATTTCCAAATACATTTCTGCAAGCGGCGGCATCCGGAACCCCGATTATTTCCTGGGCGGTAAATCCAGACAACATGTTAGATCGGTACGAGATGGGATTTTGCGCACAAGAGGATTGGTCCCGTTTCGAGCAGTCGGTTCGATTGCTCTGCCGCGATAGCGCACTGCGTGCACGCATGGGGGGAAACGGTTTGCAGTATGTGCGACAGCGGCACAATCCAAACATCATCGCGCAGATATATCTGAAGCTTTTTCTCGATCTCCGGTCGGGGAGTATCCCTACGGCTTTTCGTGATAGTGGCAACGGAACTCCTGACAGGTCTGCCTTGGATCAGCCGACAGAGCCGGATGTCTTGTCACCTGCGAAAGCAGATTAATGCGATGAAGTGTCTACTAAGCAATAATTGCATGGTAACCAAATGCATGATCGTTGCCTAAGCGTGGATGCAAGCGGGCTTTGGATTTGAGGAGCAAAGCGTGTTCCATGAAGGGCCGTGCCGGATTTTTGATTCCGTCGTCATTTCGAAACTGTAGCACGGGATTATCACGATGTCTTCATGCTGTAGAACTGAGGCTAAGATGCCGTCAATAGTTATGCAGTAAGTGTAGATATGCTTGTGTTTAAGCGCCAGACGATTTTGCGCTAACCAGGGAGGACTATCACTCACGTGGAACAGGGGCCTGCCTCTATCGAGAAATTCAGTCTCGTTCGTCAGCACCGGCGGATGTTGGCGAATATGAATTGTTATCTGACCAGAGAATCTCGGATTCTTGATTTCGGGTGCGGTTCTGGAGATTTCGTATATCAGTACCGAGACGCTGGATTCGACGCATACGGGTTTGATATCAGACCCGCTGTGGTCTATCGGGCACCAAAGGATGAAAAGTTTTTCGGTTTTGCCATGACAGGAAAGGCAGCCAATATTCCTGAGTACGAAGTTAATTTATCTTCGTTCAGAATTCCGTTCGAGGAGGGATTCTTCGATTTCGTGTACTCAACCTCGACCCTTGAACATGTACAGGACCATGAGCTGGCTTTCGCTGAAATTGCGCGTGTGTTGCGGCCCGGCGGAGTGGCGATCCACACGTTCCCTTCACGGTATATGCTAATCGAACCGCACATATATGTTCCGTTAGGAGCCGCAATTCAGAATTACTATTGGTTCCTCTTCTGGGCTTTTCTCGGGATCCGCAACGAGTTCCAAAAACATATGGACTCAGTGGCTTGTGCAGAGATCAACTTGCACTATTCCAAGACGGGGTTGAAGTACATCAAGATCAGGGCTCTCAGGGGACTTGCCCTGAAACATTTCAGCCAAGTCGAATTTATTCCACATCTATGGAAACTTGGGGATGAAGGATTTGCAACGATGTGGGGATCACTCCTGCTGATGCCGTGTGTCCACCGGTATGTTCGCTGGCTGTACAACCGTTGCTCAACCGTTGTGTTGTTCTTGAAGAAATAGTCATGGAAATTGCCCTGCATCTCAGGAGCTGACGTAAACGCCATGTGTGGAATCGCCGGACAGATCAATTTTGACAATGAGCCAGTCATGCCCAGGCAGATCGCAGCCATGGGTGCCAGTCTTCGCCATCGCGGACCTGATGATGCGGGGGTTTACGTGCATGGGTCGGTCGGCCTTGCGCACCAGCGGCTGAGCATCCTGGATCTTAGCTCTGCAGGACACCAGCCCATGTCGAATGAAGACGGTACGATCTGGCTCGTCTTCAACGGCGAGATCTACAATTTCGAAGAGTTGCGCGACCGATTATGCGATCGCCACACTTTCCGTTCAAGAACGGACACGGAAGTCATCGTGCATCTCTACGAAGAGTTTGGACTGGACTGTGTGGCCATGCTGCGCGGAATGTTTGCCATAGCCATTTGGGATGCACGGGAGCACCGACTTATCCTGGCGAGGGATCGTGTGGGGAAGAAGCCCTTGTACTATGCTCAAGGCCGGAACAGTCTCACATTTGCGTCCGAGCTCAAGGCTCTGTTGGTCGGAGCCCCACCACGAGATGTCGATCCTGTCGCAGTGCATCACTATTTAACCTTTCAATACGTCCCAGCGCCATGGTCGATTTTTCAAGGAATCAAGAAGCTCCACCCCGGTCATATATTGGTTTGCGAACACGGAACGTGTACAGAGCGAGCGTATTGGGCAGTGTCCTATCGAGAGAAGCGTAGAGGCCGTAGCGAGCTGGAATGCCAAGAGGAATTTCTCTCGCTGCTACGTGATGCCACGAGGTTGCGGCTTGCCAGCGACGTTCCCTTGGGAGCTTTTCTGAGCGGAGGATTGGACTCAAGCGCGATTGTGGCGCTTATGAGCCAGCTGACCAAGCAGCCTGTAAAAACATTCTCGATCGGTTTCAAAGAGGACGAGTTCAACGAATTGCCCTATGCGCGTGAAGTGGCCAAAAAATTTGGCACGGACCATCATGAGCTTATCGTTGAGCATTCTGCGATCGATATACTGCCCACATTGGCTAGGGTCTTTGATGAGCCATTCGCTGACTCCTCTGCGATTCCTACGTACTATGTATCACAGCTAAGCCGACAGTTTGTCACAGTGGTTCTGAACGGAGATGGCGGAGATGAATTGCTTGCCGGCTATCCGAGGTATCACGTTTCGGCATTCGATCGTGCAATGTATGGATTGTGCCGTATATCTACGCAGGAGCGCATATCTAATATTATTCGGAAATTGCCTGTACGGGGCGCCTTGCTGGCAAGGGTAAAAGACCGACTCGAACGACTTTGCCAACCCTTTAGCCATACCTATCTCGGGCGGGTCTGTTTTTTTGGCCCTGAGGAAAAGGATGACTTCTATGCTTCCGAGTTCAGAACCGCCATACAGGGCAATGACTCTCTTGACCTCCTGATCGACTGGTTCGAAAAAGCGGCAGCAGAGAACTTGCTTGATCAGCTGCTGGGTGTGGACACGATGAGTTATTTGCCGGATGACTTGTTGGTTAAGGTGGATCGTGCAACGATGGCACATGGTCTTGAAGCACGGTCTCCATTTCTGGATCACCATCTCATCGAATTCTGTGCTGCTCTGCCGACAGAATATAAGATCAGAGATGGAGAGGCCAAATATCTTTTAAGAGCGGTGATGAAGGACAGTCTCCCGCCGAGCGTCCTTCATCGGCCGAAGATGGGTTTCGGGGTGCCAATCGACCAATGGTTTCGTGGGAGGTGTCGCAACATTGTGGAAGATACCCTGCTGTCTTCCCGATGCCTGCAGCGAGGGTATTTTGACCCTGACAAAATCCGACGCATGGTTCTTGAACAGCGCCAAGGACGCACGAGTTACGGGTCGCGTGTCTATGCCCTCCTCATGTTGGAACTCTGGCATCGGGAGTATGTGGACCGACCAGACTGGAGTCGAGTAAGTCGAGAGGAAGAACATGCCATCGTGTAAGGAGACTGCCCGATCGACGGTAGCCGCCCTATTCTTGGCGAAACTNNCCTTTAACATGGCGGGATTGTGCACTGAGCAGCTTGAACACCTCTGCAGCGTTGGAATATGAAATTGAATGGATCGGTGATGAGATGATCAATCCTTCGAAGATGGCCCGATTGGTTCTCAATCTGGCATGGCTTGAATTTAAGGCTCAACGGAAGGACACATTTTTGGGGTGGGGATGGATCGTACTTTGGCCCGCCTTGCAAGCCGGAGGCCTTCTCCTTGTGGTGGGTATTCTTCGAGGTGAAACAGGAGTGATCAGCCTTAGGACGATGCTCGCGACATATTTGGGCGTTTTAGTATGGAGTACCGCTGTCGGTGTCATTATGGGCAATCTTGGCATCCTCCAAACGCATCGAGAAATGATCGTTCATATTCGATTTCCATTTATCGTATTGCCGGTTGTTGATGTAACGGTGAAATATTTGGTGTTCCTCACTCAACTCCTTATAGGTGTGGGTTTGTGGCTTTTCCTCGTACCTCACGCCACATGGGGGCTCATGCTGGCCGATGTTATGGTGTTTGTCGTTATATTTTATCTTGCATTAATTGCAACGGCCTGGATTGTGTCTCTCCTCGGCTTGGCTGCGCCTGATCTTTCCTTCGTTCTCCCACCACTATTCTTGTTTCTACTGACGTTATCGCCGATCTTTCACTCAGGCCAAGAAGCACTGTCGCCTTTCGTTCGGTATTTGAACAACGTGAGCCCGCTCTCTTTTGTAATTAACTCTTGGTATGCCGCAATTGACGTTTATGGGACAGGTTCTCAATTCCCATGGGTATTGTTAATAGGAGCGGTTGTCGCCCTGGCAGGCGCGTACAAACTCGCAATGGCTATGTATCGTGAAGTCGCAAAAGTTTTATAGGGCCGGGGTAGGATCTGTTCAATGTCAATACCAGGAACGATAGACGTCAAAGATCTCGTAGTTGAATATCCGCTTTACCAGCACGTGATCTGGGACCGATTTCGTGCACTGATAGGGATCGTTTCCCCCTCTTGCAGGCCACCTGTCAGGCGAGTATTGAACCGTATTTCGTTTTCAATACAACCGGGCGAGACTGTGGCGCTCATAGGCCGTAATGGAGCGGGTAAGACCTCTCTCCTCAAGGTGATATCCGGTCTTCTGAGCCCAACGGCGGGAAATGTGCAGGTCAATGGACAGCTTATGGCGCTGCTTGCCATGGGTATTGGGTTTCGCCCTGCTTTTACGGGCCGGGAAAACCTTGTGTACTGCGGGCTTCTGCTTGGCCTTGAAAAGCAACAGATACTCGAACTCATCCCTGGAATCATCCAGTTTTCTGAATTAGAGACCTCAATTGATCAACCGTTCTTTACCTATTCATCGGGGATGAAGGCACGGTTAGCATTTGCACTCGCTGCTGCTGTGCCCGCGGATATCGTCATTCTGGATGAGACGCTCGCGGTCGGAGATTCAAAGTTTGTGACCAAGTGCTACAGGCGACTGCGTGAAATTGAGAAGTCAGGAAAGACGATTGTGATGGTTTCTCACCAGCTGGGTGAGATTGCAAGGCTCGCATCGCGAGTGGTCGTTCTTGATGGAGGGGAAATCGTGCATGACGGTAATGTGTTGGACGGGCTGCGGGTCTACGACGAAATTCTTGCAGATGCTGTGGCTGGCGAGGAAAGCTGGTCTGGCCGCTATGGACTCCTCCATGTCGCGGTGAACGTCTATAACGATCGTGGGGAAGAGGCAACGCATGTGAGAGTGGGACAGCCAGTGAAGGTCGAACTGACCATTCGTAGCCCGGGTGATATTGGAAATCAGTTCGTAGTGCTCCGGCTAACCGATATTGAGCGTGGGCATCTGTGTTCCTATTTGATGCCGAGTCGATGGGATGTTCTTGGCCAACAAGGGGTTGTAGGGGATGACAACATCTTTATCGGAGCAGGGGAAACAAGGGTTATCTGGGCGATCCCACACTGGGTGGCCGGTGAGGGGTTCTATTCCATTGATGTCTATCTTGGCCCACCGACAGATATTGCAACGCTTGATCTTTCCCAAGGGCATTTCTGGACAGGTGTGAGTAGGTTGGCGGTGCGTTATGACAACGAATGGCTCAGAGGAAGTTCAACTGCGGTAGAAATTCCAATCAGCGAGGTTCGTGTGAGCCGCGATTATATAGTTTCTGATAGGGGTGTCGGTAAGTTGAGGGAAGTCGAGCAAGTTGCAGGAGGGCAATCTCGTGCCACAGACTGAATGTAAAGGGGATACTCGGCATTGGTTTTACCAATTGTACGAATGATAACGGCATTAATTGTGTTTGATCGATCGCGTGATTGAGTATGTCGCAGCCATCAGCTTCGTTGTGCAGAGGTTTATCAGCCTCGAAGTGACAGTCAGATGTCACTGGAGAATGATCAGTGCATAGAGTTCGGAACATTCTGCATCGTCTTATGGGTACGCATCGCGTGCTTGATTCGACAGTGACAACCGCTCTTGAACCTATGCAGTGCACCGCGCTGCAGGAGCAAGCGCAAATTTGGAAGAAGGTGAAGCCTTTCACTATGGTTCCTGAGCCGGCAATTGATTTTCTTGTCGAGCAGGTCCTCCGGCTGATTCGCGAAAATGTCCCCGGCGTACTAATGGAGTGTGGTGTGTGGCGGGGAGGGTGCAGTATGGCCATGCTGCTAGCTCAGCAGGCTACATTGGGACGAATAGAGCGCGCAGTGTATATGCTCGATAGTTTTCAAGGATTGCCGCCTGTCACGTCTCGTGACGGGCCGTTAGCGCGACAATGGCAGGATGGAGGCGACCCAGGAAATTTTCTGGACAATTGTAAAGCAATTCGGATCGATCTCGAGCGGGCTCTTACTGATATGCGGTTTGTAGACGGTGATTATAAAATCGTCGAGGGTTGGTTTGACCAGACAGTTTCCCAAGTAGCGCGGGAGGTAGAGCCGCGTTCCATAGCACTTCTGCGTCTTGACGGCGATTGGTACGATTCGACTCGCTGTTGTCTTGATTCGCTTATGCCGCATGTCTCGGAGGGAGGCGTTGTAGTAATCGACGATTACTACGCATGGGATGGGTGCGCACGAGCGGTTCACGACTATCTTTCCGGCTCAGATGCTGCGTATCGGATCCGTTCGTTGCCAAATTGGTACGGTGCCTACTTTGTCAAAAAGGGATGCCGGAACAGGTTTGATGAATTATGAATTATCGATTGAAATCTGGAGAATTAATCAAATGGACTCCTGACTTGGTAGGGAAATTTTGGACGGGCGTATCAAGATCGCGTTTGTCGGAGATGAGTAGTTCTCGGAGCTGTGCGGGGCGATTGCTTGAGTTGATGGAGCCGTATTTGAACTCGCACAGCCGATATCTAGATTATGGGGCGGGCGACGGGGACCTTGTTGCCGCCATGGTGAGCAAGGGTTACCGTATGGCGGCGCATGAACCAAATCAGGATCGGTTAGGCAAGTTGCACCTTTCTGCCCTGGAGCATCCTAACTTTCTAGGAGTTGTGGGGGGGGGCAGGCAGGAGCCATTCGACGGAATTTTCATGGTCGAAGTTATTGAACATATCCTTGAGCCTGAAGTGGAGGAGGTCTTTCGCCAAGTACGAAGCTTGCTGAAGAGGGGCGGGCTCCTCATTATTACAACACCCTTAGCTGAAGATCTGGAATTGAATGCGGCCTTTTGCCCTTCATGCGAGATCCTGTTTCACCGATGGCAACATGTGAGATCGTTTACGGTAGAAACACTGACAGAGTTCATGGCTCGGCAGGGATTCTGTTGTGAATGGCAGCGGGTCGTAGACTTTTCTCTCAATCGTTTCATGGTGGAAGAATTGAATGCCATGAATGCTGAGATCGACCGGCTGCATGCTCAGGTCGCCCAGTCTTTCTGTGAGCGAATGAAGCGTTTCTTTGGCGGGAAGACGGAACACCGAAAGCGGTATCCCAAAGTGTCGCTGGAGGAATTTCCGAGCAACATTGTGTATGTCGGTCGCCTTGCCTAGGCCGTAGGTGATGTATGTTCTCCATCGAATTTCTCAACGAAGTTCGTAATTATGAAATCGGGAAGATTGCTGAGCATTTTCCTCTCGGTGCAACCATGCTTGAGATCGGAGGTGGGACAGGTTACCAGGCTAAACAGCTGGCGGATCGTGGGTTCTCGGTCTCCTCAATTGATGTCTCAAATTCAAACTATCGGGACAATCAGGTCTTCCCGGTGCAGACCTATGATGGAAAGAGATTCCCATTTAAAGACAATACATTTGACTTGGTATTTTCATCTAATGTGCTCGAGCATGTCTTAGACCTAGACCAACTTCATCAAGAGACCCAACGGGTGCTTAAACCCGATGGCTACTGCGTCCATGTGATCCCGACATCCGTGTGGCGATTTTGGACTTCATTTACTAATTATGTGGAGTTGGTGCAACGCTTGGGGCTATTGTTGCCCGCTCTAATCCCTGAGTCGATAAATCCTCATGAGGTTCTTCGTCCGTTCCGTGTCGCAAAGAGAGCATGGGAGCTTGTACGCTACTACGCCGTTCCTCCTCGGCATGGTGAAATCGGGAATGTTGTGTCTGAGCTCTGGACTTTCAGCGCCCGCCATTGGCTCCGCCATTTTACTGCTCACCAGTTTGAGATCCTAGGCCAAGAGCCGCTGGGATTGTTTTACACAGGGCATATGGTTCTAGGGGCTCGTTGGTCCATCCCCTCACGTCAAAGGACTGCCAAGCTGCTGGGCAGCTCATGTTTTCTGTTTAAGCTAAGGCCGCGATCGTCCTGACGGGCATGTGAGTGGGGACTAGTCGGTGGCCATGCGTATGCGCAGACTGCCCGCATCGCCGCCTTCATATCGGCGGAATCTAGCATGACATTGAAAAACGGTATGAGTGGCGATTCATTGACAGTACTCTCACAAGAAAAGATGTCGGTGCTCAAGGTATGTCTTATTTCTCCGTTAGGGTACGGTTTGTATAACCCTAAGAGCGGGCTCTCGTTTGGCGGTGCGGAGGTGCAGTTCTACTTGCTGGCCAATGAGTTGGCAGGCGATCCCGCGTATTCCGTGTCTGTTTTGACGACGGTAAGTGAAAATCCCGGCGTTGAGGCTTGTGGTCAGCTGAAGATATTCAAGCGTCAGGGGCAGCGTCGTACGGACCCAAAATTGAAAAGAGGATTACTTAACCGAATCCAGCATCTCCGGAGCTATTTCGAGGCGTTTAAGGAGATGCGGCGGCAGTTCATCGAGATCGATGCGGATGTATATTTCCACGCCGGTGCGGGGGTGGAAGTGGGAGCCTATGCGTTAATTTGCCGACTACTCAGACGACGATTTCTCTTTTTTATAGCCTCATCAGCAGATTTGTGGGAGCCTTACGGGAAGGTCGAAGGCCCTCTTAAGTGGCTGTTTCCTCTAGGGGTTAAGGCGGCCCATGAAGTCGTCTGCCGATCTTCAGAACAACTGGATCGCTTGCACAATCAGTATGGTCGAAAGGGTGTATTGATACGTACCGGGCATCCACACCCGCCAGCCCGGCGTGTTCCCAAGTCCTATGTGTTGTGGGTTGGAAGAGGAAACCCACTCAAGCGGCCAGAAATGTTTCTAGACTTGGCCGCACGAATGCCTCATCGCAGGTTTGTGATGGTTGTCGCACATGAAGATGCGCATCTCGATCTTCTGCAGCAAGTGAGGGCACGGGCTTCGATGCTAGACAATCTTGATCTCTACGAGGATGTGCCTTGGAGCAAGATCGATAACTATTTTGCCCGCGCACGAGTATTTGTCAACACATCAACGTATGAGGGATTTCCGAATACATTCGTGCAAGCAGCTTTGCACGGTGCGCCAGTGGTGTCATTGCGGGTAGATCCCGATCAGTTGCTCTCTACCGGGCAGCTCGGACTCTGCGCAGGAGAGTCTTTTGATCGGTTAGTCGACTTGGTGCAAGGCCTGTGCGAATCGGAGTTAGGCTGGAACACTCTGAGCGAAGGGGTGGAGCGCTATGCGTCGACCCATCACCTTCTTTCGGTTTCTGTGGATGCCCTCAAAATATTGCTCGGTTCCTCGATCTATCAGCCCATTCCTAAGCTGAATCAGGAACTGTCGGCATGACGACACTGAGGTTATGTTTCATCGGCCCGGCAAATAACGTGACGTTTCGACGCTGGGTGGAGTGGTTTACCGCTCGCGGGCATGAAACGACGGTGTTGACTGTTGAGCCGACACGGGAAGTCCATCACTTTCGGCAGATAGACATCAGCTGTAACTACGGAGGGCGAAAGCTTGGACGATTAGTATCAGCAGTTCGCTTGGCTTCTGTCGTTCGCCGGCTATGCCCAGATGTTGTGCATGCCCATTACCTAAGAGGATTGGCATGGGGAGTTTCACTGGTTCGGTTCTGTCCGATTGTGGTCACCCCTTGGGGCAACGATGTGCTGGAAGAACAGGGTGCCTTCAAGGAATGGTATAGCCTTCCCCTAACCAAGAAGGTGTTCGCCGCTGCAAATATTGTAGCTGTGCATTCGAATTATATGGAGGGTCGGATACGCCCTCTGCTTCAGAATGGGGTGCGGGTGGTTCGGATCAGATGGGGTATCAATCTCCAGACATTCAGGTCAGGCCTAGATGTCGAAACGCTTCGTCAACGATGGAATATCGGTTGGGATCAACCGATTATTTTTAGCCCTCGATTGGCCCAGCCGTTCTATCGTCATGACCTCGTGATTCGAGCCTTATTTCTTATTAAAAGAGAGAGCCCTCGTGTAGCCCTCGTGATCGCAGAACAATTTCCAGATCCCGAATACTTATGCGAGCTGCGAACGTTGGTTTCTAATCTTAATCTAGAAGACCATGTTCGGTTCATCGGATCCATTCCTTACTCTGATATGCCCCTGTGGATGAATCTGGCTCATATCATGGTCATGGTGCCACAATCTGATGGTATGCCGAATACGCTCTGGGAGGCGATGGCTTGTGGTGCGCTGCCTGTGCTCAATCGACTCCCACAATATGTTGAAGTCATTGAGGATGGAATTAACGGTCTATTAGTTGAGCCTGAACCTGAGAACATGGCAAGGGTAATACTCCAGGCTCTAGCGACCCCTGAGCTGAAAACCAAGGCCAAGATTCGAAACCGTGAACTTGTGGAAGTAATCGCCGATCAGGATCAAGAGATGGCGCGAATGGAAGGCTGGTACGGGAATCTCAGGGAAACATGGCGAGAGCATGTGGCTGCTGGAAGGTGAATTGTGTGTGGAACTGCAGGAATAGCGCACTTTAGTTGGCAGCAGGTTAACGCGAAACTGCTCGAAGCCATAACCCATTCTCTTGAACATCGAGGGCTTGACGAAGAGGACTATCTTTTGATCACCCGTCGCAGCTACAGAAAACATATAAGCGATATTGCGAAGGTGAGCTAGAGATTGAACCCAGTATCTGGCGTGGCGTGACGTTGGAATTATGACATCAACAGTTCTCCGTATAACAAAGATGGAAGGCGATGATCAAGGGCCGCAAACTGAATGTCTATTGAGTGAAACTCTTCTCTCCCCGGAGGCAAATAGCTCCCCATGCAAGGCCACAGTGTTCTTAGTGACGGTTGGTCTTGGAATTGGAGGGACCGAAGCGCAGCTAATGGAAATTGCCGAGCATCTTGACCCAGAGAGATTTGCCGTGACGGTCGTTGCTTTGAAAGGTGAGGGAGCGATAGCAGAAGAAATGCGTAAGCGAGGGATTAAGGTGGTAGCGCTGAATGGAGCAGGCAAGATGGACGCTCGAGTGTTTTTCCGGTTCTTCTCCCTCGTCCGTGCGGAGCAGCCTGATGTTATACATTCCTTCCTTCCGCTGGCGAATTATGTAGGTATGATCGTCGGTCGCATGTTGGGGATCTCGGTTTTAATCGCTTCCTACCGAGGTGTGGAGCAGCAGAGAAGTAAGTTCTGGGCCTGGGGCGATCGCCTGGTGGTTCGCTTAGCACAGGCAACGACTTGCTGCTCAGATGCCGTTCGTCAGTCTGTGATCGAAGGGTTTGGAGGAGATACCAGTAAGTATATTACGATCTATAACGGGATTGATGTCGAGCGGTTTCATCGCGTCTCGACTCTTACGAAGTCAGACCTGGGGTTGCGGGAAGGTATAGCAACCATCGGAACGGTATGTCGCCTCGATGAGCCGACAAAGGGACTCGCGGTACTGCTGAAAGGAATAGCGCAGCTCAATCAAATATCTAATATCCCGCCATTTCAGCTCCTTTTGGTCGGCGATGGACCGTCAGCCAATGGCTTGCGTCGGCTCAGTGAGGAGTTGGCGCTAAACGAGATCGTCGTTTTTGCCGGTCTTCGGTGCGATGTTGAGCAGATTCTTCCTCTGCTCGATCTCTTCGTGCTCCCATCATTGAGTGAGGGATTCGGAATTGCTCTTGTCGAAGCAATGGCTGCTGGTTGTCCTGTGGTGGCAACGGCAGTGGGAGGGATTCCTGAGGTAGTGCGAGCAGGGCGTACAGGGGTGTTGGTTCCTGCCGGAGATTCAAAAGCTCTCACAGAGGCATTAGCCGGTTTACTCAAGGATGGATCCAAGGCTCGAGCTCTTGGGAGGAAAGGGCAGCGGTGGGTTGCCACGCAGTTTGCTGTCTCTACAATGGTGCACCATCACGAGAGTCTCTATGAACGGCTCTTGCAAGAAGCTGGTGTTTGTAGCGGGCCGATCCCGAAGGCGATGGCTCGGGCATGATTCTTTTCACCCTGACATTCGGCTTGGCTTTGCTGCTCTCGCTTTATGGCGTTCCCATCGCCAGGCAGGCGGCGTTGAAGTACGGCATCGTGGATGCGCCGGATGGCCGGTTGAAGCATCAACGAGAGCCGGTTCCGTACTTTGGCGGACTGGCAATCTATCTTGCCTTTCTGATGAGCCTGGCCTTCACCTTTGAGTTTCGTCAGGACGTCTTGGGAATAGTGCTGGGCGGAACGATCGTGGTAATGCTTGGCCTGATCGACGATTTTGGCGTACTGACTCCTTGGACAAAGCTTGCCGGCCAACTTCTCGCTGTTTTTGTCTTGATCAAGAGCGGCATCAGGATTGAGATCGCGACCTTGCCTGACTGGGTGGATCTAACGTTGACGGTGCTCTGGATGGTGGGCTTGATTAACGCCTTTAACCTGCTTGATATCATGGACGGTCTCTCGGCTGGGGTAGGGGCGGTGAGTGCAAGCTGTTTGCTCGTCGTAGCCTTGCTGCAAGGAGATCAAACGATTGCCGTTATGCTTGTCGCATTGATTGGAAGCCTGCTGGGATTTCTTAAGTACAACTGGCATCCTGCGCGGATTTATATGGGCGATACGGGCGCGATGCTTATCGGGCTACTGCTTGGGGCGATGGCGATGATTGGGAAATATCCCAGCGACCATCCCCTCTCGCTCCTCACCCCGGTGTTTATCGTAGGGATTCCGATTTTCGACACGCTGTTTGTGATGTACATTCGTTATCGGCGTGGACTGCCCATCTTTTGGGGAAGTCCGGATCATATTGCGATTCGTCTGCGTCATTGGGGGCTGTCAGTGCCGCAGATCGTGATCACGAGTTATGTGGCCACGGCGATCGTGGGAGCGATCGGCCTTGGGATGTTGTCGGTCAGCCAGGAAGTGGGGTGGATACTCTGCGCAGGAACAGTCGGCGCGCTCCTGCTCGTCACGATGCTGTTGAAAAAGGTAGATGTCCGCCGGCCTGAACAGGCTGCCGTCGCATCTTCACAGAGTGGAGGAAGAAAGGCCGCATGATCCTCATCGTCGGCGCCGGATTAGCCGGTCTCAGCGCAGCCTATCATCTCTCGGGACTTCCCTATCGCCTCTATGAGCGGGAGCAGGAGGTCGGTGGCTTATGCCGTTCGTACAAGAAG
>CXWL01008578.1_pt1 | contig 22930 bp, 17 predicted proteins | sample 590931 | NCBI WGS metagenome assembly CXWL01 (sample SAMEA3498368, study PRJEB10139) | groundwater metagenome | biome: water well; material: biofilm material | place: Germany | collected 2015-04-27
GTAGCGGAGGAAGTGGACGAGGGTAAGAAGGGTGAGAATGGCTTGAAGGGTGTAAAGGGTAATACACTGCGCGAAACGATTCGTGCGAATTCGGGTTGGTGGTCGCGTTTGGCGATTTGCTTCGAGCGAACGGGTCGGCGTATTCGCGTGTCGGGGATGGCGATTGAATGGGACCGGTCCGAGTCGGAGGATCCGACGCCGAATCATTAAAAGCGCCCGGGGCGATCCTGGACTAGGGTATTGAGCGTGCACCCGAAACACTCTTCAGAGCGGCAGCGGTGACGGCGCCGTGGAAGGGTTCGAGGTTGACGGGCTCAATTCTGGCACCTTTGCGGAGTTCGACGACGAGTTCGGCGANNTGTAGGCGCGGGCGAAAAGCTGGTCGCGGAGTTGCGGCTGGACGGACTGGAAGTCCGGATTGGTGCCGGGGTCGAGTTCGTCGCATTTCACGAGGAAAAAGCCGTCCGGGGTCTCGATCACATCACTGACCTGGCCTGGTTGAAGAGTCTGCAATTTCGCCAGCGCGGGGGCGAAACGCTTCTGCACGCTTTCGGGATTGACGAAGCCCCACGCGCCGCCGTCCGCGGCCTTGGAGCCGTGCGAGTATTTTTGGGACACTTCGACGAATGGCACGCCATTACGCAATTCGGATTGGGCCTGCGTGATGCGGGCTTTGGCGAGGGTGCGGGCTTCGGCATTTTTGTCGGGGGCGGTGCTCTCTCCTGCGGGCAGGAATTCGGAGACGCGTACGTCGATGAGGGACATGCTGCGGCGCGGGGGCTTGCGCAGGTTGTCGGCGGTTGCGTGAAAGGCTTCGAGTAGTTCGGCGCGGGAGGGCTCGGCGACTTTGGGGCGGAGTTCGTCATCGAGGTAGGTGGAGATGATGATGGAGCGGCGGACGTGGGCGCGGTATCCGTCGAGCGACCAGCCCTGCCGCTCCAGCTCGCGTTCCATACGGCGCTGGATGCCGTCGTAGCTTGCCGTGACTCGTTTGCGCAGCTCGGCATCGACGTACTCGTCGATTTTTTTCTCCATGGGCTGGGTGAGGCGGAGCCTCGCTTTTTGATAGAGGAGCATTTCGGCGATCTTGTCCGTGATGAGGTCGGCGGATTGGCGGGCGATGTAGTCTTCGAGTTCGCGCGGGGAAGCGTCTTTGGCCTTGCGTTCCAATTCGTCCATGTGGGGCAGCCAGAGTTCGCCGGCTTCGATGGTTTCGCCCTGGACGGTGAGACGGGCGGAAGGCGGAGCGGCGGGGTCGGATTTTTTGTGGTGCGCAGAAGTCGTTTTGGCGGTGGAGGCGGCAGGCGTGGTGGAGGCGCAAGCGGGGATGAGCATAAGTGCCAGAAGGATGGCACCGAGTTTGCCGCAACCCCGTTGGGGTTGAGGGGGGTTGGTGATTGCATACCCAGTGTAGCCCGCTGGCGCGTGCAACCCTGGGCTTTGAGACGTAGCCCCTTTGGGGCAGACAGCAGACAGAGTCCGCCCGATACATCTAATCTGTAATTCACGTCGTAAGAAGCGTAGACGTTGGCCAACACCGCTCCCTGACGGTCGCGGTACGGATTGCGGCTCGGCGGAAGCCTTGTCCTCCCACGGTAGCGGGACAGGTGCGGCGGGCAGAGCCCGCCCTACCATTGGTTGCCTTGTTGCCTTGTTGCCTTGTTGCCTTTTCATTATGCGACGGACTCCGGGAGGGCGGCGGCTTTCTGGAACATGCGGCGGAGGACGGGGACGAGCGTGGTTGGTTCGAGGTAGGCCGGCGGGAGGCGAAGGTGGATCGTCTTTGCGTCGGGCATGCGGACGGTTCCCGGTGCGTTCTTAAAAGCCGGCTGAGCCTTGGCGACGGACTCCACCAGGAAGATCACGTCGGGGGGCTGGAGGCTGATCGAGGTGATGCCGAAGCGGCGGGCGAGGACGCGAAGCTCGGCCAGCTCCAGGAGCCGCTGCATCGGTTTGGGAATCGGGCCGAACGCGTCGATCAAGTCCTTCTCCAAACGCTCCAAATCTTCAGGGACGCGACATGATACAACCCGGCGATACATCTCGATCCGCGCCCGATCGGACGTAATGTAGCTTCCAGGGATCATGGCCGCCACGTCAAGGTCAATATGGACCGTGGGGGGCGTGGGATCAGGCTCGTTTTTCAAGCGGCGGACCGTTTGTTCGAGGAGGCGGCAGTACATTTCGTAGCCGACGGCGGCGATGTGGCCGCTTTGCTCGCGGCCAAGGAGATTGCCCGCGCCGCGAATTTCCAGGTCGCGCATCGCGATGCGGAAGCCCGCGCCGAGTTCACTGAATTCTTCGATGGCTTTCAAGCGTTTTGCGGCTTTTCCCAGCACGGGACGGTCGGGGGAGAGCAGGAGGTAGCAATAGGCGCGGTGGCTGGAGCGACCGACGCGGCCACGAAGTTGATGCAGGTCGGCGAGGCCGAAGCGGTCGGCGCGGTTGATGAAGATGGTGTTGACCGAGGGGATGTCGATGCCGCTTTCGATGATGGTAGTGGCGACGAGCACGTCGGCCTCGCGGTTCAGGAATTTGTGCATCACGTCTTCGAGTTCCTCGTCCTTCATCTGGCCGTGACCGTAAATGACGCGGGCTTCGGGGACGGCGCGTCGGACGGTGTCGGCCATGGCGGCGATGGAGTGAACGAAGTTGTGAATGAAATAGACCTGCCCGTCGCGGTTCATTTCGCGGAGGATCGCGCCGCGGATGAGGTTTTCGTCGAAGGAGCGTATCTGGGTGGCGATGGCGCGGCGGTCAACCGGGGGGGTTTGCAGCGAGCTGATATCGCGGATGCCAACCAGTGACATGTGCAGTGTTCGCGGGATCGGCGTGGCGGTGAGGGTAAGGACGTCCACGCTTTCGCGGGCGAGGCGGAGGCGCTCCTTGTGCTCGACGCCGAAGCGTTGTTCTTCGTCGATGACTACGAGTCCGAGGTTGGCGAAGGCGATGTCCTTGCTGAGCAACCGGTGAGTGCCGATGACGATATCGACCTGGCCTTTTTTGATTTTTTGAACGAGTTCGCGTTGCTCGGCGGGGCTGCGGAAACGGGAGAGCGATCCGATGGAGAAGGGATACTCCGCCATTCGCTCGCTGAATGTCTTGAAGTGCTGTTCCGCCAGAACGGTGGTGGGGACGAGGACGGCGACCTGCTTTCCGTACTCCACGACTTTGAAAGCGGCGCGCATGGCCAGTTCGGTTTTTCCGTAGCCCACGTCGCCGCAGACGAGTCGGTCCATGGGGCGCGGTTGGGTGAGGTCGTCCTGGATTTCCTTCGCTACGATGAGCTGATCTTCGGTTTCTTCATAGAGGAAGGCGGCTTCGAACTCGCGTTGCCACTGCGTTTCGGGCGGGTAGGCGGTGCCGGAGGCCTGAGCCCGCGCGGCCTGGATTCGCAGAAGTGCTTCCGCGAGATCGGAGACGGAATCGGCGACTTTTTCCTTGGTATTGCTCCAGCGCTTGCCGCCGAGCCTGGAGAGTTGCGGCTTGCGCCCGCCCGCTCCGATGTACTTTTGAACGAGGTCGATCTGCGAGCAGGGGACGTGGATGACCGAGCCTTCGTCGAATTCGAGGGTGAGAAATTCTTCCTGCTGGCCTCCGACGCCCTTCCGCATTTTTTGGAGGCCTCGGTAGACGGCGATGCCGTGAAGCACGTGGACGACGTATTCGCCGGGCCGAAGGTCGGTCCAGGAGTCGAGCGTGCGGCCCGACTCGATGCGGCGGATGCGGCGTTTGGGTCGCATACGGTGGAATAGTTCGTGGTGGGCAACGACGAGGGTGCGTGAAGCGGTCCAATCGAAGCCGCGATGGATGGAGCCGAGTTCGAGGTGGATGCGCGAGCCGGCTTCGGGGGCCTGCTCGACGAGCATCTCCATGAGACGCTGACGCTCGCCCTCGTTCTCGCAGAGGACGTAAACTGAGTGGTCAGCGGAGCGCTCGATCAGCTCGGTGACGGACTGGGCGGAGCCGCCCTCGAAGCGGGCGAGACTTGCTACGGAAAAATCAAAGGTGTCTTCGTCGTCGATTGCGGCGGCGCCGAAGCGAAACAGGTGCAATTGGGTGAAGTTGGCCACTCCGGCGAGGATGGCGCGGACGTCGATGATGCGGTTGTCGCCGAGTCGTTTGTGAAGTGTTGCGCCGAGTTCCTGAATTTCGCGCGGTCCGTCGAGGATGACGACGGTGTCTTTGGGAAGATATTGGAGGAAAGTTGCTTCTTCGCGCCTATCGCGGCCAACACCGCTCCCTCGCGGTCGCGGTACCGATTGCGGCGCGCCGTCCTCGCGTGCGGCGGGCAGAGCCCGCCCTACACTTGTTGCCTCGTTGCCTTGTTGCCTCGTTGCCTCCCCTTCGAGTTTGGGCATGGCCGTGATGGTGATCGTGTCGAGAGTCTCGATGGATCGTTGGGATCCAACATCGAAGCGGCGGATGGACTCGATGTGATCGTCATAGAATTGAATGCGGTAGGGCGCAGGCTCGCCGAGAGCGAAGAGATCGACGAGATCGCCGCGCTGGGCCACGTCGCCGGGCGACTCGACCATGTCGAGGCGGTCGAAGTCGCGGTCCACGGCCCAGGTCAGCATTTTGTCGGGGGAGATGGCGGTTCCGCCGCCCAATGAGGTCAGGGTCAGCGTGTTGCTTCGAACCAGACTCGGGGCCGGCACCGGCTGCATGAGCGCCTGGATCGGAGCAACCAGGAAACAGGCCGACTGATTGGCTTGCAGAGCGGCGCAAAGGCGCAGTCGTTCGGCTTCGATCTCGGTGCTGCCCGCACCCTCGCCGGGGAGCGCTTCCCATGCGGGGAACAGCTCGCAACCGCGACCCAGGAAAAGCTCCACGTCATCGCGGGCGTCTTCGGCTTCCTCGGGGTGGGCGGTAACGAAAAGAAATGTTCGCGGACTCTCGGCGGCGGCGATTGCGGCCACCATGGGCGCAGCGGATCCCCACAGGCCTGCGGCGTGGATCACCCCACCACCACGCGCGACTCGGTCCTTCAAGCGTAGAGCACGCTGATCCTCGGCGATCGATGGGATCACCAACACGCTGTCTCCATTGTGGATTGTCGATTGTCGATTGTCGAATGGGCAGACTTTCGCCCCCAGTAAGCTTTCCATCCTTTCAATAGATCCAGGTCTTGGACAAGAACCCACAAATATCGACAGTGACAGGCTGGTTACGCGCCGACGACTTTACTATGCTCTGAATGGCGGCAATGGCTGCGGCCGTCTCCGGTCTGGTTCGCACGTTCGACCGAATGCAGCCCAAAGTGGGAATTCTGGTGTTGGGAGGAAAAGCCATGTGTCGTCTTACCTATTTCAGATTCATGCCAATGGTCGCGGTTTTCGCTTTGGGCGCGCTGCGTCTTTCGCCCGCCGCGGCCGGACCTTTGCCCGACCGCTTTACGCTGGGCAAATGCGTTCCGGCCGACTCGTGGATGTATGTGCACGTCGTGTCGAATCCGGAGCGCGCGTGGCTTGACGCGAGGTGGTCCGATATCTTCGCCGAGTTCAAGAAGACGGGTGTCGATCAGGATTTCATCAAACTGTTCATGTCCATGCTGGGCGACAGCGAGCGAGCGGCCGCGCAGGCGACGATGGACAAGGTGCTTACCCTGGTTCAGGGCGTGAACTGGTTGGACCTCACCGACAAGGAAATCGTGTTCGCCGAACGGCCCTCGAACTTCATGTTGGGCTTCGATTACATCCTCATCGCGCAGGGGAAGACGGGAACGGGCGAAGCGAACCTCCAGGGCCTGGTGGCCATTTTGAAGGAATCGGCCGCCGCGACCGAGTCGAAGCTGGAACAATCCAAGTTACACGACGCCGATGTATGGGAGCTATCGAACGAAGGGCTGACCAAAATCGGACTGACCGTGTCGCTGTTTCGGCACGGCGACACCGTGGGGTTGCTCACCGGCAAAAAAACCCTGGAAGACGTGGTGGGAATGTTGACGAGAAAGGGTCAGGGTAGGCCCATTATCAGCGCGCCACGTTTTCAGGAAGCACTCAAGCTGGTGGAGACTCCGGCGGACTCCCTTGGCTACTTCGATTGGAAAATGTTCGGCGGCTCCATCCGCACGATGTTTCAGAACATTGAGAAGAAGGCCAACCCGCCAAAAACCCCAGGCGGTGCGCCGGACGCGGAAAAAGCGCAAGGCATGCAGATCGTCATGAAGGTGCTCGACCGTTTTGACGTGTTTGACTATTCGGTTTTTTCGATCGCCACCAAGAATATGCGCGAGATGCGCTGGGATGCGGTGCGGTTGCAGGGCGGAAAAGAAGACACTCCGCTGGCCAGGGCCATCCTGAACCGCAAGGCGTTTGAGAAGTTCGATCAGTTCATTCCGGCGGAAGCGACCGGGTTTGACCTTACGGGACTCGTGGATCTTGAAGCTCTTTACGATATGGTGCTTGATTTTATCGCCAGGGAAATTCCCGACGGACCCGGCGCGGTGGCCCAGTGGAACGGGATTCTTGCGAAAGCGGGTTTTGATCCCAAGGCCGATCTCTTCACCTGGTGGAGCGGGGAGATGGCCAGCATCAAGATGCCGCCCGCGGTGGTGACGCCCCTGGGAGGCGACGACGGAGTCTTCATGATCCGGGTAAAGAACCCGGAACTGGCCAAAACGAAGGTGAACTCGTTTGTCGATATGGTCAAAACGAGGATGCAGGCCGAGGGGCAAATGCTGATGATCTCGCCCGCCAAAGTGGACGTGGATGGTTTTCGGGAGATCACGCACCCTTCGCTGGCGATGTTTCTCAGGCCGGTGATCGGGGTTCATGGCGACTGGATCATGGCGGGCACATCGAGTGCGGCCATTCAGAAGTGCCTCGACGTGTCGACGGGCAAGGCGCCGTCGATCTTGAAGAACGCGCGCTTCAGCGAAGAGGGGTTGATCCCCAAGGGTCCGGTGCGGTCGGCCACGTTTGAAGATACATCAAAAACCGGGCAGGAGTTGGCGTCGGCGTTGGGAATGATGGGCATGTTTGGTCCGATGATTGTCGGAGGCATGCCCGAAAAGACCGCTGAGGAAAAGCAAACGAAACAAGCTGTGACATCAGGACTGAGCATTTTGGTGAAGCTCGCGCCGGTGTTACAGAAGATTGATTTTTATAGCTCGGCGTCATCGGTGGGAACCTACGACGGCAAGCTGACGCTGCGAACGGACTCCGTGACCACTTACAAAAAAGCCAAGGAAGGCCCGGCGACAGCGGAGGGTCACAAGTAGTTGGAGTCAGGGGCACGGCGGCAGGCCTCCGACAGTCAGGTCGTGGCACGGATCGTCAGCGCGAACATAGAAATCGTTGATCTTCTGCCGGTGAAACTTTCGATACCCGCGTCCCGCCAGGTAGGGCTCAATGGCCTCACCGGCGGGACGGTCGTTTTCCATGACCAGGATTCGCGGACGAAAGCGGTCGAGATCGAAACCGTCGAGAACGTCGAGTTCGCAGCCTTCCGTGTCGATGGAGACGATGTCGATCTCCCATCCTTGATTCGCGGTCCACGGATTACATTCCGGCGGGGCATGGCGGCGCTCGTGCATGAGAATGTCATTGAGTGATCGAAGGGGTACTTCGATTTCCTCCAGCTCCGCCCCTTCGCGGCGGCAGCGCTCCACGTGGTCGGCGTCGGCGGTCAGGAACGATAATACAGGCACGTTTTTGGCTACTGTGAATTTGGTCGTGCCGCTACTCCCACGCTTGCCGCAGGCTGCGTGAATGACGCGGCTGTTGGTCCGGGCGGCGACCGCGCGCTGGCAAAGTTCGAGAATCGGCTCAATCAGCAAACCCCGCCAGCCCAATTGTTCGAGGAAAAACGTGTTGCTCAGACTGACGCCGTCATAGGCGCCGACTTCCACAAAAAAGCCGCTGGCTCGACCGCGAAATAGATTCCACAATACCCGATCTTCGCCGAATTGAGCGCGCAGAAGGTGGTCGAGCGCGACAGTGGTCGTGGGCATGATTACACCGTTACAGCGACCGGTTGGGTCAATGTACGTACCGGCAATGCATTATTTTGCTGGAGAACATGCACCAAAGAGGTAATTCGGTGGCTGTAGAGATGATCGCGAAGGGTTCGCTGCTGGCCGGCGCAGGCGATGTCGCGGCGCTTGTCGGGGTTTTCCAGATAGTAGTGAATTTTTGCGAGCAATTCGGATTCGTCGTGAAACGCATCACATTCTTCGCCAATTTCGAAGCATGATGACAATTCCGGCGTCCAGTAGGTCAGCATAAAACCCCCGTATGCGGTGATTTCGAAGTGGCGGACATTGAGTCCCGTTTCCAGGTTTCCTTTCATCAGGTTCAGGCAGATTGGCACATCGCGCATACGCTGGTGCAAAACTTTCATATCCCAGATGCGCGGGGTGTGCGGCAGCCCGTAATGTGTGTCCCAATGATCGCCGACCAATTCGAATGCGTCTTTGAGCTTGAGCTTGAGAAATCGGGCGAAGCGATCGCGCTGCTTGACGGCCAGGTAGGCATTGTAAACAAACTTCTGATTGAAATAATTCGACGCCTTGGCCGCGCGACGGGCGGGATCGTCCGCGTTGCCCGGCGGGACGTCAAACCCATAGAGATCGTAATAAATTTTGTGAAATGGAAGGTCGGGCATATCCGCGTGCACCGCGGCGGCGGTGAGCCCGGCGAATAGCTGGCTCGGCGCGATGCCTTGGTTCGATCGGAACCACGACGTGGCCGGATGCCCCATGAAGGCGACCACTGGGCCGGCATCGACTGACACAGGCGTAGACGTGTCAAAATCGTCATTGGCGGCGGCCATGGGCATGGTGACAATATTCGGAATTCCCAGTTTGCGTAATTCCTCCGAATGTCCGCTCTCCCATATCCATTTGATCCAGGAATCGCTTTCCAGAATCTGCCAGTGGTTGTCCCAGGGCACCTGGGCCATTGTCGCGGTCACCGGGTCCAGGTAGCACGCGACGTAGGGGATACCCAGGGACGCCGGCGTAAGTTGCACGCCGTCACCGGCCTGGTTCGGCACAAAAGTGAGCGCGGCGGTATTGTAATCGAGCACCAGGTCAATTCGGTTCTCTTCGAGGAAGCTCCTGTGGGAGTTGCCATCCGTTAGCCGCTGTTGCAGCGAACGATTGAAATCCAGCTCGTCGGAGTTGGGGAATACAAAGGCCTCAAAACCGCCTTCGCGCACGGATCGGGCAAGTTGTGTGGTAGTGGCTATGCGTAACGGTTGGCGAACCATGCATTCCTTTCAATTCTTGATATACAGCGCGTCGCCCCAGTTATGAGGCTGGTCGGAAGGGTACACCGCGCGTCGGTGAAAACCGGCCTCGCGGAGGAAATGATCCACTTCGGCAAATAGTGGGGCATCTTTGTAAATGGGAACGAAGCAGACTTCGAGAAAAATGGCCTTTACAGTACGCAGCAATTTGCGAGCGCCGTACAACGCCAGCAGCTCTGCGCCTTGAATGTCCAATTTGAGAATGTCTACACGATGATGGGGAATGTCCTTTTGTTGACACCAGTCATCGAGGGCGACCAAGTTGACCTCTTCCTGTCCTTTCACCCAGGTCCACTGTGCGCACGGATTGCCCTCTTGATATGGCAATAACGAATGGGCCTCGGAGCCGGTGGTAAGATTGATGATTGCCTTGCCTGTGTGGTCACTGACTGCGGCATGGACTGGAACGACACGAATTTCCTTGCAGCGGCGTGACAATTCCTCATACACCGAACCGACCGGCTCAAAGCTATAGATTTCCGCTTTGGGATATTGCGCACGAAACGCGGCGGCCATTTGGCCCACGTTGCCTCCGCAGTCCAGGATCACGTCCGGCTGGGGAACAGCGCTTCGCAAATCATCTTTCCAATCCGTGGTCGCATAGGTCACCGGGATCGGCCGGGGGACGATCATTCCCAGGAGCCTTTGCAGTCGATGACTGTAGAGATGCTGAGACAACGTGCGCCGTTGACCGGCCAGTGCAATGCGAGCCCGTTCCTCGGGGAGATTCAGGTAATAGTCGATCTTGGCGAGCAGGTCCGACTCACTTGTGAAGACGGCACATTCTTTCCCGATTTCAAAGCAATCGGCCAGTTCTGGGTGTTCATAGCACAGCATGAACCCACCGGCGGCCGTGATTTCAAAATGCCGCATATTCAGTCCGGTCTCGGCATTGCCATTGACGAAATTCAGATTGATCGCCGTATCGCGGAAATGCTGGAAGTATGGGTCGCCGGAGGGAATTGGCGGCGACACTTCAAGGCCATAAGCCGTGTCCCATCCTTTGCCGATCAGCTCGAACTGCCGGCCCAGTTTGCGCTTCAGGAAAATGACGAACCGGTCGCGATTGCGAATACACAACGTGGCATGATAGAACAACTTGGCGTTGAAATACTCCTGGGCCTTCCGGCTTTGGACCGCGATATCTTCGCTCAAACCTGTCGGGGCAAAGCCATAGATATCGTGGTACACGCCGCAAAACGTGGCGTTGGAACTTTCCGACTTATGGCAATGGGCAAGTGTCCCGGCCAGCAGCGATGTGGTAGGGGCCATGGCATTGCCGCGAAAATAGCTGCTATTTTGCCCGCCGACAAAACTGGCAATCGGACGGCACCGTTTCGCATCCAACGGAGTCGTGTCGTAGGCACGGTTCGGCGCGGCCATCGGAAGGTGCAACACCTGCGGGACGCCGAGGCGCTGCAACTCAACGGCGTGTGCACGATCCCAGACCGCCTTCACCCACGTGCGACTCTGCAATGATTGCCAGAGAGTGTGGAAGTCCAAGCCCTGTAGCGCGGTAGTTATCGGATCGATGAAGTGCGAGCAGAGCGGCAGGCCCGCGACTTCGTGCGTCAACTGCACGCGCGGAGCAACGGCATTTGTATCCGCTGCAAACCCAAGTCCCGTGCCGCCATTGTCCAATAGAAAGTCGGGGCGCGAACCACTCAGGGCAGAGAGAGCGCGCGGCGAGTGAGCCATACGGCCGGCCAGATCGGCGGCGTACGCATTCCCGCTTGGGTGCCCTGCAATCGGCAAGGGCGTGACTTCGTGCCCGACCGCGTTGCACGCCTCGGCCCACCACCCATGTTGAAACACGCCGATCCGCATACAATAGCCTTGCGACCTCAATGAATAACCAAGCCCGACAACGAATCCCGGAGGCCTGACTGTTATCGGTCAAACCAACGTCCGCCAAATACGCGATTGGCGATCGAAGCTCGTGAATCCTGACCTCGAAGCAACTTGCTGCATGACTCCGTGGTCGTCGCACTCCTACAATTCGCAAGCCGTATCCATCTCGAATTGCGGCGCACCCGAAGGAGTGCCTGTGGACAAAAAGCCATCAATTGCAAGACGAGGTGCCGCGCATCTGGTCCTCACATTGTCGTGGGTGGGTTGCACAACAAATCCATCGCTGGCAGACGCCGACTCGCGTCCGGTGCTTCGGTTGACCACGGATCCTACGTCCGGGGACGCAGCTCAAGATCATGCCACGGGCGAGAAACCCTGGCACTTTGATTTTGGCCTTCGCAGCAGCTGTCCCAGGATCGCCGAAACCAGGGACGCTCTCGACCGGAGGCTCGACGGACCCCTTTCCGTCGATACGATGAACTACTTCTTCGATAAGCCCGAAACCCCCATCGACCGCAAGTCAGACTTCCTGCTTACGACTTTTTACCTCGGCGCGGGGCGGCAGGAGTCGGATTGGCTTGTCTGGTCCGTGTATGCCGGCGGCGGGATGGGCAGAGACCATGACCACCAACGTGTCCGAAACATGAACCTCGAAGTCAGCTTCAAATATGCCTATGTATTCACGGGCACCACCGCGGAAATCTACCCCTGGCAGGTGCCCAAGCGCGATGATTTTGAAGATTGGGGGCAGCGTTTATCCGCCAGCCGGCCGTTTCTGGCCGCTGGGTTTGAAACCGGCTACGTCAGCGCCGAAGGTCGAGGCCACTTTAAGGTCGCTCCGTTTCCGCGCATATACCAGGACAAGGCCCAGGTCCGCGATTGGATCGCCAGCCTGAACCTCGGCCTGGGTTGGCACCTGCCGGTCAACCGACGCTGGTCCATCGTGCTCATGGGAGACTACCGCTTTCATTTCTACCGTCCCGACGAGTACAACGGATGGACGCTTACCACGGCCTTGCGTTATCATTTGCCGTAGTTGGGCGACGCGACCCGAAGCAGCGGGGTGGCGCCAAAGCCCCAGGGAAAACCGGAGTTACACCAACTCCTCTAATAAATTTAGGAGACTTAGCAATGCGACGAGTATTTCTCCGTGCGATGATTCTAACGCTGAGTTGCAGTGCGGCTTGGGCGCAGGAAAAGGCGGCTCCGCCCAAGCCAGCAGCACCAGAGGCAGCAGTCGAACTGACCGATCCGACGGAAATCCTCAAGAAGGCCGACGAAGCCTGCAAAGCGGTCGATTCGGTCAAATACACGGCCACCTTCAAGGGAATGGGGGCCGGCGAAGCAAAGGAACCCAAAGCAGAAGGAACGGTCTATTTGTTCGGTTTCAAGAACAATTCATTCGAGAAAGCGCGTTTCGAAGCGAAGGTAACACCACCGGGTTCCACGGAAGCAAAAGAAGTCATCATGGGGACGAACGGGAACGAGTACTATCTGATCGATCCCAGCAAAAAAATCGCTTATGTGGACATCGATCCGGCGGTTTTGGGCGGGACGGGACGCATGGCCGGCGTCCTGACGATGGGGGAGTATGTTCACGACAGACCATTTTCAGATGAGATCAACGCCGAAAAGAAGGAATTCAAAGGAAGCGAAAAGATCGGCAGCGAAGATACGTACCACGTTTGGGTGAATTACGGTCAACAGAATCAGGAGGCGGACTGGTATTTTTCCAAGAAGGATTTTCTGCCGCGCAGAGTGGATCGGAAGCTCGCCTCGCAAAGCGGTGGCGAACCTCGTGGAAGCCGGCTTCTCGTGACCTCGCTGACGGTTGCGCCAAAGCCTGAAAAAGACCCGTTTAAGTTCGAATTGCCCGAGGGGTACACGAAATCGGACGATTTCGCTCCGTGATGAATCGGAACCCGGAGCGCGAGCGACGGGCGGTTGTTTGCTGAGGAGTTGACCGCCCCGCGCTGGCGCTTGGGGTTCGGATGGCTAACCTGAATAGCCGTCGAGTTTGCCTGATTTGCGACTTTGAGCGGCCTGGGCGTACCGGGCCGCTTGCTTGCGCAGACGAGGAAAGTGCGTTCGCCAAGCGAAGCGATCCTGGCCGCCGGCGATCAAGTATTCACGAAGAAATCGTGCGTAATCCGTCTGATTGACGGTTGGATACTGCAACAAACTGGCGGCCAGTCGCACGATCGGCTTCCAGACCGAGCGCCAAGATCGGTACGCAGCAAGTCCATCCAGATCGACAATGCAAGCTCTGAGCGCCTTTCCCTGCTCGCCGACTGGAGCCAGCAGAATGTTGGAAGCCTTCATGTCGCGGTGGTACAAGCCGGCGCGTTCCAGACCGCGAAAAACTTGCACCGAGGCGCCAATGACCGCGTTTCGATGAGTTCGATTGCCTGCAACCTCGGCGCGGGAAAGAACTGTGAGCACATGGGAGTCGATATCCACGACACCATCGAGGAATTCAGTAATCAGCCATGAAGCTCGCGGCGATCGACATTCCAGCCATGCGAGCGGCACGGCGGTGCCGATCCCGGCTTTTTGCACCACCTGGGCTTGTTCGAAATTGCGACGGGCGGCCGAAGGACGCAAGCAGCCTGCGATGGCATCCCTGACGCCATGCAGCTTGGTCTGCTTGCAAATCACCCGCAAAGGCTCGTCGGCATCGCATTGTCTCGGAAGCCGAGTTTCCCACACCTCAACTGTCTCCGAGGTCTTGAGCACTCTGGCGCCCGGCAGCCGCCGCCGGTCCTGGACAAGCAAGTCGAGCCACTCTCGCCACTGTTCAACGGAGGGTGCAACGATCACATTCCCGGATACGTCGCTCGGACACGGGCTTGATAGCACCACGCCGTTCCAGCCGGCGCCCAGGGAAATCGCGGCGTATCGAGGAAGGCCGGGATCCGGGTTGCGATCAGCCATACGTTTCCGCTCGCCCCTGCCAGGCCGCGTCGATTTCAGAAATCTCGGTCGCCAGCGCGTCGGCCTCCTCCTGAAGTTCGGCAAGCAGTTCAGGATCCTTGCACACCGCCGGCTCGCCGAAGCGTTCCTGCAAAATCGACATGCGCGTTTCGCGTTCGATTAACATCTCTTCAAGCTGCTGAACGCTCAGGTGGTCGTATGGAGAACTCGTTTTCGCGGGTGCTTTCGCCTTCGCTTTCTTTCCGGGGGCGGCTTTTTTTTGTGGTGCCGCGACGGGTTTTTCGGCGACCTGACCCTGCTCGAGTTGTTCGACATAGAAGGAGTAATTCCCCTCAAACATCTTGCAACCCTCGCGACGCATGACCAACAGGCGATTCACCGCGCGGTCCAGAAAATACCGATCGTGGCTCACGGCGATCACCGTGCCGGTGAATTCGTCCAGGGCCTCTTCCAGGGACTCGCGCGAAGGAATGTCCAGGTGATTGGTCGGCTCGTCGAGGATCAAAATGTCCGGCTGAGAAATGATCAACGTGGCCAGCCGAACGCGCGATTGCTCGCCGCCGGAGAGCGCTCCGATGGGCTTGAACACGTCGTCGCGTTGAAACTGAAAACGCGCCGCATACGTACGGGCCTGCAATTCCGAGAATTCAGGCCGGGCGGCGCGAATTTCCTCCAAAATGGACCGCTTGGGGTCCATTGCGGTACGGTCCTGCGCGTAGTACCCGATCGACAACCGACGTCCGAACTCGAACGTGCCGGCCTGCGCGGTGTATTCGGTGGTCAGAATTTTCAAAAAAGTGCTTTTACCCACGCCGTTGGGGCCGGTGATCCCCAGCCGGTCACCGGCCGTCAGTTGGAAGGACAACTTGTGGAACAGCGGCTTGTCCGGAAACTCAGCGGCCAGCTCATCGACGCGAAGTACCACGCCTTCCTGCCGTCGGGCCGTCGCGAAGTTGATCTTCGTCGTCGCCCGCTTCTGCGGAAGATCCGTCACGAATTCACCCGCGGCAAGCTGCCGTTCCAGCCGCGTCCTCCGCCCTTTGGCCTGCTGACTTCGCTGGCCGGCGAGGTGCTTGGCGATGAATTCGCGTTCCTTCTGGATGAACACCGAATCCTTTTCAAACTGCCGTTCCTGAGTCAATTCGCGAATGGCTTTGGTTTCGGCAAAGTTCGTGTAGTTGCCCGGATAACTGAAGAACTTACGGCTGGCAACTTCGACGATGCGATCACAGAGGCGATCCAACAGGTAGCGATCGTGCGAAATCACCACCGCGCCCCCGCGGTGGCCTCGCAGATATTTCTCCAGCCAGCGCACCGCGTCGATATCCAGGTGGTTGGTCGGCTCGTCCATCAACAGGAGCGGGCGATCCTCCAACAGCAGCTTGGCCAGTGCGGCACGGCAGCGCTGCCCTCCGGATAGGACCGACATGGGCAGCCGCTGGTCGGACTCGGTAAAGCCCAGCCCGCCGATGATCTCGTTCATCCGCGTCTCGAACGTGTTCCCTCCGACGCTGACAAACTGATCGTGGACCCGGTCGTACTCGGCCAGCAGGTCGGGCAGGTCGGGGCTTTCGTGAGCAATGGCGATTTTCTCCCCCAATGCCCCAAGCTTGGCCTCCAAGGCCAGCAACCCTTCAAACATGCTGCCGACTTCGCAGTGCAGTGTACGGTGCATGGCGATATCGGGCTCCTGGCGGAGGTACCCGACTTCCAATCCGCGAGCCCTTGTCACCGTGCCCAAATCGGGGGCCAGCTCCCCCGTGATCAGCTTGAAAAGGGTCGTTTTGCCGCAACCATTGGGACCAATAAGCCCCACGGTTTCGGTCCCGCTGAACTCAATGGAGGCCCCCTCCAGCACCATTTGGGTGCCGAACTGCTTGGTCACGTTTTGGATGGCGATGGCGGCCATGATCCCATCATAGGCTGAGCGGCCTGGGATACCACTGGCGTTCGGGCGGGCGGCGGCTATAATGCCGCACTTCCGGCAATGGTAGCCGGTTTGTTTATTTAGAGGATGCTATGCCCAGACCAACCAAGGCATTCAAGCGACAGCGAGTGAATGCAGCCGAAGCGTGGAAGCGCGGCGAAAAGAAGGAAGCCTACGATCTTTGGGCCAAGGCCGACAAAGGCATGAAAGAACACCGCGCCAAAAAGGTCAACAAGAAGAAGGCCGCCGCCGAAACCCCAACCCCCGCCGCGTAATCTACCGCGAGAGCAGCATCGATCCTGCGGACGCGGACGAACATTGGAAAACCGCGCGAACCGGGCTATCGCGAATCCGAGACGCTTTTCGAAGCGCGGATCGACAGCGCACACGTTCTTTATCGGCGCCGCCATGGAATCAAGAATGGCCACGGAGATTCGGAAGATGCTTCAAGACGGATCTCTGGAAACACCGCCAACCTGACAAACGACGCTCAACTCGCTTCGCAGAGTCGATGGCTATGCTCGCTTTGACATCCCAAGCAAGCCCATCCGACATTTATGGATCAGGAGTCGCTGCGGGAATTGGGGATTCCACCTTGGGCTTGGGCAGGATTTGAGGCTGCGAGAAAACAACCAGCGCGTTTTTGGGATTGGGATCGATGTTGTTGATCTCGAACACAATGCGATGGGGAATTTCGCCGAACGCCTCGAGCCGATTGAAATACTTCCGCGACACGATGAAGAACGCAGGCTGTGGATTGCTCAAACGCTCCTTGACGTGGCGCGCGGCCATCTTCTCAAGTTCGATTGGGACCGCCTGTCGTCCTTCGCGCACCGTGGACATCTCCATCATTTCCATCAACCGACGAACCGGCAATTCCGTGTAAAACTCGAGCGCTGCGTTGGGCCGACCGTCCGCCCAATAGATGTCGGCAGATTTCTCGATCCCATGTTCACGCAGCAATCTCGCCAGTTCGTCGGCTTCGAGGTTCACGGAGATCGTCTTTCCAATCGCGGGCGCGCTGATCGCCAGCATCAGCGGAATCGAAAGCAACAACAGCGCGAACGCCGACCGCCGGCAATGGACATAAAACGCTAGACTCGCAGTGACCCACATAACCGCCGCCGCTCCCAGCGAGAGCGCGATGATCCGTCCGATTTCCGGATATTCGCGCTGGCCGTACCAGGCGCCGAACGCCCAAAGTCCGCCAATCAGGAAAGGAAGCACTCCACAGAAGATGCGCGAAGCTCGCTGGGATGCAAAGAGCGTGCCAAAGAACAGTCTATCCACGACCGGGGCCAGCAACAGGCAAAATGCGGGAACCGCCGAAGCCAGGTAGTGAGGCCGCTTGAATGCCGCCGTGCTCAGAAAAACAACGGCGACCAAAGCCCAGGTGAAAACGTAGCCCAATCCGCGCCGGTGGGTGGAATATCGAGGCAGGAAAACGGCGGCAATCGCCTCCGGCAGAGACGCCAGAAATGGAAACGTCAATGCGAAAAGCAAAGGAACGTAGTACCAAAAGGGCTGAACCTTTTCGCTCAGATCACCCGAATACCGGGCAAAATACTCGATCCTCCACAGGTCGAGGGCGTGGTCCACTTTCAGATACACATACAAAGGCCAGGCGCCCGCCACGACAAGAAACAGAGCGATCCCCGGCAACAGCCACAGATTCCGCAGCCCGTGGATTCGACGCCCCATGGCCTCGGACCAACGCCTTGCCAGGCCCTTGGGTAGCGGAGTTCGCTCTACCGTTTCCACAAAGGGAAGCGTGAGAAACCAGTACACCGCCAGGGAAAGCCCAACGGTAACAAGCGGAAGGGGTGCTTTGGCCATCATCGCCATCGCAAAGCAGACGAAAAACGCAGCCATGTGGACTCGCGAGGGGGCCGCGTGAAGGGCACCGCGCCAAAAAAAGGCAAACGAGAGCGTAGTGAACATGGCGAGCAGTTGGTCGGCCTGCGCATTGCGTGCAAAGTAGAGAGTGGCGGTACAGGAAGCCGCAATGAGACCGGCCACCAGCCCCGCTCGATGTCCAAATAACATNNTAGCCGAGCCAGTAGACCGCCAATACGTTGATGATCGCGGCGATGGCCGACGGGAGACGAGCGGAGAACGCGGTAACGGGCTTCTCACCCGGGGACTGCACAATTTTCGATGTGGCAGCGATGGCCCAGATGCCCAGCGGAGTTTTTCGTATACGTGGCTCATCTCCGGGATGCGGAATCAGCCACCGTCCGTTGTCGATTGCGTCACGCGCCGCCAGCGCGTTATAGGCTTCGTGATCTCCGAGCGTGGGCAAATTGCGAAGCCCGATGAGGCAGGTCAGCGTGGTAAAGGACAGCAAGAGAATCACACCCAAAAGATGGCGATCGAACAGATTGATGTCGGCAAGCGGCAACGAGATTGGTTGCGGGTGAGCGGACGAGGAGGAAACCTGCGGAGTTCTTGCCATCGGGTCCATCAGGGAATTTTACCCTGTTCGAGCTTTTCAGACAGCAAATCGCGTGAACACACAAAAGCGTTCCGGAATTCTGACGCACCACGAGGTCTACTTGATATTAGACGTGAGCCACGCAGTCGATTTCAATTTTGGAACCGGCCAACACGAGTTCCTTAACCACTACTGTCGAGCGAGCCGGTGGGTCACTGGGAAAGAACTCCCGGTAGATCTTGTTAAATGCTTCGAAATCTGCCGCCTCCACGAGGAAGCAAGTGCATTTGAGCACCTGGCTGAGCATCGCGCCGCCGGCCTCGACCGATGCTTTAAGGTTGATCAGCGCCTGACGGCACTGGCCTTCGAACTCGGCGGAGGCCAACTTTCGTGTCTGTGCATCAACGCCCAGAACCCCGGACACAAAAAGCATCCGCTCGAAACCCACGGCCCGCGAATAATTGGGCGAATTGCCTGGGTAGACTTTTTTTCCCAGAGGGGGTGGCACAACTGGCTGGTTCGGCTCAATCGCTTCCACTTCGTATCGGCTATTGTTCAGGAGCATTCCCGCGCCGGCGACAATCGGAAACCCTTTCACGATCATGCGACGAGTAGGATCAGCCATACCATTTGCCCTCTTTGTTGACTACAAATCCCGTTCGTTTCAAGAGTTTCAAAATGACACGGCACGCAAAGGAAATTAGTTTCCCACGCGTGCCGCATCGAAAATCGCTGCTATTATGCGTCTCAGGCGCCGCTGGTCACGAAAAGATTGGGCGAAATTACAAGCAGAAGCGCAAGACCCGCAAGAAGCCAAATCCACCAACTCATATCAAATCTCCAATACTAAGGGCCAAAACCACGGCAACGCATCGCCCCGCACCGGGACGAACATCCTATGCGTGCCACATCAAAAATCGCTGCTGTACTGCTTATCAGGCAGTGCTGCCCACGAACAGCGTGGGAGAAAGCATAAGCAGCAACGCGCCAGCGATGAGCATCCACATCCACCAACCCATTTGAAATCTCCACTATTTTAAGGAACGAAAACCTGACGACGCATCGCCCCGCGCCGGGACGAACTCGCATCTCCCGCTACGCTAACCGAAAACTCACCCACGTCTAGTGCAAAGTTTGCTCATGGCAGGACTTTTTTTGGGTTGTTGCCCATTTTAACAATTACCGGAATGAGTCCGATATTCTCGACCCAAGAACGCAGAAGAATCCATTGAAAAAACAGGCAATTGCAACGAGTTGGAAACAAGCCCCAAGACCGATTCTTTCCGGGTGCATTTTTCTTCACGCAACTCGGACAAACAAGGCACGACGTTGACGCTTTTCATGCCTCCTTGTATTCAGAGCCAAGCCATGAAAGTCGCATATTTTGATTGTTTCAGCGGCGCGGCCGGCGACATGATCCTCGCCGCCCTGCTCGATGCCGGAGTAAACTTCGACCAACTCGCAGCCGCGATTGGGCGATTGGGCCTTGCCGATTACCGCCTTTCCGCGGAAAAAATCAAGAAACAAGGTATTGCGGCGACGTATTTTTCGGTTTCGCTGGGCAACGCCCCCCAGCCTCATCGTCACCTTAAGCATGTTGTCGATATCATCACCGCAGGCGTAATCCCCCCGAAAACACGCGACAATGCGATCCGAATCTTCACCCGGCTTGCCCAGGCCGAAGCCAAGGTTCACGGCACGACCATCGAAAAAGTTCACTTTCATGAGGTGGGCGCGGTGGACGCGATCATCGACGTCGTCGGTGCGTGCATGGCGCTCGAGATGTTGGGTATCGAAAACATCGTATGCTCCCCAATTCCGGTGGGCAGCGGAACCATCCAATGCGAACACGGCGTCATGCCCGTCCCTGCCCCCGCCACCGCCGAATTGCTCAAGGGCGTACCCATCGCCGCATGTGCCGAGGTGGGTGAGCTGGTCACGCCCACCGGGGCGGCGATCCTGACCGCTTTGGCCGGCGGGTTTGGTCCCATGCCGGCCATGACCACAACCGCGATCGGTTACGGTGCGGGAACTCGTGACGGCAAGACCAGGCCCAACGTACTTCGCGTCATCATTGGCGACGACGAAGGCACAGGCCCGGGCGAGGTGGAACACGTCATCGTTCTTGAAACCAACATCGATGATGCAACGCCCCAAGTGGTGGCGTATTGCTCGGAGCAACTGCTTACGGGGGGTGCACTGGATGCGTGGACCCAGCCGATACAGATGAAGAAGCAGCGGAGCGGAGTGATGCTCAGCGTGCTTTGCCGTAGCGTGGATGCGGAGGCCATGGAGCGAATCATTTTCAGCGAGACCCCCACGCTGGGAATTCGGCGGCGTGAGGTGGAACGCAAGGCCCTGGTGCGGCGCATCGAGAATCTGGTCACCAGGTTCGGCGACGTTCGTATGAAAGTCGGACAGTTCGAGGGAAACGTGACGGCAACGCCGGAATTTGAGGATTGCCGCGCCGCGGCGATCCAGCATGGTGTTCCGTTGCGCGAAGTGCTCGCCGAGGCGAACTCCGCATGGCGTGTACGAGCGGGCGACTGATCGAACAAGCTCGTGCAAACAGCGGGTCGGCCGCCTTTTCGTGACATGGATGTCACCGCGATGGCACCTTTACAGGCAATTCTGACGATATTCTCATCCTGGACGCCGCATGGCGGCGCTGCGCTTGGCCATGCCACCCACGATACCGTCGCCGCTGTGACAACGGCAGCCATCAACCCGACGCAAATCGGTTTGCTGGTGGGCGGGATTGTCATCCTGCTTGTCGTAACCGCCAGACACCGGCGGACCCGGATGACCGCAGGCAGGTCCATCTCAAGGTCGGACCAGCGCCGGGGCAAGGCCACCAGCGACGCGACGCTTCGCGAGGTCGAGGCCGTGATGGCGCAACTCGACCAGCTTTCGAGGCAGATTCACGGGAAGATTGATCTCAAGCTCGCGACGCTGCAATCGTTAATCCGCGAGGCGGATCAGCGGATCGATCAATTGTCGCGTTTGCAACGCGGCTCGCGGGGCGAGGCGACCTTTGATGTCGAACTCGAATCCGAAACGCCGGAATCTCCGAATGAAGTCGTCCCCCAAGGCCCCCACGATGCGGTATACCGTTTGGCCGATTCGGGCTACACGCCCCTTCAAATCGCCAGGGAACTGGCGCGGCACACCGGCGAAGTGGAGCTGATCCTCTCACTGCGCCGCGCGAAGCACGCGCCAACGAATACTGCCGTGCGATCGCAAGCGGGGTGACGCTGCCTCGGTCTCTGCCGCCGCCATTTCTGGGAGGAGGCGTTTCCAAGGCTCACCAAACCCAGGACGATGCTCCCGGATGATTTTCCGACACGCTTGCAGCGCGAATGCTATTCCGTGGAAACGGTTTCGGGTCGATTGTCCAGCGCGGACTTGACCGCGTGCCAGACCAGCGAAGCGCACTTGACTCTGGCCGGGTACTTCGAGACGCCGGAAAACACTTCGAGTTTACCAAGCGGGACGTCCTCGCAGCTCTCCTGTTCGCCCGTGACCAGATCGTGAAAACAGCGAAACAGCAACTGGGCCTGAGCCAGCGTTTTATCCTTGAGGGTTTCTGTCATGAGCGAAGCGGAGGCGGTGGAAATCGCACAGCCCTTTCCCTCGAAGGCCACGTCTTTGATCACGTCACCGTCGAGGGTGACGTAGACGGTGACGCGGTCGCCGCAAAGCGGGTTGTAACCGGCGGCCTGGCGATCGGGGTTTTCGATTTTGCGACGGTTGCGCGGACTACGGTTGTGGTCGACGATGAGTTCCTGATACAGATCTTGTAGGTCGCTCATAAGAAACCCAATGCTGAATACGAAATGCGGAATGCGGAATTATTGCGTTCGGTCTTGAGCATTCCTCATTTCGCATTCAACCAAGCACTTCAACAACCTTTCGAATGCCAGTTGCGAGGGCGTCGAGTTCCTCTTTCGTATTATAGAAGGCCAGGGAGGCGCGAACGGTGGAGTCGAGTCCGAACCGTTCAATGCACGGCTGGGCACAGTGAAATCCGGTGCGGACGGCGATGCCTTCGCCGTCCAAAATCGTGCCGATATCGTGCGGGTGGATACCTTCGATGGTGAAGGAGAACACGGCGGCCTTCTCGCGGGCCGTGCCGACCAGCCGAACTTGCGGGACGGCCGAAAGCACCCGCGTGCCGTATTCGACCAACTCGTGTTCGTAGGAGGCGATGCGATCGAGTCCGATCTGCTCCACATAATCGATGGCCGTGCCGAAGGCGACCACATCGGCGATGTTGGGCGTACCGGCTTCAAACTTGTGCGGAACGTCGTTGTAGATGATCTTATCGAACGTCACCGACTTGATCATCTCGCCGCCGCCCTGGTACGGAGGCATTTTGTCGAGCAAATCAAATCGTCCCCAAAGAACGCCGACGCCGGTGGGGCCGAACATTTTGTGGCTGGAAAGCGCGTAGAAATCGCAGTCGATTACTCCGACGTCGATTCGCATGTGTGGGGCCGCCTGGGCTCCGTCCACCACCACGATCGCGC
>CXWL01008196.1_pt1 | contig 22923 bp, 18 predicted proteins | sample 590931 | NCBI WGS metagenome assembly CXWL01 (sample SAMEA3498368, study PRJEB10139) | groundwater metagenome | biome: water well; material: biofilm material | place: Germany | collected 2015-04-27
CATGTATGGGTGTCCATCGGAGACGATTCAGGAAACTGTCGATTCACTCGAACGTGTCCGCCAGCTTGTCGCAGCAGATCTCCTTCAATCAGCATTTTGGCACCGCTTCACGGTCACGGCCCACAGCCCAGTGGGGCTGGATCCCTCTGCCCATGAGTTGCGCATTCTCGGGCCTGAATTTCGAGGCTTCGCGGAGAATGATCTTCTGCATCACGACAACCGCGCAGAAACGCCGACCTGGCTTGGTGAAGGGCTCAGACGATCACTCTTGAACTATATTGAACGACGTGGACTCGATCTCGATGTCCGTCAGTGGTTCGAGTATGAGGCACCTCGCCCTCAGGTATCTTCCTCATGGCTCAGCCGCTTGCTCAAGAAACGGACGAGTGATGACCATTCAGACTTGGAACGACGTGTGGTCTGGCTTGGTGGAGCCGTGACTTGTGAACGCATCGGAAAGAGATCAACGCTCACTCTGCCCGGTGGCCGGAAGAATCACATTATTACGCTCCCGGAACCAGAGGCTCAATGGTTGAAAGATGTAATGAGAGACGCGACCCCGCAACAACCATGTCAGTCCTATCCTCATATGCGGGAGGCTTGCCAACGGTTTCCTGGCGCGGAATCCACATTCAACGCCTTCCTGGCCACCCCTTCGTGGAAAAAGATTCGCAACGCAGGCCTCGTGCTCGTGTAACTCTTCAAGTCTTTCTACTCCCCCACTAGCAATTACACGCAGCCTTCACTCTGCCCAGAGGCTTATTCAATTGAGATGAAAAAACAGAGAGCCGGAATCCACGTGGTGGATTCCGGCTCTGCTTGAAGAACAAACGGTCTAGAGCTGCTTAGTACTGCAGCTGCAACGCGACATGGAACGAATCGACCTTGTTTCCGGTCGTATTCAGCCCATAACTGCTGAGGCCCTTGGATTCAATATCGCCGTACCGGCCATACGCGGAGATGCGGGCATTGTGCCCAGAAATGATGTAGTTCACACCATATTCAAACTCCTGCCGCAGGGCGCTGTACCGAGGGTCGATACTGACGAACCGGACATAGGGTTGGAACCGTCCGATGCCGACCTCATGGGGAATCAGGTACAACCCGTACACGGTCCAGGAATCGCCATTGAAGATGCAAAACGCACAACCACCAGCCGCAGCGAAAGCCCCGGTCCCATAATTAGCCCAGTACCGCTTAAATTCGGCATTGAACGTGAACACGCCCATGTTATTCGGCATCAGCTTTTCCACCAACAGATCAACGGTCGCACCGGTGAAATCAGACACATTCCCAGTTCTGACATCCCCAGCGCCATCTTTTTGATGGATCACGTTGCCCGAGATCGCCACGATATCTCCCGCCGTCCCATAGTAGGTCCCGGAGGTGTAGTAGCCTGGATTGCTTTCATCGTTCAAGAGATTCCACTGCAGGCGACCGGCATACAACAAACTGCCGGTGGGGTTCGGTCCACCCCGCGTACCCGTGAACACCGAGGCAACGTACATCAAGTGTGTCCCGAAGGGATGAATCTTGCCGAAGAAGACCGCACCGTTATCACGACCATAGAGCCCACCCTGTCCAGCGGTATTTCCGCTTCCATTGGGGCCGCTGGGAAAATTTCCGCTAAAGTCTGCAGGGTTGAAGGGGGTCCGGAATCCATCGAAGGTTGCATGGTAGTACGGACCATTCAACTCACCACGCTCGCTCGGGACCAAGGTGCGTCCAACCCAGAGGTTGACCGTCTCGCTGATCTCGAATTTCCCGATCGCATCGAGCAATCCAATGTTGGAGTTCCCGCCAAACTGAGTGCCCCCTGCGCCGACGTTGCAATTAAAACAGTCCGTGTTGAAGGTAAACTTCACATACTTGTGAATTTGCCCGTCGATGTAGATACGGGCGTTGTCGATTTTGAAGTCGTTGCTATAATGGCCCCCTGCGCCGCCCTCTATACTGTTGAAACTGGAGCGGATCCCCATGCCGATCGAAATCCACTTGTCATCATCGGCTTTGATCATGCCACCAGCATAAGCACTCGGCAGCGTGGATCCCAGTCCAGCCACCAGCGCCGTCATGGCCCCAGCAACCACAACCTTTTTCCACCGCCTCGTAAGATAGTCCTTCATACTGATGCCCTCCCTTGTGAGTATTAAGAAACCACTGCCCACCTGCACTGATATCCAAAAACGTATACAACGAGGAAGTTGGCGGCGAGTATGCCTAAGTGCTCGAAAGATAGCAAGAAACTTTTCTCTACTTGCTTCCACATGTCACAAATATACATATGTATTTCTGCCTGTCCATGTAAATGCAGAAAGCGATCAGGTGCGATACTGATGTGGTTTTCACCTGCGCACCTCAGCATACTCTGCGAAGATCGCGTGTAAACCTCATCGTCACTGACTCGTTTTTCATGTGTCACCATACGTGCCGTTACTCGCCTACGTAGGATGCCCCCGCTGTGACGCGGTTGAAGAAGCGCACCGAGAGTCCTCTGCCTAGTCGGCCAGGGCCATTTAGCGGCGTGCCGACACCTTGTCAGAAGGAGAACAGGTGTCGGCTAGTTTCGCCAAAGAAACCAAGCGGACCACCGCTCTAAAGGCATAGGCTCGACCGGTGTCAAGCAATCCTTGTACCCCAGATTCTATGTATGCGGCGATTCTACCGTCCGACAGAATTAGGAGACGGACAACTCTGAGGTTTATGTCTGCACGTAGAAATGTTGAAGGAGGTAACTCATAGATAAATAAGAGCCAGGCAGAAGAAGTTCATCATCCTCTGCCTGGCTTTCTTCAGTACACCGGTAGGAGCCTATCGGTTCGGCTGAGGAGTGTAGCGGAGATACGGCTTGACAGTCGTGAAGCCTTTAGGAAACAGTTGTTGTGCTTCTGCATCACCCACTGCGGGTGTAATGATGCAATCTTCACCATCTTTCCAATTCGCCGGAGTGGCGACCTTGTATTTCGAGGTCAGTTGAAGCGAGTCAATCACTCGCAACAACTCATCGAAGTTCCGGCCGCAGGAAGCGGGATACGTCAAGGTGAGTTTGACCTTTTTGTCCGGACCGACAATAAAGACTGATCGCACCGTCATATTGTCGATGGCGTTGGGATGGATCATATCGTACAGTGTTGCGACCTTCTTATCCGGATCAGCAATGATGGGGTAATTCATCGTCGTCTTTTGCGTTTCGTTGATATCGTTGATCCAACCTTTGTGGGAATCCATCGGATCCACACTGACCGCAATCACTTTCACGCCCCGCTTTTTGAACTCCGGCGAGATTTTGGCCACGGTCCCCAGTTCCGTCGTACACACCGGGGTGTAGTCCTTGGGGTGAGAAAACAGAATCCCCCACCCGCCGCCCAGCCATTCGTGAAAATTGATCGTGCCCTCTGTCGTCTCTGCCGTAAAGTTCGGCGCGTCATCGCCCAATCGTATTGCCATGAGATACCTCCTTGTGTCGTGATCACCTTCAAGTATCGTTGTACCTTACTGTGTCCCATCAGATGAGTTCAAGGGGGGCACGTCTTAAAACGTCGGCGGTCTGACATCGCACGACACGCGGCAGTACTTGGGGAACGGCATTCCACCCACCTTGGCCATGACGACTGACAGGGGACATTCAGCACTGCCCCCGACTCAAGTTTCTCAATAGCCTTGCCGATATGGCTCACGAGAACCTTCATGAAGGAGCCGAATATGGACAGCACAGATACATCGCGCACAAAACTCCATATTTCCAAAGACCCAATGTACCTCATGCTCCGCGAAGGCTGTATCAAAGAGTTCAACGTCAAGAAAGCTTCCGGCGACAAGTGTGAGCTCCGGGGTTGCGATCTGCGCGGTCTTGACCTTCGAGGCTTGGATGCCGACGGGCTGGATTTCAGCGACTGCTATTTTCGGCAATCCGACCTGCGTGGGATCGATTTGAGTAAAGCTAATATGGATGGGGCCAGCATCAACGCCTGTAAGATCTCAGGCGTCCTCTTCCCCCGAGAACTCAGTGCGCCGGAGATTGAACTCTCCCTCTTACATGGGACACGCATGCGGTACGGGGTAACATAACAGACCGCTCAAGCCTCGGCAGCGCCTGTCATCCCGTGAAGCGTATCTCGTTTTCTCAATCCTGAGTTCCAAGTTGCACGTACAAAGTTTCAGGTTGTGGGAAAGCCAGAACTTGAAACCTGAAACTCGAAACCGTTGGCCGATACACGTAACTGAAGGGTGGATATTTAAGAGCCAGCAGAGAGGGATAACGGAGTCCGCACCTTCTCATGGCCAGACTCAGCAGCGCCCGTATCGAGAAGAATGACTCGTTCTTCTGTGAGCTTTCCACCCTCTAGAAGATGATGGCGGATCGCCTCGGCGCGCTGGTGGGCCAGCGCCTCTAATTCGCTCGGAGAAATTTGGATGGCCACCGCGAGTTTTCGCTTCATGTCTTCCACGGTCGGCTGTGTGGGTTCCGCCGGTGTCACTGATGGATCAGGCGCAGGAAGCTTCGCATACAGTTTTTCCACCAGCCGTTGCTCTTCTTTTGGCGACAGTTCTTCCTGATCTGGCTTCCTCCTGCCATTCATCGCGAACAGCTGCTCTCGAAGTTTGATCGTTTGAAGCACCACCACATCACGTATCGCATCGGTCGTTCCCGTGATATCGAGTCGGAGTCCTGCCCGCTCATCCAACGCCTTCTCCAATGCTTCAAGCTTTGTCAGTTCCGCATCAGCCAGCAAGGCGCTCCCGGGTTCAAATTCGATAAATTGAAGATCTTCCTCGCTCCCACCGCCGGGCACGAGCTTCCCCATCAGCGCAAACGGCGACGCGACGACCTTTCCGAGCAGATTGAGCAACGTCGAAATCACCACCTTGCCATACTTGAAATCNNACGAGATTTTCCGCTTCCAATACCTTTTGCGACACCTTGTACTTCAAATCGAGCGACAATTTCCCCTTCGACAATCCATAGCCGGCATATTTGCCGCTGTACGAACCAACCGGCGTCAGGTCCATTCCGCCCAGCGTAATGACCAAGTCAGTAAAGGCGTCCTCGCTCAGCGGATTTATCTTTCCGACGATGTTAAGTCGCGCCGCCCGACCGATCCTGCCCGTGAGATTGACATCGGCTTTCTTCAATTGCTTGGACGATAACCCTTTGATGGTTCCTCCAAACTCCGTCAGGCTGGTCTTCACGTTCGGTTCGATGGACCGGTCTTCAAATCTTGCGGCCAGCTTGACCAACTTGACTTGGTCGATCGTCACAGGCACGGGCTCCGCCGCTTTAGCAGGAGACTTCTCACTTTCAGGTTCTTTCGCAGCCGCCTGATTTCCGGGTGGAGGCGAGGCTGCCAGTTGAGACACATTGAGTTGGCCGTCGGCTTCCACCACCATCTGCATAGACGGTTCTTGCCAGACCACTTCAGCAATTTTCACAACGGTCGGCTCCACATCCAACGCTACGCGGTTCACCGCCAACCCCTTCCAGGTCACGACATTGTCAAACTCTTTGCGATCGACAACGGCCAACTGATTGACCGCGAGATCACCCTGAAACCGAAGCAAGGGCTCATTCGGGTGTTCTTTGGCAAAGTGTAGTGCCCCTTGGAGATTGATGGCTCCATCCTGCACGTCGGCATTGAGAAACCGATCGAGATATGGCTGAAATGGTTGAATATCGATGTGCTCCAACTTGAGAGCGGCATCAACGATCAATGGCTCAACCGTGACTTTCCCCTGAATACCAATCGTTCCCGTTTCATTCAGTTTCAACGACAGATCCACCGGCAACGGTTTCTTGAAGGGAATCTGCACATCTTTCACCGTGAGATTCATCGCCGACACATCCACATGACCAGGTCTCGAGAGCGTCCGATCCTCGAACGCGGCCCGATAGTTCCGTAGGGCAATTTCGTCGACAGCAATGGTCCAAGGCTTTGGTGCTTTCTCGGGCTTGGCCTTTGCTGTCGTGGGTGTTGGAGTCGCCTCATTTCCACCGATCGGCGTAAAGAGCGGTTGATAGTTGATCACGCCATTCGATTCCATCCAGGCCTCGAATCGCGCATCGGCTGAATGCACCTTCGCGACATCGACGGTCTGCTTTTGCAGATCCAGCTGAATCCCTTCCACATCAAAACTCGGAATATTCACAACCGGTTCGAGCCCACCCAGTTCCATAATGGTAAGATTCTGGATCGACACCGTTCCGTTCTTCACAGTTGCCTGAGGAGCCTGACCGCGAAGATCGAAATGGTATGGCACAGACAGGCCAAGGGTGCCCTGCGGAATATCGAACTGAAACAGGTTGTGCACGGCTTGATACAACGTCTTGAGTTTGATTCCGGACAGAGTCAGCTTTCCATCGGACTCCATCGGTTCCAGAAAGATAGTCCCCTCCCACGAGATCTTTTCACCCTTTCCGATCTCCGCCGTGAACGCATGGGCACTCTCTCCTCCCTCAGCCTGCACCGTACTGAAGTTGCGCAGCACGATTTCAAACGGCACCACATCGATCACCACTGGCCTCGCCTTTGAATCATCTCGATATTCAATAATGCCTTGCCCGATCTCCAAGAGATCGATCTGCACCGGCATCATCTTCTTCCGTTCGCCTGTTGGTTGAGCAGGAGGCTGAGGTGCCTTATCCGAAGGAGGAACCAACGACATCAGATTCAGCTTGCCCTCACGATTCACCTTGGCCGCCACGAACGGCATGACGAGACGGATCTCGTCGAACGCGACTTTTTGCAAGAGCAGCGTCGTTGCACGCAGATTCACAAACAGTTCCTCGAACCCCAGCATCGGCGTCTCGTTCTGCCCCCGTACTTCGAACCCATTGAGACGGAGCGAGAGCGCGAACGGATTGAAGGCGGCATCCCGCAACAGGATAGGATGCTTGATTTGCTCCGAGGCGGTTGGAATAACGTACGATGTAATCAGATAGGGAACGAGCACGAAGCCGACGAGCGAATAGAGCGCAATGAGACCTACCAGCGTACCGATCAGAACCCGTGGACGAAGCAGCAGACGCATGCAATCCAGCCCCTTGGAGGATGAACCTGAAGAGCAAACTATAGGGGACAGGACCGTGGAATGTCTACTGCGCGATATCTACCTGGCCAGGGAAATTATTAGGGAATGCAACGCGCAGTGGCTGGCATCGAGCGAGTCTACCGAGGGAAGGGAAAAGATTCTTGCGGTGTGTATCCCGTCGACTCAAATAGAAACAGCACTGCCACAGCGAGCTTGGTATGGTGCGCCCGGTTGGAATCGAACCAACGACCCTCAGCTTAGAAGGCTGATGCTCTATCCGACTGAGCTACGGGCGCGCTTTCCAGTAATAGTTTTGAGTGCGGAGTTGTGAGTTTCGAACCTGAAGCCCGAAACCTCAACCATGAACATTATCAGACTCCATCGCAAGAGAAGGCTAGTCTGCAACCTTCCGCAACCTGCGTCAAGTCCCCGCTAATGGTTACCCCGACGTCATGACACTCGATGATCCCAGGATCAGACCTCGTGTTGAGGATCGGTTTCAATACAGATCTGAATCTGTTTTGATTCACCACCCCCCATTCCTTGAGGCCACCTACGCAATCCTGTCTGATTTAATGAGTCGATAACTGCGCACATAACCTACGTATTTATCGCATGGAATGATGCCGCCCACTTCATGCAATGTGAGTGGCCTGCACTTTGCTACAGCCATTGGCCATAGGGTCCATGAGGCAGGAAAGGAAGTGGTGATGAATCGTCACACTGTGCACACCAAACATACCGGTCGACGATTTCTTTCGCTCAAGCCGTCTTTACTCACAATCGCCCGATTAAGGGCAACTGGCAATCAAACAACCTACCATCAAAAAGGAGTTACACTATGAGCACACATCACGCCAAGCGGTTTTCAGCCATGCTCGGCTTTGTAGTCTGTATCCTGTTTGCGGCGGTCTGGCAGGAGCACACGCCGCAGCAGATCAATCCATCTGGGCTTGCAAGTTTACATTGCGCCGTCGACAACTCGTTCAGCCCTCCGAAATGCGTAAAGCGGTTTTTTTGTACGTGCCCCCCTGGATCAGCTCCTTAATGTCGAGCACCAGGAAACACGATGGGAATACGGCCCTCCGTCCTACGGGCGGAGGGCCTCCCATATCACGGCACTCACACGGCACCTCATTCGTCTCCCTGGTCCTCGCCCCGTAAATATTACCGAAGCAAACAGACATCACCGACAGATTGCCGCGACCTTCACGTTGCAGTAATACGTGCATACATATCCCAAGAAAGCATAAAACACTTCGGTTTAAGAAGTGTTTTCTCGCCAACTCAGATTCTCCGCTTACACACCACGCATCAAAGATGGTATCGTGCGTTCCTGAACATCGACAGATCGATATCAGTTCTTTCAGTGAATGGGGTGATCTCCGCATGTTGCGTACGACGCGTAGACGATGGACAGCATTGCACGCATCGCGGATGCGTCAATCAAGCGCACACAACCGCCTGCCCCCCACTTCACCTGCATGGGGTGTTGTCACTATCTTGGTGCTGGCGTTGATATGGTTGTACTGTGACCGTCCAGTTATCCTCGCCCAAGTCCCTACGAGCATTGCACCAACAGCGGGAACCGGCGATCTCGGGACCACCGTGACACGCACTGGCCATACGGTGCAGATTACCGGCGGAACCAGACCAGACAACGGGGTGAATCTCTTTCATAGTTTCGACCAATTCAACGTGGGACGCTCAGATACCGCTCAGTTCCTGAACACAACGCCTGCACTGCATACCGCCAACATTCTTGGTCGAATCACGGGGGAAACCCCCTCCAGCATCTTCGGCACGATCGATACCATGAGCTATCCGGCAGCCAATCTTTTTCTGATGAACCCCGCCGGGATTGTCTTCGGACCCAATGCCACGCTCAACGTAGCGGGCTCTGTGACGTTCACCACTGCACACTATCTGCGACTCGCGGACAATGGACGATTTCACGCCGTTCCGAATATGACGACGGATACCCTGCTCTCAACAGCACCCGTTGCGACCTATGGCTTCTTGGGTTCGAATCCTGGGACCATTGCCGTTCAGGGCAGCCGCTTCGCAGTGCCGAAGGGGGAGAGTATTGCTCTCGTCGGTGGCGGCATCACGGTTCAATCCGGCGCGCTCAACAACAGCACAGTTCAATCGGTTCATCTCGCAGCACCAGGGGGACGAATTGACCTCGTCAGTGTGGCCTCGCCTGGCGAAATCACGGCTAACAACTTAGGCTCTGTGCCTAATGTCAATGATCAGTCTTTTGAAGCACTGGGAACGATTCAGATCTCGCAACAATCGACCATCGATACCAGCGGAGCAGGTGGCGGCACAGTTCAGATACGAGGCGGTCGCCTAATCATCGATCACTCAGTCATTTCTGCGAACACCGTGGAAACGAATGCAGGTTCCTACACGGGGCCCTTCGGGAAGGGCATAGATATTCACATCGCCCAAGATGCCACAATTCAGAACAAATCAATTCTTGAGACCAATGTGATCGGGCCAGTGGCTTTGAATCATGGATCCGGAGGCGTCCAGATATCGGCTCGCGATATCACCATCTCCGGGGGACCTGACCTTCTTACGAAGGCACAAACGAGCTCCGATGGTTCTTTCCCTTTCTCCGGAATTCGATCAAATATTGAACCGAAGAGCACGGCGGGGAAAAGCGGCGACATCACACTTGAAGCCAACTCCATTCACGTTCAAGACCTTGGACAGGTACAAACGCAAACAGTTGGTCAAGGAAACGCAGGCCATATTTCCCTGAAGGCTGTAGGAGCCATTGACTTGAACTCTGCAATTGTCAGTTCTGAGTCAAAACACTCTTCGGGACACGCAGGAAATATCCTATTCAATAGCAGTCAGGGGGATATACACCTCACCACAAGCTTCTTGACGTCACAAACCGTCAATAGTAGCGGGAATGCTGGTGCCATCACACTCACGGCACCGCGGGGAGACATTGTGCTGACCCAGACATCTCAAGTGCTAAACGCTACCCGAGGCACCGGCGTACTCGGAGGCATCCAAGTCAGTGCCAACAATCTACAACTTCAAGGCGAGTCAAGAATCGACGGAGATAACTTCTCCACACGGGTCGCGGAGAATATTTCCCTCGTGCTCAACAATCGCCTCAGCCTCACAGAACACTCAGTCATTGAAACCGCCACCTCTGGGTCAACCAATGCCGCACATCTGGTTATCAAGGCCTCCGACATCCTCATCGCTCAAGGGAGCCGTCTCTTCACCGGAACCACCGGTTCCGGTGCTGGCGGCGCCATCGACCTGTCGGCACGAACCCTGGCCATTCAAGATAGTGGGAAAATATCTGCCGAAACCTCTGGGATCGCTTCAAGCGCAACAGGCGGCTCGATCACCGTCAATGCGACGGATCAGGTCTCACTAGCCAACGGCGCCTCGATCACTTCCAGCAGCATCGTGACGCCTCAAATTCCAAACTCAGGCATCGCCAATGCCGGACACATCTCGATCAACGCCGGCCAGCAATTAGAGGTGACCACCGGCTCTTCGATTACCACCACGACTCAGTCGCCACTAGCGAACGGCGGCAATATCGATATCCGAGCTATCGACCGTATCCAGATCGTGGACAGCACTATCAGCACCTCCGTGCTGGGAGCCGAGGGAAACGGTGGAAATATCTTCATCGATCCCAAGGTGGTGGTCTTACAAGGGAGCGAGGTCACTGCAAAAGCCGTCGGGGGGGCCGGTGGAAATATTACGTTCGTCACTCCCCTGTTCTTGGCTGACTCTGCCAGCGTCGTCAGCGCCTCCTCACAACGCGGCCCCAGTGGCACCGTGACAATTCAATCGCCGACATCAAATTTGAGTAGCGCGGTCGGTCAACTTGTGTCCAAGATTACGCCGCCTCAGATCCTCATACAAAACCGTTGCGTTGCGTCGACTCCTGGTGCACAAAGCACCTTTCTCCTCGCTGGACGGGATACCCTCCCCGCCGAGCCAGGCGGATGGCTCAGCAACCCAGTGCCGATGGAACATTGGACGGGAAAAGATACGGAGCATGCGAGTGGCCTGAGAGCAAAGAATGTCAGACTCAATAACTCACCAGTGCCCGTCGCTCAAGTTGGTACAAACAAGGTACTGTCACTTCGACGGCTGACTCCACCGGGTTTCTTAGTGCGCACATTTGCAAATCCATCCACAGGCTGCCCTTCCTAACTGTCCATAGTTAAGACATCTGCGCATCATGATGCATAAGACGCTCGACGTGATTACGGGGTGAATCGAAAAAGATTCAGCCTGAATCTTTTTCGATTCACCTCCCTCCCTGCATCGCGACCCCACACAGAGCAATCCAAATCCGACTGAAAGCAGCACGGTACTCAAACTCTACGTATTTTCAACAGGTATCGAACCTCTCCGCATAGTGTCACCTGCGTGGCTCGTCTTTTGCTGATACAGGCAAAGCACAGGGCCACTTACTTCTGAAAGTAGGTATGGGTTTGGTAGAGCGGATAAATTCTTGGACACCGACATGCGATTCAACGTTCTGAAACCGCGCTTACTAACATCCACCAGGCCTGACTTAGCTGAGCAGAAGGATGTGGGGACGACCGGGCGAATACGTACCAAACAAAAGCACGGAGAGCGGAATCACGACTTAGTCCAAATGGCCCTATGCAAACAGGAGAAATTGGGATACTTAGGCGTGACCATGATAGAGCCACAAGATACTGCTGGAAATTCCTAGTTAAAACTTTTCGACCAGGCGATAAAGGAAAGTGGAATCATCGCAAAGGGCTATTGTGCAAAATGCGCAACAGGAATAGGAAGCGCGCAGAAGGCATACATGAAAATCCTACGGGCGCTGAGATAGACAAACCAGGCAGCGCCTAAGCATGATCAGAATAATACTCAGTAAAACCTAATACTAACTGGTTATTCTAGAAAATAGTTCATCTCAAACCAAAAACCCAGGAGAGGCCAATGCCAAAAGCAGAAGTAATTGATCCGGCCAACAGAGCCCCCAAGAGCAGTTCGACTTTCCGATGGAAGCTGGATGGAATTTATTACTTTAGTTCAAAAGTCACAGTCGGCTCGCTACCTGGCAGTGACAACAAATACGTTGGCAGAGAATTCTCTGCAGGTATCACTACGGACAACGGCGTAACCCATCCTAGAAATAATCAGACACATTATACAAGAGTGAGATACCGTAAATATCAAAACGGCCCATGGTGTACTGATAACAGCAAAATCACGGAGTTTAAATCTATACCTATACCGTAAGACAACCGAGGTAGGACGCTGAACCGGCTTAGACAACGGCTACGGTAAACTTCAGTCATTTTACTGCCCGCACGGGAAAAGGAATCTATCTATGTACATACCACAGAACGACAGACCAAGGGTTGAACTTTCCCTCAACACAAACAATAATGAACTCACGATAACATGGGGCCCTGATGCTGGCCCATGGGGTATCTATTCAGAGAAGAGCACCCCTGCGACAGTCAAGATCAAAGAATGGGATCTCTACGTGGGGACCAAAGCGGACGCCAACCAACCGGATGATCCAGATGAACCGGGCGAGTACAAAATATTCCACGGCACGGTTAACGCTCTCACTAAAATGACGATTCTCTTGAACGATAAAGATTATGAGGAAGCCTTTGGAGAAGCCAAAGCAAGAGGGTATATCTTGGCGCGGGTTATCGGGTACTTTGATAGCCAGAATGAGCGTGGCGAGCCGATTGTGGAAGGCATTTATTCAGATGTTGTCCGTCGAGTAATACCCAAAGCGCCCTCGTACTCATTTAGCTAGTGTAGTGATTCATTAGTACGTTGACATTGGCCGTTCGCCCTGAGCTTGTCGAAGGGCGAGTGTTTTCAACTGGTTCCGTTCATGGTTCGACAGGCTCACCACGAACGGAAGGTGAAGGAACTTATGAGACACTACACTAGCTACTAGATAGACGTAGCGAGATGTGGGGGACTCCTGAAGAGACCTATCCAGTGAAGCAGTCTAATTCCACGATGCCCCGTATTCGTGAAACTTCGGGCATAGGAGAGCTAATCTACAGTGAACAGGTCCATGCAAAATCTCTCATATCGAGGTCATAAGATCGTCACCCCATGTAAAGCACTCAAACTAACCTGGTTAATCATCATGGGCTGCGTGGTTGGAAATGCATTCGCACAAACGGCTCCGATCACTTCATCGGGGCTAAACACACAGGTCAATCTCTCTTCGACTCCTCCTACAGGAACGCTACAATACGACATCACGGGTGGTACGAGACCAGGAGGTGGACCTAATCTTTTCCACAGCTTCAATGAGTTTGGCGTTCCCTCCAACCATATTGCTAACTTCCTGAACGAGACAAAACTACCGACCGAAAATATCCTCGCCCGTGTGACCGGTGAACATGCCTCGAACATCTTTGGCACCATTCAAACCAAAGACTTCGGAAGCGCAAACCTATTCCTCCTAAACCCAAGAGGATTCGTATTTGGATCCACCGCGATACTGAACGTGGGTGGCTCCGTGGCTTTCACTAGCGCCGATTACCTCAAACTCAACGACAATGTACGTTTCGACGCGATTCCTAACATAGGAACTGATGCCCTCTTAAGTTCTGAGCCCGTTGCCTCGTTTGGATTTTTGGGCTCGAATCCCGGCACCATCGAAATTCGTGGAAGCCAGCTGTCAGTGCAGGATGGCCAAAACATCTCGCTCATCGGTGGAAACATTGCAGTTCAATCAGGCACACCAAACGGCAAACCAACACAAGCTGCTCAGCTTTCTTCTCAGAATGGCAGCATTTTCTTAGCCAGTGCCAGTTCGGCGGGCGAATTCAACGCCAAAACGCTTGAGCCATCTCCGAACGTTAACGGTAAATCGTTCAATTCCTACGGGTCTCTTTCACTCGCTCCGGCTTCAAGCATTGATATCCGTGGAACTAGTACCGTCTCCATTAGGGATGGACAATTCTTGCTTTCGGTGAACGATACGGTACTCACCACGGACACTGGTCCCACTAGTCGTAACACCTTGTCGCTAAGTCAAGAAAGCTCAATTCTTACTACCAACTCACACGCAGACCATGGTGCTGATATTGAGATAGTCACCGGAACCCTTCAAATGAAAGACTCCGCAAAAATTGTGAACAGGACATCAGGGCCGGGCGATGCGGGAAACACCCATATTCAGGCTCACGAGAGAATTACGTTGCTTGACTCGGACATCAATAGCAGCTCCTTCGATTCTGGCCTCGGCGCGGGAAATGCCGGCCAGATCTGGCTCTCTGCTCCAACAATTGTCTTGCAGCACGGCAATGTTATCTCCCTCTCCCAAGGACCTGGAAACGCTGGAGCAATCCTCATGGAAGCGAGAGCCCTCACTATCGGAGCAAGCGAGCCAGGCGTTGGAAGTATGATATCGTCTGAATCAATTGGACCAGGAAGCGGTGGGAACATCACAATCCACGGACTTGACGGTCCTGGCCATCGTGCTGGAGACGTAACTATCTTAGCTGAGAGCACGGTGACGAGCACTACATCTGGCGACGGGCCTGGCGGCCACATCAATATCTCGACTGAACGAATGATACTATCAAACAGCAGCTCCCTGAAAGCCAATTCAGTAGCCTTGGGCGATGCCGGAAACATAGGGATCGATGCTAACCAATCAATTCGCATTTCCTCTTCAAGCGAGCTTAGTAGCACCGCAGACGACAGAGGCAATGCTGGGCAGATCACCATCACGACTCCTAACCTGACCATTGACAATAGGGGTCGTATTTCAACCAGTACCACATCAACAGGCAACGCCGGTACAATCACCATTGGTGCAACATCTATAAATTTGCTCAACGGAAGCCAGATCAACAGCACCAGCTCAGTTGCTGGTCCAGGAGCACCTCCGCCTACAGGATCAGCCGGAACGGTGCTGGTCAGAGGCTTAGCTGGCCGCGCTGACGCTGTGCTTATCGATGGCACTCAAAGCGGCATCTTCACCAACACCCAAGGCATAGGTGCCGGCGGCAACATTGGTCTCACAGCCAACTCGGTCATGCTCCGGAACGGCGGCACTCTGTCAGCAGAAACGACCGGCATCAGTTCCTCCGCCACTGGTGGCTCAATCACTGTAACCACAACCAATCAGGTGATGCTCACCAACGGCGCCACCATCTCCGCCGGCAGCGCTGGCCCTGGCAACGCTGGCAATATCTTCGTCAATGCCGGTCAGCAATTAGAAGTGTTGGATGGCTCTTCCATTACAACTCAAGCAGCTAAAGCCAGTGGCGGAAATATTGACATCCGAGCGATCGACCGTATCCGCTTCGTGAACAGCAGCATAAGCACATCCGTTCTCGCTGAGGACGGCACGGGTGGGAATATCTTTATCGATCCCAATGTCGTGATTCTAGAGGGCAGCCAGGTTACCGCGCGAGCGGTCACAGGTTCCGGAGGAAATATTACGTTTGTGACTCCCCTGTTCTTGGCTGATTCGACTAGCGTCGTTAGTGCATCTTCTCGGTTTGGTCTTGACGGTAGGGTAACGACTAGGTCTAATTTAAGTACCGCCGTCGCCATGCTGGAGTTGAAGACGATTCAAGCTGAAGTGCTCCTCCAAAATCGCTGTGTCGCCTTAGCCGGAGGCGAGCAGAGTACGTTCATCCTTACCGGGCGCAACACCCTCCCCGTCGAACCAGGTGGATGGCTCAGCAGCCCGGTTTCGATGGAACACTGGACGGGAGTGAGCCCTGAACATGCCTCTACTCTCATGGTGCAGCGCCGAGGATCAAACGCATGGCCCGCCATGATCACGCCTAAGGGCGAGGCACAAGTTCTGTCACTTCGACGACTAACACCACCGGGTTTCTTAGTCCGAGCATTTGCCACCCCCTCCACCGGCTGTCCCTCCTGACGGTTTCACACTTGGCGGGTGAATCAATTTAGATTCAGCCTGAATCTTTTTCGATTCATCCTTTTCCGCACCTCACGACGCTTCCCGCGCGATTCAAGGAAGCCCCGTACGGCTAACCTACGTATTTGTCACATGTATTTTTTAATGCCGCCTCAGTGGCTCGTCTTTTGCTGTTGCAAGCAGTCCATAAGGCCGATTGGTCCTGAAAGGAGGTAGAGATGGATCACCGAATCGGTCGCGTCGCACAACCCCGTTCCCGATCTGTCTCGCTGAGGCCACGATGACTGAAATGCACCATGCCATCGATAACAAACATGGCAACAAGCCAGATAAGCGACTTGCCAGAGCAGATACTGCTTTGTCAGGCCCTGCTTTAGCTAAGGAACAAAAACTATGGTGAGGACATTAGAGCTTGACTTAGTCCGAACGAATCTATACTACAAGGCCACTATAGCCATTTGGCCCTACTGACAGAAGAGTCACGAGATTCTCCTTGAAATTCTTCGTTGGAGAGTTTCGAACACGCAAAGAAGCAGGAATCACAGCAACGAATGATGGTGCACCGATGAGCAACAAGAAGACGACACACTCAGAAGCGGCAGGTGACGTTGCTCCTCTGCATGAGCTGGATGAATGACGGTTGGTCTCAACCGCACAAGGAGGCGTTACATGAAACGCATCACACAACGGTGGTTTCAAATCGGTGCTGGGTTGGTTCTTTTCCTATCGCTTGTTTCCCTTCCTGGATCTACCGCTGCGTTCTCTCCCATATATTGCGGATATAAGTATGAGAATGGCGTAAAAAAATGCATCAACGTAAAAATCATGAACCTCTTTTGGTGCACCTGTCCATCTGGGACCGTGTAATGCACAGGATCCCTGACCAAGAAATCAGCGCAATCATACACATTCATCTCATCCAGTAGAGTGCATCTCCCACAGCTCACCTGAGCTGGGCCTTCGAGGACGAAAGTTGCCGATGAGCTATATCGCTGGGACGACAATGCGTGGCGCAAGAAATTTTCTAGTGGTTTTCGCTATCATATTGGTCTCGCCATCATTCGAAACCTCATTGGCTCTTGCTCAGGGAACCACAGCCATTACCCCTACAATAGGGATTGGCAATCTTGGGACGAAGGTGACGACGGATGGCCAAACCGTCCAGATTACGGGAGGGACCAGGCCCGGCAATGGAACAAATCTTTTCCACAGTTTCGACCAATTTATCGTAGGGCCTGGAGATGCCGCCCACTTTTTGAACACGACACCATCTCTCCGCACTGAAAACATTCTCAGCCGGGTCACTGGTGGAAACCCGTCGAGTATCTTCGGCACGATCGATACCATGAGCTATCCGGAGGCGAATCTCTTTCTGATGAACCCAGCCGGGGTTGTCTTCGGACCCAGCGCAACATTACATGTGGGAGGTTCCGTCGCTTTTACCACAGCAAACTACTTGCGGCTCGCAGGAGCTGATGGTTCAGGTAGCGGAATTTTCCATGCAGACACGACAACGACAAGTCTCTTGACCAGTGCCTCCGTCTCGACGTTTGGGTTCCTTAGCCCCAATCCAGCAGCCATCGCTGTTCAAGGCAGCCGGTTGATCGTTCAACCGGGCCAGTCGATTTCCCTTGTCGGCGGCAACATCACTGTTCAGTCCAGCACTCTCGCAAACGATACCAGCCAATCAGCACGCCTTTCGGCACCAGGGGGTCAAATCAAAATAGCCAGTGTCGCTTCACCGGGAGAGGTGCTCGCAGAAAATTTCGGTCAGGCTCCTAATACTCATGGTCAATCATTGGGAACGCTCGGTACGGTTCGGATCTCGAAACAATCGCATATCGATACCAGCGGTGAGGGCGGAGGCGCGATCCTCGTCCGGGGAGGTCACCTGATTGTTGATGACTCAACGATCTCCGCAAATAGTACCAAGGCTGCCAAGTCAGGCGCTGGTCGCCGCCTTGACCCATCTTGGTTAGGCATTGGCATTGAAGTTGACGTGGCTCAAGATGCCATTATTGACAATGGCGCGATTATCGAAACCAAGGTAGAACAGGGAGCTCTGCTTGGATCGGGAGGAGTCCGCATCACCGCTGACCGCATCATGATTTCTGGCGGACCCAAAATCCTCAAGTTCGTAGAAACACACCCCACGGCTGAATTTCCCTTTGCAGGGGTCAAATCCAACGTCACGTCAAAAAGTACGGCAGCGAGCAGCGGCGGCATATCGCTCAATGCTACTTCCATTGACATCAAGAGCCTTGGACAGATCGAAACAACAACAACGAGTGCAGGACATGCCGGTCACATTTCCCTACAAGCCTCAGGAGACATTGTCCTGGACAGTGGATTTATCAGATCAGCCTCTGCGACCTCTTCAGGAAACGCGGGGAATATCGTCCTCGCTAGCAGTACGGGAGATGTTCGCCTCGCACCTGGCCTTCTGGCATCTCAAACAGACAATAGTAGCGGGAATGCGGGCAATATTACCCTCAGAGCCAGTCAGGGACATGTGAGTGTTGCAACGTCTTCCTTTGTCACCTCTCAGGCGAACAATAGCGCTGGAAACGCCGGCAGCATCACAATAGAAGCGCCGCACGGAGACGTGATGCTTGAGGGCACCACAGTCCTCAACAGCATCAACAAGGACACAGGAACGCTTGGAGGTATTCAGGTCACTGCCAACAATCTATTCCTCACTGGGTCTCACATCTTGGAAAATAACGTGGCCAAACAGGCTGCTGGAAACATCGTCATCATGCTCGAAGGTCGTCTCAATCTTACTGGGGATTCCTTTATCCAGACAGGTACAGACGGACCAGCCAACGCGGCACATCTCATCATACGAGCCCGCGATATTCTCATCACTGAAAACAGCTCCTTACTCACGGAACCTACTGCGGCCAGTGTGGGCGCCGCGGGTGCGATCGACCTGTCGGCACAGACACTCACTATTCAGAATGGTGGAAAGATCTCAGCGACCACCTTTGGGATCTCTCCAACTGCCACCGGGGGCTCAATCACCATCAAGGTGACAGACCAGGTCATGATGAGCGACAACGCCTCAATCACGGCCAGCAGCAGAGGGCCAGCTGACGCGGGCAGTATCTCGATCAATGCAGGCCGGCAGCTGGAGTTGCACAATGCGTCCTCTATCACCACCACCACCATATTAGGGCAGGCCAATGGCGGCGACATTGGAATTCAAGCGACTGATCGTGTACGTCTTGTCAACAATAGTGAAATCAGCACCTCGGTAAAGGGTACCGAAGGCAGCGGTGGGAACATCTTCATCGATCCCAAAGTCGTCATCTTGGAGAGCAGCAACGTCACCGCGAATGCAGTTACAGGCGCCGGAGGAAATATCACATTCGTGACCCCCCTGTTCTTGGCTGACTCTGCTAGCCGCATAAGCGCATCCTCAGAACGTGGCCCCAGTGGGACGGTGACGATTCAATCACCGACGGCGAACTTAAGTGGCGTAGTCGGCCAGCTTGTATCGAAGGCGAGCCCGCCTCAGGTACTCTTGCAAAACCGCTGCATCGCCTTGGCGGGCAGCGAACAAAGCACCTTCATTCTTGCTGGACGTGACACCCTCCCCATCGAACCAGGCGGATGGCTCAGGAGCCCGGTCTCGATGGAACACTGGACAGGAGAGGACACGGAGCATGCGTCTGGTCTCATAGTGAGGAGAAACCGGCCAAATGGATTGCCGCGAATGATCAGGCCTATGGACAAGACACAGGTGCTATCTTTGCGGGGGCTGACACCATCAGGATTTCTGGTTCAGGCATTTGCCGGGGATAGCCCCACGGGTTGTCGCTCATGATGGGAGAATGGGATGGTCCGATGCACTGGGACCGGCGTCACTGCATCGCCTTCGTCCTCTCAGGGCTCGTCATGACAGGCGCCATCCCCTCCTCACCGCTGTTCGCTCAAATAGCCACTCCTCCCATCTTTGATCCGACGCTGCGATCCGGTGAACCTCCTTCCCCGCTGAAGAAGGAATTCAGACCTCCCTCCATGCCTCCACCAAGCCCCGTGCTGCCACCGGTGCCACCGACCCCACCGGAGGACGGTGCGCAGCAACAGCTCGGCCACATACAAGTATTCGTCAAGTCCATAGTGGTGACGGGGAATACCGTGTTCTCCAGTGAGGAGATCGCCGCAGTCGCCACACCCTATGAGAACCGCACTTTGACCACCGAGGATTTGGAACGGCTACGGCTCGCGCTCACATTCTTGTACGTCAACAACGGCTATATCACGTCCGGTGCCGTCATCCCTGATCAAGACGTGAAAGACGGAGTGATTCAGTTCCAGATCATCGAGGGGGCCCTGTCACGAATCGACGTGGAAGGGACCAACTGGTTTCGGCGCGGCTATGTGAGCGACCGCATTGCTCTCGGCGCGCACCCTCCGCTGCGGATGGAACCGCTCCAAACGCGGTTGCAACTACTCCAACAAGATCCCCGCATCGAACGGATCAATGCCGAGCTGCGCCCCAGCGACCAGCGTGGCCAAAGCATCCTGAATGTCAAAGTCAAAGAACAGAGTCCTTGGAAGATGTGGTTGGAGTTCAGCAACCATCAGACGCCGGTGGTCGGAGCCGAGCGAGGGTTGATGACGGTCGCCCATCAGAATGTGACCGGTCATGGAGATCCCCTCACCGTCACGTATGGAGGCTCGCGCGGAGTCCATCCAATTATCGATGTCGCCTATACGCTCCCGCTCAACCGCTACGACACGACCTTCACCGCCCACTATCGGCGGAACGACTTTGTCGTCGTCGATAACCAGTTTGACTTCCTGAACTTGAAATCCAATTCTGAAATCATCGGTTTCACGCTTCGACATCCGGTCTATCGAACCTTGTCCGACGAAGTCGCCATTGCCATCACGGGCGAACATCTGTTTAATAAGATCACGTCGGCGCTCGATAGCGGCGGTCAAACCCAATTCCTTATCCCCGGCTCATCGAGTACCGGAATCAGTTCTGTCAGTGCGTTGCGCTTCATTCAGGAGTATGTGCATCGCACACCAACTTCCGTCATCGCAGCCCGCTCCCGCTTTTCTGTGGGGCTGGACGTCCTGAATGCGACAACCAATGCCGGCTCCCTGCCCGATGGACGCTTCTTTTCCTGGTTGGGACAACTCCAGGGCGTCCGGCGTTTCGATGAGTGGTGGGGCATGCAGCTACTGGGACAGATGAATCTCCAGATTGCCAACGATCGTCTGTTTCCGCTTGAGCAGATTCCCCTTGGAGGACGGTTTAGCGTCCGTGGATATCGTGAGAACACATTGATCCGCGACAACGGCTTTATCTTCTCCGTCGAATCACGTTTTCCGATACTCCGCTATGCCAGTGGCGAACCGCTCTTGCAGTTTGCTCAATTTGTGGACGTCGGTCGAGCCTGGCAAGCCAAAGGCGAAACTCCAGATCCCCAAACCTTGGCGAGTGTCGGGCTGGGATTGCGCTGGGCTGTCTTACCAAGAGATCGAGCGAGGTTTGAACTCTATTGGGGGGTGCCGCTCAATCACGTGACCCATTCGACCGGCAATCTCCAAGACCATGGCATCCATCTGCAAGTCATTGTTCAGGCGTTGTAGGTGTGAGAGACACTATGCGGGCATTCACTCGACCATGTGCGCTGTTCATCACCCAGGGAGCTCGCTTTTTGCTACTGGTGACGGTGTTGCTCTTCACTGCCACACAATCGCAATCCCATGAAACATCTTCTCCTGCCGGCCTAGCCATGAAAGAAGGTGCCCACGCTTTTGAGCGCGGAGCATTCGGTGAAGCGTTGTCTCATTGGAAACAGGCCGGGGAGCTCTACAAGGGTTCCGGAAACGCCCCGGCACAGGTCGAGGCCCTGGTCCTCTCGGCTCAGGCCTCCATGGGTTTGGGACAATCCAAACAAGCACTCCAGTCGCTGGAGCTCGCGCTTGCGCTCGTACAGAAGAGTGGTGATCCGCTCATCGAAGCTCCCATCCTTGGGCATCTGGGGCGGATCTACTTGGCTCTGCGGCAACTTCCCGAGGCGTCGGAATACCTCCAGCAAGCGGCCGACATCGCAAACAAGCAGAAGGCCTCGCCGCTCATGGCAACCACACTGAATGATCTCGGTATTCTTTCCGTATTAAAACAGCAGGACAAGGACGCACTGGATGCATTTCAAGAGAGCGTGTCTCACGCACAGAGCGCCGGACTTCCCCTACTCGCAGCAACAGCCCGCACAAACGCCGCGCGAGTCCTGCTGCGACTCGGCCAACCAGCCAACAGTCGCGTAGCCCTCGACGACGCGCTTGATCACTTACAGGACTTGCCCCCATCTCGCGATCAATCACTCAGCTTGATCGGCATCGCGCTGGCCTACCAACGCCTCACCTCGCAGCTGCCACAGGCTCATGCCCCGCTCGTGCTGCGAACTGCGGGTGTGCTCCAGGAAGCGGCCACCCTCGCCGAGCAACAGGGCGACAAGCGAACGCTATCCTATGCCCTCGGATATCTTGGACATCTCTATGAAACAGAATTTCGCATGGATGAGGCGTTGCAGTTCACCAGACGGGCCCTGTTCTCCGCGCAAGCCGTGGATGCCCCCGAGTCACTCTATCGTTGGCAATGGCAGTTAGGGCGTCAGCTGGCCGCCACGGGTCAGCTGGATCAGGCCATCGCCTCATACCGGCAAGCAGCCGTGACGCTGCAACCAATTCGCGTTGAACTCGCACAAGCCTCTTCTGAAGGTCATGCCGCCGACCAAGACACCGTGAAGCCTCTGTTCTTTGAACTGGCCGACCTGTTGCTCCAGCGCGCCTCACTGACGGAAGACGCCAAAGCAGCCGAAGGGTATTTGCTCTCCGCTCGCGATGCAATCGAGGCGTACAAAACAGCTGAGCTGCGAGACTATTTCAAGGACGACTGTGTCGACGCCGTGCGGTCCAGGCTGACCACATTCGATCGGTTGTCCCCGGACACCGCC
>CXWL01124127.1_pt1 | contig 22919 bp, 14 predicted proteins | sample 590931 | NCBI WGS metagenome assembly CXWL01 (sample SAMEA3498368, study PRJEB10139) | groundwater metagenome | biome: water well; material: biofilm material | place: Germany | collected 2015-04-27
GTCGTCACCAATATCGGCGTCGGCGACCATCTCGGCTTGAATTTCATTTCCACCGTTGAAGATCTGGCCGTCGTCAAACGCGTCATCGTGCAAAACGTCGCACCCAACGGCACCGCGGTATTGAATGCCGCCGATCCGATGGTGGTCAACATGGCGGCCAGCTGCCCCGGCCACGTGACCTTCTTTGCAAAAGATGGCCAGCACGGCGTGATGGCCACGCACCGTGCGCAAGGCCATCGCGTGCTGTATCTCGATGGCGCCGCAATTGTCGCCTCTGAAGGCACGTTCGAACACCGGATACAGCTGGCCGATATTCCGATCACGCACAATGGCTTGATCGGCTTCCAGATTGAAAACGCGATGGCTGCCATCGGCGCCGCCTGGGGACTGGGCCTGGACTGGAATGTCGTGCTCGATGGCTTGCGCACGTTTGAAAACAGCGCAGCCACCACGCCCGGCCGCTTCAATCTTTTCTCGCACCGCGGTGCCACCGTCATTGCTGACTACGGCCACAATCCGGATGCGATCGAAGCGCTGACCCGCGCCGTTGAAGCGATGCCGGCGAAACGCCGGATGGTCGTCATCAGCGGCGCCGGCGACCGCCGTGACGATGATTTGCGCCGCCAGACTGAAATCCTCGGCGATGCATTTGACGACGTCATCCTGTATGAAGACCAGTGCCAGCGCGGCCGTGCCGATGGCGAAGTGCTGGGACTGTTGCGCCAAGGCTTGGCTAAAGCCAAACGCACGCAATCCGTCAAAGAAATTCACGGCGAATTTCTCGCCATCGATACTGCACTGGCAAGCCTGCAAGCGGGTGATTTATGCCTGATCCTGGTTGATCAAGTCGAGGAAGCCCTGGCGCATATTGCGGCACGCGTCACCGCCTGAATTTGCAGCGCAGAGCCGGATCGGCAAGCCATACAGACCCTGTTGGATTGCAAAAAACAGCCCTTTAAAGGGCTGTTTTCATATCTGCTGCATATGTATTTAACAGGCTATCCCCAATAACCCATCCCAATAAAAAAATATCGCATACCCACATCANNATACAGACCCTGTTGGATTGCAAAAAACAGCCCTTTAAAGGGCTGTTTTCATATCTGCCGTATTTGGCAGGCTATGTCATCCAGAAACTCGTGTGATCAAAGCTGCGGGCTTAAATTTTCAGAAAAATTTAAGCAAACCCGTCGAAAATGGTGCGGCTGGCTGGAATCGAACCAGCGACCCTTGGCTTCGGAGGCCACAAAACAAAATCAACAAAGACTCACATAAATTGTTTTTAATAGATATAACTCGTTGTTTTATATAGTTAGACTGATTAACACTGATCAATTATGTATTTTGTTTTTTGTATTAATTCGTTGATTAGGTTAAGTAATTTGTCACAATGTCATTCTCTTTTCATGCGGCGTTTCTGACCCAAAGCTCGCCCCCCGCACGCGACCGGCGATTCACAGGTTATATACTGAACCAGGAAAAAATACTGAGGAGTTTGTATGGTCACCGTTGTGAAATTATCGGATCAGCTGATTGAATTGGCCAAGCCATACGCCATTGCTGGACATCGCTCCGTACCGGAGCAGATCGAATTTTGGGCGCGCCTCGGAAAGACCGCCGAGGAAAATCCTGAGCTGCCAACTCTAGCTCGCGAAGAAAAGGCGGCAAGAGAGAAACTTGCTGCTGAAGGATCTGATGCACAAGGAAGTCCTGCCAAATCATAAATAGCATTGACCAATAAAAAAGCCCGCAAACCAGATCACGGTTGCGGGCTTTGTTTTTTTCAGAGGTCAATTACAAAACGGTTGATCGCGGCGCGCAAGCGCTCGACCAAAACCACTTCGACATAATTATTGCGCTCGGGTGCGCTGCTATCGACCGCAATCTCGGGACCGTAGTTTCTTGTTCCAGTTGGTCTTCGGTCATTGAGTGTGCGATCCCGATATGTCGATTGAATCGACAGTTCTAAACAATATGTTTAAAAATGCAAACAAAATCGACATGTTCTTCTAATGTGTCGATTGCATCAGTCTATTGTCAATGCGCCAACTCGTGCAGTAAAGCATCGTTGATATAGTACTTTTCTCGCCCAGGCTTATGCTCACGCAAGATGCCCAGTCCGGCCAGCGTTTGAAGATAAGTAGAGGCAGTTTGTCTTTTGGCAATGTTTGCATCAACTAGAAACTGGATCTTTGTATAAGGATGGCTAAAGATCACTTCAATTAGATCCTTGCTGTAAATTCCAATCGCTTCGCGTTGAACCCGCTCACGCACACCCTCCATGATCACCAGAATACGTTGCACCTGGTTGAAGGTCTGTTGTGCGGTGCTCTCTACCGCGCGCAACATGAACAGTACCCAGTTTTCCCAATCCTGTTGTTCGGTTACCTTGCGTAAGCCAAGGTAATAATCATTTTTATTTTCGATGATGTAGCGCGACAAAAAGAGCACAGGAATATCCATCAAACCTTGCTGTACCAGATACAGCAGGTTCAGGATGCGTCCGGTACGACCATTACCGTCCGGGAAAGGGTGAATTGCCTCGAACTGATAATGCATGACTGCCATTTTCACCAGCGGATCAAGATCGTCGTCGGCATGGATAAATTTCTCCAGGTTGGATAATTTGTCGCGAATGACAGCAGCACCGACTGGTGGTGTGTATATCGTTTCACTAAGATCATTCTGTAGCGCGACGCCTGGAATTGCACGAATGTCCAGATCGGCCTGCTTGATGATGCGAGCAATCTCCACGAAAAGATTGGTCGTCAATGGACGCTCTTTCAACTCGGCGAAGCCATAACGCAAAGCTTGACGGTAGCGCAGCACTTCCTTTGTATGAGGATCAGTTTTTCCATCTGCATCGGCATCGGCCCGGTACAGTTCATCGCTGGTGGTAACGATATTTTCAATTTCGGACGACAAACGCGCTTCCTGCAACGTGATGCTGTTAATCAGCATGCCTTGATTTGGAATCCGTCCCGCTAGACCACGCAGATTCGCCAAGGCGAGATTGGCACTGATGGCTTGCTTCAATACTGCGCGCGTTTCAAGCTCTGCTGCAGGTGGCAGCAAGGGCAGGTCGTTGTAGGGTTGGTTGCGGTCAAAAGCCATGGCTTGATCCAAGATACGTTTAAAAACTTCTTATTTTTAAACATATTAAAGCAGGCTTGGACAGAAAATGTATTTATTTTGATATCTCTGCGACTGTGCCTGCATACAACCGTTTTTTGAGAGCTATTGCGCTGTACGCATCAATTGGCGAAGCAACATTTGCAGGCGCATGCGGAGAATAAATCTATTATTCTCCTCAAATAATGCGGGGAATAATTTGCCATTGCGGAGCATGCCAGTCATAATATCCGCATATAAAGCGGAGATTATATGTATATCTGGCAAGCCGAAGACTGGCCGCACTGGCGTTATGACCTCTCCCAACTGGTAAAACCCTTGTCTGATGTCAGCCAGGCGCAAGGCTTGCTGCACGGCCGCCTAGCCGATGTTGGTATGGACTTGCGCGATCAGGCCAGCCTGTCGGCGCTGACAGAAGACGTGCTCAAGACCAGCGAGATAGAAGGCGAGGCCCTGGATGTAGCATCGGTGCGCTCATCGATTGCGCGCCGCCTCGGCGTCGACATAGGTGCGCTGGCACCAGCCGACAGACATGTGGAAGGCGTGGTCGAGATGGTGCTGGATGCGACCAGCCGCTGCGATGCCGATTTTTCAGAGCAGCGTTTGCTGGCATGGCATGCATCCCTGTTCCCGACGGGTTATAGCGGGCTAGCGCAGATACGCGTTGGCGCATACCGCGACGATGCCAGCGGCGCGATGCAAGTCGTGTCCGGGCCTGTCGGTCGCCAGCGCCTTCACTTTGAGGCACCACCGGCAGATCGGCTTGCAGCCGAGATGACGCGCTTAGTGGAATGGGTGAACACCAATCACGAAGACCATCCGCTGTTAAAGGCCGGCCTGGCGCACCTGTGGTTTGTCACGCTGCATCCATTTGACGATGGCAATGGTCGTATCGCGCGTGCAATCGGCGACCTGTTGCTCGCACGCGCCGAGCAAAGTCCGCAGCGCTACTACAGCCTGTCGGCGCAAATCCAGCGTGAACGACGCGCCTACTACGACACTCTGGAATACACGCAAAAAGACACGCTCGACGTCACGCCCTGGCTGATCTGGTTTTTACAGAATCTGCAACAAGCGATAGTCGCAGCCCATTTGACGCTGGATATCGTGCTCGCCAAAACGCGTTTTTGGCAACAGTGGGCGACTACGCCTATGAATGAACGGCAGCTGAAGCTTCTCAATCGCCTGCTAGATGGATTCGACGGCAAGCTCACCAGCAGCGAGTGGGCAGCGATTGCAAAATGCTCGCCGGATACGGCCTTGCGCGATATCAATGAATTGGTGCTGCGCGGCGTGCTGTGTAAATCGGCGGCTGGCGGTCGCAGTACTGCTTATGAGATAAACAGTTAGTATCGACTGTGGACTGAGGATACTCGGTCGGCAAAAGCCTCCGGTGGATGATTTCGGGGGCTTTTGTTTTTCAGGAATGGTTTTTCTCAGTAGTGGTAACGGCACGAAATGATTGATATCTCTGTGTCCGACACTTCGTACACCAAGCGGTTTTTGTCATCAATACGGCGGGACCAAAAGCCTGAGAGGTTTTCCTTCAGACCTTCTGGCTTACCGATGCCTTCAAATGGTGTACGTACAGCTGACTTGATTAGCTCGTTGATGCGCTTGAGCGTTTTCTTGTCTTGCGTTTGCCAGTAAATGTAGTCTTCCCACGCATCAGGCGTGAACAACGTGTTTCTCATCCTAGCTTTCTATTCTTCGATCAACTCGCGACGCGCAGCTTTACCAGCGCGCAATTGCTCGATTGAACGTGCCAAGTGCGCAGCGTTTGCCGGCGAACTCAACAGGTGAACAGTCTCAATTAAGCTGCTGTAGTAGTCAAACGACATGACAACAGCATCAGGCGCGTCACGGCGCGAGATAACGGTTACATCAGCATCGGCAACGGCTTGATCGATAACGGCCTTCAGGCTGTTACGAGCTTCAGAAAAATTAACAACTCTCATGATTTATTCCTTCTTGCCTGACGCGCNNATATCGCAAGTCAAGCAAATCACACCAAGTAATTGGTGAGACGCCTTCTAACCTATTAATTTATAGGTTCAGGTGTGTCTAGTAACGCCGGCGCAATTCATGTTAACCTTCTAAGCAAGGCTCGCCTAAGCCTCTCCCCACCAATGAGGAACTCGCAGAGAAGGTCGTATCTATTTATAAATTTCCTGCGTAACAGGCGGAGTGGTGGGCTTTGCCTAAGACTGCGCGAGGGGATTTGAAATGGATGAAATAAAGTTATTCTCCGCTAGGCTGAGCCGCTTAAAGGAAGATGCTAAAAAAGGAAAGCGCCTGACTGGCAAACGACTTTCCGAAGTTCAGGAGGAGTTAGCAAAAACGCAAGGGTTTTGCAACTACAAACATCTTCAGCAGCTTGCCAAAGCCGAAGGTGGCAGTAGTAATGAAAAAACTAAAGCTGGCTCCCCAGAGTTAGGCGGCGTAGTCGCTGACGTTTCCCCGCCCCCTCCTACATACCGAATGGCATATTGCCGTTCTCCCGCAGAATTTCGAAATGCCCGAGCTAAATTTGGAAACCCCGTCTATGCCGTCACTATTCATGACGATGAACACGGCAAGTTGAAGGACAAATGGTATTTTTCAAATGACCTCCAAGAAGCAGTGGCTATCGGTCTACGATGGCACGAGCGGAATTGTGCTTTGGAGCAGTACTCCTTAGAACAATTTGGCCAAATTGTATTTCGTTATCAAATCCGCGGCTTGCTTCAATACCCTTTTATTACTGAGCGACTTTATTTTCATGGATTTGGCCTCTGGGAAGCAGTTGGATCCAATTGCAACACGAAGGCAACACCTCAAATTATGACCGGACTTCGCGAAGGGTTATTTAAATCACTGGCTTGGGGCCGAGACGAACCAATTTTTTGCTTACTCGACTTCTCGGAACCAGATGAATGTTCAGGGTTTATGCAGGACTGGGCAGACGAATTTGAGACTTAGGTACATCTGGTGGTCATGCACATAGGACATTGAGATGGCGGCTGCTACAGAAAGAATTGAGGTTCGAGTTACGCTTGCCGCCAAGAAAATCGCACAAAAAACCAACTATTTGACAGGAACTAATCATGGCAACCTCCAGGAAAGAACGTCTGGAATTACTCCACCAATTCAGCACAGACATAGCGCGCATACAACAATGCTTGCTGGTCAGCGCTCGCACCGTGACGCCGCTACAAGCATTAAACATGTGGCTAAATTATTCTGAAAACCATTGTGCAATGTGGATACAGTTACCAGTCGACGATAATGAATTACTAAATATCTTAATTCAGCATTTGCCCAGTACGACAATGCGGCAAGCAAATCCCCCTACTTGGGAGGCAAAATTGGTCGACGCTGGCGATGAGTCTGGCGACGCAGTGTTAGAACTACCTGATGAAATACTCATGCAACTGGGTTGGGACGAGGACGATACGCTGGAAGTATCAGTCCATAATAATCAAATTTCAGTAGTCCGAAAAACTTAGTGCCAGATAGGCGGTCGTTTCGGCCACCTCTTAAGCTACTTTGAGCACCTCGACCAGCGCCTCCCCCACCCCACGGCAACGGTCCAAATTATTCCACTGGAATAATTTGATGCTTATTGGGCTGCGCACAATCATCGACACAAATATATTGCTGCAAGGAACCAATTTCGCACTCTTAATAGTATTCTGAAAGATTACGAACAGACCTTGAGTTTGCTTTGAATTCCCTATCCCAACTGTCCCACCTTCTAGCCGATGAAAAAGTGCCCGCTATCGAAGTATTGGCGACATTCACCCAATTAGGTTTTATTGCAGGAACACAGGATATTGAACGCGGTTTAGAAATCGCTGCAATGTTGAATTCCCGATTTAGAAGTCTTTACCTGGCACTGCCATCTGCTAAAACGGCACTGCAAAGATTTATAAATTGTGAGCTCATTCTTCAAAATCTAAAGGCAAAAAAAACCGCATTCGTCACGACGATTCAAATCGATGCATCTGAACATACATCAATGTTCAACGCGAATAGACAAACTGACTACTGTAAGCACATTCTTAGCGAATTCAATCGCAGTCAAATTACACGAAGCGACAATCTCGATGAGCTCGCATTATTTTGGCTAATTGCATTGTTGCAAGATTGGAGCCCTAGATATTCCTCGTTAAAAGCGTCGTTGCCATTGCGCGTAGATGTGCGAGCACTTTTTGAATGCGTCCAAATGATGATGGACAAGTTATCTAACTCCAGCGCAATGCCCGACTCAATAAGGTTACCTTTTAGAGTAAAGCAAATCCTACAATTTGAATGGGATTTTGGCGCACCATCGGTAACCAAACGAGTTAAAGGACCTCTTCAATATGCTGCACAACAGGCATCCATAGACCCTCTAAAAATTGTTCCTGAGGCACTCTACCCTAGTACGGGAGATATCGAAGCAATATCCCCACTAGTGTCACCAACATTAGCAAGGCGATGGAATAAATTAACGGAACGTGAGCGCTTGTCAGCCCATCATCTAGCGATGCCAGCAGACGATTTGCAAAAATTATGCGGCGCGATTCGAAACACACTTAAAAACCCAGACGGATACTCCATAGAAGCCTTTTTGGCTGCACTTGCCATGTCAACCGGCAAGACAATCACAGAACTATTAAATGTTTCAGTTGATTCTTCGAGTGAAGAATCAATTTCCCTTCAATATTGGGAGCCCCATAAAAACAATTATCCGGTCTGGCGGCGAAATTTATCCTCGAAAGGAAACTATCTTTCCATAGTCTTGCCAGAATTTCTCAAATCGCCCATCGACATTTACCTCCCAAAAAACTCATTAGGTTCAATTACTGAATATCTCCCTCCTTCGGAAATTTCATGGGAAGAAAGAACATACCACTGGCTAATGGAGAAATCAGGGGCTGGGAAAACAATTCTTGCACGCGAAATCAAGTACACCTTACTGCGAGAGCTATATCGATCCGGATCCAATTCTGCCGTAGCTGAATGGTTCACGCGACCAATAGCTAAGGATACTGAATCGTTCAGAACAAGAGATGCACTTTCGTTTTATTTATCCTATGAGCGTAACCGCATAGCGCATGCTCAGTACAGAAACGCAATAAAAGCCATATTGGGCTCATACGGATCGAGCGATTCAGCGGCTCTTTTTCAAGTTGGGATAATCGCCAGCCACTCAAGCAGAAATCCGTCCCCTTTCTTTGTCGTCAGCACCATATTTCGCCAACGAATTGAACAAGCAAAGAAAGGTGATGATTTTGTTCAATATCACAACTGGTTTTCCGCTTATTGCCTGCTCCTACTGATAGTAAGTACCGGCCATAGAGTTAGCCAGAGTCCTTTTCACTTCAAATGGGATTTGCTACTCGAGGATCGCTTGGCTTTCATCTGCGACAAAGCCGTCGTCGGCAGTGAAGCTCGATTTGTACCGCTTGCAGATACGGTTATTAATCAACTGAAAGAGTACTTCGGACATTTGGATGAAGTAAAAAAATTAATGGGTCAGCAGGCCAAAAAAGCTACTTCAACTTTCCCTGTAAATCCATTTTTTATTTTAAATAAAAACTGGAAGCCCGAGCCCATCTCTACAGACATTTTACAAAAGCAATTTTTGGACAATCTTGGGGGAGATCTCAAATTACGAATGAAATCATTTCGCTCGGAATTGGCAAACGTATTGTGGGAGAAAGGTCTTGATGGGTTTGATCTAGAGGCTTTACTGGGTCACAACAGAAATTTGCATGTGTTTGGAGACGCATCAACATGGAGCGTACAAGAATGGGCTGATCGAGTTCGGCCGAAAATCAACGACTATCTGATCGAATCGAATTGGACAGTCGTACCCGCATTGATACCTTTCCCGACTTCTAGCCGTAGCCATTCCAATTTAGCTCTCCCTGAGTTTTCTGCATCAACCATTGGTTACGAGGGCCGTCAGCGAGACGCAGCACAAGCGCTTGCGCGCGCACGTGAATCAGTCCAATCGATATTTTCATTTGAATACTTAAGTGAAAAGAAGTGGCGATTAACTGAGGACGACATCAATGAGGTAAAAGAAAGCCTTGCAATACAGTTCTCGCATGATCCGGCCGCTAGAGACAAAACACTATCAGCATTGCACAAAGAAATTAATCGGCTGGAACCATTTTTAGAATCTGTAAACTCACCAACTATTAATTTACAAAGAACGGAAGTGGGACCTGTCGACATTTTATCGTCACGTCACTTTGCAATTGCTACTGCCATTCGCTTGGGATGGACAAGCGCTTACGGCGAAGACGCAAAATTTTCGGACCCCGATAAGCAATGCATCGCTCACCTTGCGCACATTGGTTTGAGTCTGGTCATGTTCGATGCCGTACTGGACGTGAAACAACTCAAGTCTTTTGTTCGTGCAATCGCAGAGCAGTCTTTTTACAAGGTCGAAGATCGACTTGTCGTGCGCACAGAGCTAGAACTCTCATCAAACCGGTTTGAAAAAGCTCTTATCTTAAGTCCATCATCTACCGCGCTCGTTCTCGGATATAAGCACCATTGTCCAAAAATAAATTTGGAAATTGACCAAAAAAAGATCGAAGGAGCGATGTCGGACATCCTCATTCGGATACTTACTCGAAGAGTCAAAAGCCGTTGGACATTTGGTGACTTGGTGACAGTCTTCAAGCCGTGGTGGTTCATACGGCTACCAGGCTGTTTGTATTCGATAGCTTCCGGCAAATACCTAGGGCCATCGCTAGATATGAAAAGCGAAGCGGCTATTTTTAATGGCATCACAACAATGAATGTCGTTGCTACCAACATGAAGGTTGCAATGAACCGCGAGCTGTCGATAGCCTCGGACCAAGATCAATTTTTAGCTAAACGAGAACTATCGTCACTTTTACAGCAAGCGAGACTCCGCTTTGAAGATGGGAAGGGAAATTCAAAGCAACAAAGAACGAGACTAAAGGCACTTCTTGTTGCACCGCTGAGCGCGCAATTAGAACGACTGATAGAAGAACGTCAGGTAGTGTCGTTGCTCTTTGATTTTATCGATTATTTGCTAGTCGAGGGAGGAAAGCGCACGAAGGACCTGAGGTTTGGATCCATTGCAACCTACTTGACATCCATACTCACAGAATTAATTCATCAAGGATGGGATGTAGATTTCCTTAAGTTTGATGAATCAGATTATCGGATTTTCTATAGCAAACTGAAAAGCGCCGCAAAAGATAAAGATTCTTCCACCATCGATACCGTGATCGCGCTTTTTCACCGTTTCCTGCAATGGCAAATCGATGCACCCTTCGTTTGGGGCCTAGGCTTAGGAGGCTTAAATCCCAAACGCATTCGAAGTGCAATCATCACTTCAGACGCATTTGAACAAGCGTGGCATCAACTTCGAAATGCAAAAGACGTTGGGGTTATAGAAGCTGAGCTTGCATGTCGACTCATGGCATTGACATACGGATTTGGACAACGATTCAAGGAAGCATATGGATTGACCGTCAATTCAATGAATTCTGACTCAGAGTTGTCAATCTATGTGGACAACAACAGCTTTCGGGCAGTCAAATCAAAAAGACCTCGCCTCATTGACGTACACAACTTGCAAACCCATCAGAAAAATTTCCTACTGGCGCAAATACGGACGACTTCTGCGGCAAACAAAGAGGATCCCGCTCTGTTTAGCGACCCTACCCGCGCGAACACACTGTATCCAACGCACCGAATCGCCCAATTAATGACCTCCGCACTCAGAAATGTCACGGGTGGAAACACAATTGTTCCACACACCATGCGCCATACTTATGCCACATGCGTAGCAATGGCAGTCCTTCCTACATTAGGTGGTAAAGGCCATTCGGAATTAATTTATACCAAACTCGCCAGCCATATCGACCGTGAGCAATTAGCTTTGCCAATTAAAGCCGGCTTTGCTGGTTGGCCATTTTGGATGGAAAGAGTCGCCATGCTAATGGGACACGAAAACGTCAGCACACTCTTCAATACATACTGGCACACCTCTCACTATGCCATTGCCGACTACACATCTCGCGAAGATCAAATGAACCTGATCAGCCGCCAACAACTGGCGCAGATGATGGGAGTAAGCGCACCTGCTATATCGCAGCAGTTTAATAGATTAGAAAGCGAATCAACGGACAGCGCCCGAACGATTCCTACAGTTGAATTAGTTCACCACCGCCTTCGAAACTCGTCTATTCCCTCATTGGCAGACAAAATAGCTGAGTCCGCACCCATCGCTCCAAAAGCCAAAGGGCGTCCAAGGAAAGTTGCCGCCGCAGATCCTCGTGCAAATAATTTTGCATGGCAAGCGATAGACCGCTTACTCTGCGAGCGACAACTTGATGGCTCTTCGCTAGATGAGTTAGTGACGGTTGCCGCGAATGATTTTGGAATTAGAAAAGTAGAAGCGCAGAAGATCGTAGATAACTATAAGTCACTCTTCAAGATGACCGGCTTTGCTGACTTTGAACCGCAACAATCCGAGTTAGCACATTCAAGTATCAGGGTCGCGACAGGCACCCAACGCGGTAGTGTTGAACGACAGCGTCTAATATCAACCGCTCAGCAGATGTGCCATGACAAACAAGCTTTTAGCGCCGCGCTAGCTTCTTTATGCGCGGCTTGGGCAGAGCGTGTGGATGTAAAAACGCCCTGGATCATTGCAAAGAGTGTCATTGAGGCCAACGTATTTATTCAGCTATTCGTCGACCTGGGAGCGCAAATAGATCAGCTTCGCTTGAAAGTAATCTCACACAGAGCCGATGATATTAAGCCGCTAGAAAATTTAGTATCTCCAAAGAATATCTCGTATGGTTTAAAGCGCGTAAGTAAAGGATCCGCAAACATAAAGGCATCGGAAATAGGAATCAACATTGCCCAGGTAAAAAATGCTAGCTTGCCTGATGGGCGGGACTTGCATCGAGCAATTTTTCTGCTTGCACTCATGTGCAAATCAGGTGCCATGTGAAGAGAAAATGTTCGAAAATCCCTCTTTTTCACTCGGCTTTCTCTTTTATTTGCACCCAATGGCCTCCACCGTCTCGTCGTGTCGTTAAATCCGGGTAAGTCTTTACCATCTCAAGCAAACCACCATAACCATTCTTTTGCGGCGAAAAGCCAGGATCTGTTCTGCGCATGTATTGACCCAAAGCGCCTAAACCGACCCATCCTTCCGCGCTCTCCGCTGCCATGAGCGAAACGGCCGCGATCAGCGCCTTGGGCTTTTTCTTGGATTTCTTCTCTACGCCGACTTTGGCATTCTCTACTTCAGGCTTTTGGTATTCAAAAAACTGATCGCTAGCATTACGTAGCGCATCTGGCGTTTTTTCTTCACCCACAATACATACGGTCGCTCCACGTTCACGCAACTTGCGACACAGGTATGCAAAATCTGAATCGCTGGTAACGAGACAATAGGTATTGGCACGGTGATCAAACAAATCTTCGAGCGCATCCAATGCAAGCGCGATATCTGAAGTGTTCTTACCTGCGGCGTATTGATATTGAAGGCATGGGGTGAAAGCGAGACGTACCAAGGCTTCTTGCCACTTGTTTGCAAGCGTAGCGTGATTGCCATAACCACGGCGTACAACGACTCGTCCGAATTGGGCAACGACCCGCAACGCATATTCAAGAATTTCCGGGGATGTATTGTCGCAATCCACCAAAACGGCCACGCGATCACTCTGCTTCGTATTCTCCAGCATATCAAAACCTAAAAGAAAATCCGAACAATACAGAGGTGATTCATAGAACGACATCCCATATTTATGGGATAACAGAATTTGTTCCAAATGCAAGAATGCACGATTAGAATCTAGTGAAAGCGAAACAGCCCTTCAGATGATTCTTTCATCATTAGAAGCTGGCTTGTTATTAATAACGCAAGTCGTTCCAGTATGATGTGCCTGTCCAATTTAATAGAAAAACCAAGTGACTGAAGAATCGAATCAACCGCTTCAGGTTGATGAAAACGAATCCGGCTCCTTCGAAGGATATTTTCGCGATCCCAGCTTAGCGAACGAATCAATGTTGGCTTGGGGATTGAGCCAGCACCTAAATGTGTTGGATGCCTTACGCGGCTTGTTGTCGGGCGGGCATGCTGCAGCTCGCCTGCGTGTATGGGTATTTCTCGAGCTTACTGCGCAGCCTCAGGGACGCTTGCTCCGCGATGATCTCAATCAAATTTTCTACAGCCTTAAACCTGAAGTTTTGGATGCAGTGCTTAAACGACTGCGCGAATTAACTTTGCTGGTTTGGGATACCACCACACAGGATTATTTTTTATCGTCGCTCGCGCTACAGGTCCAGGCACTGCTTGCGCCACTCACGAGAGCAAGCAGCGAAGATGATGAGATGGCTTCGCTTCTGGCACAAGTAGCAGGCGCGCAAGCCATGGGTTTGTCAGATGCCAGCCAGATTCGCCATCTGCATGCGCAATTGGCTCGGTTGTACGATGAATTCGCCGACGCCATCGCTAGCGGTTCCGAAGCCAGATTACGCGAAGCACAACCACGCTTTGAGCGCGCCTTGAAACTGGTTGGCCGTGCCGGCGAAGCGCTTACGGCATTAATTCGTAGCGATCATGGCGATGCGCGCTTAGAGCGCGAAGCTAGAGCGTTGGGTAATGGGCAAGCACGTTTGCTGTCCATGGCCAGCCAGTTCACACGCGCACTGCAACAAGCTGACCGTCAGAGGGTAACGCTGGGTAGTACAGGCGTTACGAGTTCAGACGTTCGACAATGGCTGCAGTCTTATCCTTCTTTGCCAACGCTACTGGGCGACGCACTTTCTATTGCCGTTCAGCCGATCTTCGTGAGCGGCCATGAATTGGTGGACGTCGCCGAGGGAGAATTTGAGCGCGATAGACCAAACCCAAGACGCTCTGAGGGACTCCCGCCTTCAGCACAAGCTGCGGCTGGCGAGGTTGAGGTCCTCAGCATGCCAGTCGAGTTAGACGAATTAATAGCGCAACTGACTCGTTTAGGCGCATTACCTGAAGGTCAGACTGTGAATCCTTTGCCATTGCAAGAGGTGGTACTTGGCGGTCGCTTTTCTCAGGCTGCTTATCGCATGCAATTATTGCCTTTGCTGGGAGATCATCAATCACGAACCTTAAAAGGTCAGACTGGTGATTTGGCACGATTGCCTTGGCAAGCTATTTTTCTTCCAGCTGTTGAACGGGTTGACGACCCTAGTGTTTTTGCCCTGAGTCTCGGCGCACTACATCCTGATATTTCAAGAGAATCCAATGAATGAAGTAATTGACGATGCCGCATTGTTGGCAGCCGAGTTATTGGCACGCCGATGGTTACCTCGCAAACATCCCCGTGTACGTCGTGCTCTGATTGAAGCCGACATGTGGCAGGCCGTACAAGAGCGTTTAGCACAAGTAGGTCTGCGTCTAGTAGATAACATCTACACAGACCATATCTGCGTTGCTCTTTTACGCAATGCTGAAACGGCCGTGTTTGGCGAGGCAGGACTCGATGCCAACAACAATATTGAACTGCCACGCGATGCGGTTTCGTTGTTGGTCGTGTTGTGGTCACTGATCGTGCTGCCTAAGCGCGAACGGCAATCCATCCGCGCCACCACGGCTAATGGCGATATCCAGAACGAGATGTTTAGCAGTGACAAGCCCATGCCAAGTGCTGCGGCGGTCAGCCCCGTTGTTTCATATAAGGCCTTGCTAGCCGATTTTGGTACGCAACTGGGCAAGAAAATGCGCATGGATGGCAATCTCAAGCGGCTTGAAGCGAACGGCTTCATTCTTCGCCGCGGCGACGACATTATCGAGGGCCCACTATTAGATCTTTTACTCGACTACGATACATTGGCTCCGCGCATCCTCGACGGTGCGCTGGGAGATGTGTTGACGCGAGTAAGAAGCCAAGAGGCAGAAGTGCCCCAGGTACAAGATGAAGAAAGAGGCGCTTGATGTTTCACTTGCAATCAATTGAACTGCTCCACTGGGATTATTGCGAGCGTCTGACATTACCGCTAGACGGCGCCATCATCACGGTGGCCGGACCCAACGGTTCGGGCAAGACCACTTTGCTCGACGCCATGCGCACACTTCTCGGGCTGGATTGTTCTGGCGGCCGCAGCTATAAAACCTACGCGCGCCACGCCAACTCCGACACGACCTGGTTACGCGCCACTGTTGATAATCGTCCGCATTCTCGACAAACGTCGACACGCCCCTTTGCACGCAATCTTTTATACGGTGATCAAGTCACCTTGGCTTGTCGCATTGAACGTAATGGAGGCGACTGGCAACGGCGCTACACGATGAGTGACGGCGATGTCTCAATTGAGACCTTGGCAGCTACCCCCGATAAAGAATGGCTGGGCGTGGAGCATTGGCGCAAACGTCTGGAGGGTGCCGGACTTTCTCGTGCGATTGCTCGGGTGCTAGCGTTAGAGCAGGGTCAAACCGACAGGCTGTGCGAATTCTCACCCAAGGAATTGCTACGATTAGTATTTGAGGTTTTCGGCGACCAAGAAGTATTGGACCGCTATGAGGAGGCGCGCCGTCATCAAAGAGAATTGACAGCAGAGGTCGAGGCTGCAGAACGTGAACTCACTCATTGCGAGGCCCAACTGTCAGCACTGGACGCACGCGTTAACCTCTATCGCCAATACCAAATAAAGTTGGGCGAGCGAGAATTGCTTGCGACCGAAGTGATTCCCGTCTTGAGTTGGCACGAAGAGCGGCAGGCTACCGCCACTCGCTTGCGCGAATTGCATCGACAGCGCCTGCACGCCAGTTCGCAACGGCAACAACGTGCTGAAGACAGTACACGACTGCTTCGCTTGTTCGATGAGAGTCAGGCTGCCTCCAACAAAGTACGCGAGTTGGACACTGCCAGAAGCCGCGCTCAAGCAGCCCAAACCCAGGCACGAGATGCCGAACGACCAATTGAAGAACTTGTTCGTCACGCCGATGAATTGTTGTCCCTGGCAGCAGTCGAAGGCGACGCAGCGCAGCTCTCAGCGCTAGTGCAGGAGCTGGAGAAGAAAAAAGTAGATCTGTCTGACCAGTGGCGCAATTTAGAAAGTCAGCGAAAAGATGCACAACTCGCTTGGGATCGGTTACAAGGCCAGCGCCACGCACCGCCACCGAACGAAGTACAAAAATTCGAGCGCATGCTCCACCAAGAAAACATTGGCCACCACTTCTTGGCCAATGTCATCGAGATCAATGACGATCATTGGCGCGCAGCAGCCGAGGGGGTTTTACGGGCCTCGCGTTGGATCGCCGTATTAAACGATCCGGCCGATGAGGCACGCGCCATGGCGATTGCTGAACGTGAACGTTACAGACACTATGTCATCGCGGATGCTGTACTAGCGCCAACGTCTCCGCCTGCAGACAGCCTGCTAGCGGTACTCAACTTCTCCGCCAAGATACCGACTTGGCTGTTAAAGCAATTGGCTCAAATTCGGCGTGTCGCTGATACGGAAGAAGGCGCGAAACGAGGTGGAGAGTGGATTACACCGCGTGCTTATTTGCGCGATGGTCGCGGTGGACGTAGCGTCTGGAACGACGCAGGCGACTATCAGTTCGGTGCCGCCGCCCTTACCGCCCGCAAAGCATCAATCGAAAAACGGCTCAGCGCGCTGGACAAGGAGCTCACTGAAGTGGCGCTGGAAGAAGGGGCTGTTAAGCGCAAGCTTGCCGCTGCTGTCGATGCAACCAAAGGACATCGAGCTGCTGAAGAATTGGCAAAACGTAGTGAAGAGTTTGAACTTGGACGCAGACAGTTACCCGCGCTTAAACAAGCCCGTACTGCCGCGAGTGAACGTTGGCAAACACTGGATCACGAACATTCCACCGCGGTTGCAACCCAAACTAACTCCGCTACCAGCTACGCCGCACTGCAAAGGCAGTTACGCGATAGCGAGGGAGAAATAGAACGTCAAGAGCGAGAGTGGCGTGGCCGTTACGACGAACAGCGCATCAAGGCTACCGCTTCATCTGCAAAGAAGCGACAGTTTCCTTCGAGATGGATTACTGCTTCCGCGTTAGCGTCTCTCAACGACACGTACATTAATGCCAAACAAGCTGAACTGCGGATGACATCGGTAGAAGCCGATTTACAAAGCGGAACGTGGGTAACCGATTCCACTGTCGTAGAAAAACAGGTGCTAATGGGTGGAACGGTAAGCAAACAGCGTATCGACCTTGACTCACGTAAGTCAAGCAATTCTGCGGCAGCAGTGGCGGTAGACAACGCTAGAGAGCGTTATATCGACGTGCTGCGCGCCACCATCCGACGCTATCGCAAAAATATTGTTGAGTTGGGTTTGTTGGCTGGTGTGGAAGTCAGTGCTGATTTGCCGCATTTGGACAATGATGATGACGTGTTGCGCCACGCTGAGCTCAAAGTCAGTTTCAATTTCGACGGCAAGGGCGACATCGGATTGAACGATGGCGAAGCCTCTGGTGGGCAGCAAGTAATCAAGTCCTTGATTCTGCTTGTGGGATTACTCAAGGATGAGGATGTACCTGGCGGCTTTGTTTTTATTGATGAACCGTTTGCGCATCTGGACGTACGTAATATTCAACTCGTGGGGCACTTCCTCAAGTCGACAAGAGCGCAGTACGTGCTGACCACGCCGATCACTCACAACGTAGAAGTATTCGAACCTGCCGATATCACATTGGTCACCTCCAAAAAACTAAGAGATGCACGATGGGCGCCCCCGATCGGCGTCTTGCAGCGGCGCCCAGGCGCGGCTTAAGCGCACAAGCTATGCAAGACTTGCTCTACCTTCCGAAGGGCCGCAATGCACGCGACTTATGCTCGTGCAATGCTGTACCGCTGACGCTGCCTTTGCTCGATGCCGATCAAAAGGAAGCGTTGTTACGTTGGGCGCGTAGCGATGCGCAAACACGTACACGTGCGGCATTGTTGAAAGAAGCGCAAACCAGCGGCATCTCTATCGAGCGGGCAGAACATCTCTGCGACAAATTGCTGGAGAACGGATGGATAACGCGGCGGGAGCAGCTCACCGGTGGCAACTGGTTATGGGAGTCGGTCACTTGGCGAGATTTGCTCCGACTACAAAACTTACTGGGTTTGTCCAACGCAAGTCAGCGTTTGCAAGCACGTCAGGCAAAAATTACCGAAATAATTGAATGGTTAGACGCTAGGCGCATCACGACGGCAACGTCTGTATTAGATCCTGATTTACTCGACGAGTTGTCTCGTGGTGTGAATGAGCTGGAACAAGACAAATTGTTGCGTCTAGATGTGCTGGAGAGCCGGCTATCGCTACTGAAGGCTGTCGCCTCTTGGCACGACAACCAGCAGCAAGGATCACGTCGCAATTTTGCCTTGCATGCCCGCGACACGACAAAGTCATTGAGCGCTGCGGAATGGCATTGGCTGGAATCGACATTCGATCTGGAGAGACTAGGCATTGCCCGTTTTGCTCAAGTCGCTTGGCTGGCTGGAGACATTGAACTGATCTGGGGCAAGCATAAGGTTGACCTAGCTCCGCTGCATTGTTTGGGTTTGCCTCTGGATGATTTGCAAAAGATCGACACTGTAAGCTCACTTGAGCGATGGTGGCTCATTGAGAATCGTGCCAGTTTTGAGAAGCAGGCAGGACAGCGCAAACCAGGAGTCGTACTCATCTGGATGCCAGGTCGCCCTTCTCATGCGTGGATGCTTGCAATGTCCAACTTGCTACGCCTGGCCCCTGCTCCTGCATGGATCAGTGCCGACGCAGATCCAGCCGGGATCGATATCGCTTGTGGTGTCGGGAAGCTTTGGGAAAAACAAGGTTCTACTTGGGAGCCACACCTCATGGGCGTCGAGCAATGGGAAGCAACTCTTCAGCGTTGGCCATTGAATGATCATGACCGACGCTTACTTAGCTTCCTGCTCGCAAAGGAAACTCTTGAGCCGACCTTGCGTGCTTTGTGTGAGGCAATGATGCGGGAAGGACGTAAGGCCGAACAAGAGGCGTGGCTTTAACCATCAGTCAATGAGCCGCTTTTGAAAAATAGGTCTCTGGACATTGGAAACGGGCCCTACTTTTTGAGAGATCGTCTAATCGCAGTTTGACGGCCACATTACATTTTTTATCTACGCACCATGCTGTGATTTGCAAAAAAATGTCCCACTTATATAAAATTGAAAGTGCCTCGACATGCCGAAAGACAATCAATCAGATACGTCATGGTTCATACCTCTTGGAATATCTAGAACAGAAGAGCAAATCGATATCCAAAATGCTACTTGCAAAGTTCTTCTTATAGAGGCAAATGCTGGTGCTGCAAAAACCACTACGCTCGCCCTTCGAATTGGCGAATCCATCGCGCGGAAAGTCGAGCCCGAAAGTATTCTCGTGTTGGTTTTTACAGAAACTGCACGGGAAGTAATGCGCAAGAGATTAACCGAAATTGGCATCCACTACTCGATAGTTAGTCGGATGGAAATTTATACATTTGAAGAGTTCTCTCGAAAGCAATTGGCACTGATCGAAGATAAGGGAGTAAAACAATATCCAAATACTAGACAGCACTTCGCCCCGATGCTTGCAGCCATTGATGCTGTATATACACATTACGGTGATTCTGTCGAAGGATTGCAACTTAGCAAAAATGCTTTGGCGATATCTCAATACTTAGATGCGCAACTCAAGCTAAAAGCAATGATGGCGCTACCGGATTCCTTTGAGCCAGACGATTTATCGACAATCTTCACAAGACTCGACGTTACTTCAACTGAGTTTCTGGTTTCCTTCGAGTACGAGAGAATCAGAATGGGGAATCATCTTCAGCCAGATTTTCGTGGTCCATTTGATGCGACATATGACCTGGCAAGAGATATTGATCTTGGAATGAATCGTAGTTCAGCGATCAAGGATTACCGTCTTGTCATATGTGATGAGCTTCATGACCTTAATGAAGCTGCATTTCGGATAATTTGTGACTTGATTGACCGGCCTAGATGCTTTTTTTCTGGTGCAGGAGATCGCGATCAAGTTATTCATGCGACGCTTGGTGCTCGTCATGAGTATCTAAGCACACGGTTTACTGAGCGATTCCCTGGAGCCAAACCCTATCCACTCACAATTACTCACAGACACGGCCCGCACTTGGCTTACTGTATGGAGTCCTTCAAGGACAAGCCTGTCGAATCCGACGTTGCGCAAAAACTCGAAATTAGAATCAAGACTTATACCGGCGGGCCTGAAGAAGGCGCCAAATGTGTTGTCGATGCAGTCAAAAAATGGCAACACAACGGTTTTGGTTTGGATAGATGCGCCATCTTAATTCGGGATCGCCACCATTCCGTCGCAATAGAAAACGCGCTTCGAAATGAAGGAATTGGCTATCGCACCTCTGTGATGGGTTCCTATTTTCAGCGGGAGGAAATTTTATTTCTTAGAGGACTAATGGCGATGGCGCTTCTTGATTTTGAGGCGGTCAAGAGTAAAGAAATAAAGGAAGCGATTGTCGACGCAATTGATTTGTATGGCGGACTAGGCATTCCAATAGACGAATTGCAAAAGGCGAAGACTGGAATGGCAAAGCATTCTCAATTACATTGGTTTTATGAAAAACATATTAAAAACAATGATCCGAATAAACCCCCTACAGTCTTGGATGCCACAATTCGCTCCCTCATAGATGCTCCGTTGGATGCCTTGGCCTCTGATGTGCTGCGCGAAGCTTGCGATCGCATGGACATTAAGACCATGGCAGCGAAATTGTATATTCGGGCTTACGACGCTAGCGTTGTCATAAAATCGATCGAAGGATTTTTATCTATTGCAGGCTCACAAACTCTCAGACAGTTTTGGGACGCTATCAATGCTGCCGAAGTATTTGCGACTAAATATCGTGACAAGGATGTCCTGACATTGGACTGTGTCGCAAATTCAAAAGGTACGGAATTTGATCATGTCATTCTTCCGTACGTTGAGGTTGGTGAATATCCCAACTCTTTATTTCCTCTCAAGGATGAAGAAAATCTTTTTTATGTTGGTGTCACCCGTGCAAAGCTTTGGTTAACTTTAGTGACTTCCGATAATGGAGGACAACAGAGTCCATTCATTAAACGAATGAACATTACGGGGACCAAAGCACGCGCAAATCTTGCACAAACGCGTAATGAAAACGTGCTTGCGACTGCTCCGCCATCGCGTCATTACCTTCGATCAAGCTATTCAGATAAAGATTATTTGAAGTCATTAGGTGCACGCTACGATCCGACAAGAAAGCAATGGTATGTGCCGCTTGGATTGGATTTGAAGCCATTTAAGCCGTGGCTTTGATATGCTGATTCCACAAGAATTTGATGGCTTTTCAACGGGCCGTCTGACTGTTTGAATACCTTGAAGTTCTATCGGTGCATCAAGAGCTTAGAAAGCTCTTGATGTGGCTCATGAATCGTCTACTTTACGCTGACGTTTCTTAAGCAGTGTGAATTCGATGATTTGGTGTGAATACGGCCTATACAGGTCTGCGTCCAAAGTTGACTTTCAGTTTCCAGTACGAGAACCTTCGGCCAACGATCGGCATCGCGCTTGCTCGTTTACGTTCCTAACGCTGTTACTTGCTGTGAACGAGCATAAGGTTAATTGCCAAGCAACTTGTAATCAGATGAATAATCTGGTTTGAGATATTCGGTTCCGCTCGCCAGCATATTTAAAGGATTACTTGCCTTCGCAAGCAACCCTTTCTTTTGCAAGTCACAGTGTCATCAATTTAATGAACGTTTGAATATTACTTTTTGTATTTCTTATTCATTAAATTTTCTACCCTTGCATACCATTTGTAAAAGCCATTTGAGGAAATTCCCAAGCAGCACAAAAGGCTCAAAAAATATTTTTACATCATTTTTGGCAACTGCCCATAGTTCGCTGGCTTTCATTTTCACCCCCTCATTGCTTTTGAGATAATCTACCTGCAGCCTCTACCTTAACTTATGCAGCAAATCCAATGTTGGAATCATGAATGATTAATATTGGGAGTATGGATGGAGGAAGCTAGTAACCGCTCAAAAGCACTCCCATCTCTTCGTGTAAGGTTTGGCACGTAACGCGAATATACCCTGAACAGCATCTCCGTCGTGGTGTGCCCGAGTTGTCGGGCAATCCATTCTGGATTTTCACCCGCACCTAACCAAAGCGTAGCTGCAGTGTGTCTTGTTTGATATGCCCGGCGCTTAGCTAAACCCAAATGTCTTAGTAACGGATACCACACTCTATTTGTTATGTTGGTATTGTCCATGGGATTTCCTTCCTTATTACAGAATACAAACTTGGATATCTTTGCTGTTCGCTGCTGTTGACGCGTCAAAGCTTCAAACACAATTGCAGACATTGCAATTTCACGGCGCGATCCATCTGTCTTGGTTTCATCTTCTTGTGCCATGACGATGGTTTCGCGAATCAGTATTTGCCTACGCTCAAAATCAACGTATTTCCACTTTAGGCCATCAATTTCACCTGTGCGCATACCGGTGAAGAATCGGACAATGTAATAGTCTCGAAAATCTTCTCTTACATTAGTAATGATTTGATTTACTTGCTCCAATGTAAATGGATCTATATCTGTTCTTCCAACTTTCAAGCTTTTGATATTTATAAACGATGTACCAAAGTTAAATCGATCGGCCGCTTCGTTAAGAATCATCCGCAATGGAGTCAGAATATGATTAATTCTTGTGGCTGAGAGACCTTCATTACTTTTACGTCCTGGAACTTTAGCAAGTACTGAACGTAGTTTTAAGATGTCTGCTTTTGTAATT
>CXWL01114388.1_pt1 | contig 22916 bp, 22 predicted proteins | sample 590931 | NCBI WGS metagenome assembly CXWL01 (sample SAMEA3498368, study PRJEB10139) | groundwater metagenome | biome: water well; material: biofilm material | place: Germany | collected 2015-04-27
GGTCTATGGGGGAACGATACTTACGCAGTGTCCGCTTGCTGGCGGAGTGCATGCAGGGCTTCGAGCGCTTTTCGGGCGAGTCGGTGCGCCAGTGCGGCCTCACGCATGCCCAGTTCGACATCATCGCCACGCTCGGCAACACCGCCGGGATGACCTACAAGGAACTCGGCGAGCGCACCCTGATCACCAAGGGCACCCTGACTGGCGTGATCGAACGGCTCGAACAGAAGGGCCTGGTCGCGCGCCAGCGCAGCGGCGACGACAAGCGCTCCTTCTTCGTCAGCCTCACCGCCAGCGGCGAGGCCTTGTTCGAGCAGGTGTTCCCGACCGTCGTCGCGCACGGCAAGCAGCTGTTCGCTTCCTGCAGCGACGCCGAGTTCGACGCCATCGACCAGGCCCTGTCGCGACTGAAGAAAATGATCAGCGACGCCGGCGCCGCCCCCTCCACACCACTACCAAAGGAAAAATATTGAAAACCGCCCTGCTCGACGGCAAAACGCCGGCAAAAATTGACAAACAGATCATTGGCAACCTGTTGCTCGATGTCACCTCCAGCGACGAAGTGCGCAAGGAAAAGATGCTGATCGGCGTGCGCAACGAAGCCGGCGAAATCTATCGTCTGATCGGCGCTACCAAGGCGAACAGCTTCATGAACGCGGTCGAAGAACTCGAAGACCTCGGCCTGGTCGACGAACTGAAAAACACCGAAACGCCCGAGGACGGCTGCGACGCCATCTTCAGCGCACCTTGAGCAATGTCAACGGTGTGCGCTTAAGATGCTTTTGAGAACGTCTTTTGAGTGATTCCGTACGGCAATTAGGGGTATAATTTTTCCATGGACAGACTCGAAGCCTTCAAGAGCATTGCCGCCCAGGCTGGCCGCGGCGAACTTACCTTCCCGACCAACGTCGACGCAACGCTCAAGCTGCAGCGCGCCTTGAACGACCCGGAACTGCACGCCGACGACGCCGCCCGCCTGGTGCAGGCCGAGCCGCTGCTGGCCGCGCGCACCGTGGCGATCGCCAACTCGGTCGCCTACAACCGTTCCGGCCGGCACGTCACCAACGTGCCCAGCGCCGTGCAGCGGGTCGGCTTTCGCACCCTGAATGCGCTGGCCGCCGCCGTCATCGTGCGCCAGCTCGACAGCAAGATCACCGATCCGGCCTTGCGCGCCAAGGCCGACCAGCTGTGGCAGCATTCGGCCCACGTCGCCGCACTGTCGCAGGTGATCGCCCGCCGCGTCACCCGCGTCGACCCGGAAACGGCGCTGTTTGCCGGCATCGTCCATGAAGTGGGCGCGTTTTACCTGCTGTCGCGCGCCGCCGAGTTCCCCGGCCTGCTCGACGGCGAGCCGGAAGACTGGATCGAACATGGCGAACAGGCAATCGGACGCGCGGTGCTGGCCAAGCTCGGCGTACCGGCGCCGGTCATGGCCGCGATTGAAGCGATGTGGGGCGGCATGCGCGCCCTGCCGCCCGAGAACCTGGGCGACACCCTGATGCTGGCCAACGACCTGGCGCCGCTCGACTCGCCGATGCACGTGCGCGCCGGCGCCACCAGCCGCCAGTCGGCCGCCACCATCGATTTCGTCACCGGCGACGGCACCCTCGCCTCGATCCTCGCGGAATCGGCCGACGAAGTCAGCAGCCTCACCGCCGCCTTGTTCTAGGCAGGCGCAAAACCGTTTCCGCAAAAAAAATGCCCGCTCTGGTGAGCGGGCCTAAGTCCAAAACTAGGGATGTCCTGAAAGAGACAGTTCCACTATAGTTCCGGCCTTTGCTTCCTTCTGTGCGTTAACCCACACAACCGAACAAATTCTTCCGTGGCAGGCTGACGCTTGGCAGTCAGGCAACTTGCTTGCGCCGACGGCTAAAGGCCACGCCAACGAGTCCCACGCCCAGCAGCAGCATCGATGCCGGTTCCGGCACGGCATTCGCCTCGGCGACAGACCATTGGCGCGGCGTGGATGCGTTGTAACGGTAAGAATTCGGGGTGTAGACATAGCTCTGGTTTATCGCACTAAGGTCGTAGAAGAAGTTAGTGTAGCCATAGCTAACTGGGAAATCGGTGTCGATGAAAAGGAAATTGTTTTCAGTGCCGTCGAACGACGCGTAGCCGACACCGCTTGCCCAATATCCGGAAGAGATACCCGACGCAAAGAGATTGCCGCTGCCGTTGAGAGCTACGCCGTCCAGGCTGGCGCTGATGTCCGACAGTCCGGTGATCAGGTTGCCCGATGCGGTGCCCGTGAACGAACCGGTCACCTGCGCGCCGTCGGCGAATGTGTACGAATAATTGTAGATCGCTGCTGCCTGGGACGCCGGTGCCGAAATCATTGCAGCGAGAAGGGCGGCGAGACGGAGAATGCTGTTCATGGTTGGTGGATCCTGTATGGGTTATCGATGGTGCTTCTGATTACCGATAGAGCACGTTTCATGCCAGCAGGAATTTTTTGTTTAATTTCAACAACTTAATGAAACGGTCGGGCGCGAACGCCGATCGACTGTAAGGTTTCTCGACAGAAAAAATAAAATACCGGTGGAAAAGTTAAATTCCATCGGCAAATAAAAAGGGCAGCCAACGCTGCCCTTCTGATCGCTCCGGCATGCACGCCGGGACGGCTGTCTTACACCACGGCGCCGTCGGTCTCGTCTTTTTCCTTGACCGGCTTGATCAGGTCTTCGCGCTTCACGCCCAGCCACATCGCGATCGCCGCGGCGACAAACACCGACGAGTAGATACCGAAGCAGATGCCGATGGTCAGCGCGATGGCGAAGTAGTGCAGCGTCTGGCCGCCGAGGAACAGCATCGACAGCACCATCATCTGGGTACAGCCGTGGGTGATGATGGTGCGCGAGATGGTGCTGGTGATGGCGTTGTCGATCACTTCGTTGACCGGCGCCTTGCGCTGCTTGCGGAAGTTTTCGCGGATCCGGTCGAAGATGACGACCGATTCGTTCACCGAGTAACCCAGCACGGCGAGCACCGCGGCCAGCACGGTGAGCGAAAATTCCCACTGGAAGAAGGCGAAGAAGCCGAGGATGATGACGACGTCGTGCAAGTTGGCGACAATCGCCGCCACCGCGAATTTCCATTCGAAGCGGATGGCCAGGTAGATCATCACGCCGATGATCACCATCACCAGCGCGTTCAGGCCGTTCTGCGCCAGTTCGTCGCCCACCTGCGGGCCGACGAATTCGACGCGCTGCTGGGTCAACACTTCGACGCCGGCCGGATTGGCGCAGGCGGTCTTGGCGACGTGCTCGCCCTGCGGCGTGATGGTGTCGACCTGCTTCGGCGCACCGCCTTCGGCCGCGCACAGCGAATTGAACACGGTCTGCGAACCGCTCGCGCCGGCTACCGCCTTGATGATCGGCAGGCGCAGCATGACGTTCTGCGCGGTGCCGAAGCTGGTCACTTCAGGCTGCTCGTAACCGAGCTTCTCGAGGTTGCGGCGGATCTTCTCCTGGTCGGCAGCGTGCGGGTACTGCAGCTCCATCACGGTGCCGCCCTTGAACTCGACCGAGAAATGCAGGCCTTTGCTCACCAGGAAGAACACCGCGGCGACGAAGGTCAGCGCCGACACCACGTTGAAAATCAACGCGTGGCGCATGAAGGGAATGTCCTTCTTGATCTTGAAAAATTCCATCTTGAATCCTGTACGAGTGAGTGGCGCGGCCGGGATGCCGGCCGCGTTACTGTCTAGCTACTTACTTGCGGATGCTGGTCACGCCGGGCGTCCAGACGGTGCCGATGGCGATCTTGCCGAGCTTCTTCTTGCGCCCGTACCACAGGTTGACCACGCCGCGCGAGACGAACACGGCCGAGAACATCGACGTCAGGATGCCCAGGCAGTGCACCACCGCGAAGCCGCGCACGGCGCCGGAACCGAACACCAGCAGCGCCAGGCCGACGATCAGGGTGGTGACGTTGGAGTCGAGGATGGTGGCCCAGGCGCGGTCGAAGCCGGCCGCGATGGCCGCTTGCGGCGTGTTGCCGTTGCGCAGTTCCTCGCGGATGCGCTCGTTGATCAGCACGTTGGCGTCGATCGCCATGCCNNGCCAGCAGGAACAGCAGGTTGCAGGCCAGCGCCAGCACGCTGAAGAAACCGAACAGCTGGTAGTAGATGATCATGAAGATGGCGATCGCGGCGAAACCGTATACGGTCGAGTACAGGCCCTTGGCGATGTTCTCGGCGCCCAGTTGCGGGCCGATCACGCGCTCTTCGACGAATTCCATCGGCGCCGACAGCGCGCCCGAGCGCAGCAGCAGCGCCAGTTCGTTCGATTTCTCGGCGCTGCCCATGTTGGTGATCTGGAATGTGCTGCCCAGCTCGCTCTGGATGGTCGGCGCCGACAGTACGCTGTACTTGCCTTTTTCTTTCAGCAGGATGGCCATGCGCTTGCCGATGCGCTCGCGCGTCGCTTCGCGCATCTTGCGCCCGCCGTCGCCGTTCAGGTCGAGGCTGACGGCCGGCTGCTGGTTCGAATCGAAGCTTGCGGTGGCGCTGGAAATGTATTCGCCGGTCAGGACCACGTCCTTGAACAGCACCACGGGCGCGCCGTTGCCGACCGTGAACAGTTCCGAGTTCAGCGGAATGGCGGCCGTCGTTTCGGTGCCTGGCGTGATCGTATCGTCGACCATGCGCATTTCCAGCGTCGCCGTGCGGCCGATGATGTCTTTCGCGCGCGCCACGTCCTGCACGCCCGGCAGCTGGATCACGATGCGGTCGGCGCCCTGCTGCTGGATGATCGGCTCGGACACGCCCAGCTCGTTGATGCGCTTCGACAGGGTCGAGATGTTCTGCTTGACGCCCTCTTCGACGGTGCGCTTGAGCGCCTCCGGCTTGAGCGTGACGAGCAATTTCAGGTCGGCGCCGTCGGCGGCGTCGGCAAACGCCAGGTCGGCCATCTGGTTGCCCAGCACGTCACGCGCACGCGCACGGGTCTCGGCATCGCGGAACTTGACCTCGACGGTGCTGCCGACGCGGTCGATACCGGCGTGGCGCACGTTCTTGTCACGCAGCACGCTACGGGCGCTGGACTGGATCCCCTTGATCTTGTTTTCCAATACGGCCTTGGCATCGACCTGCATCAGGAAGTGCACGCCGCCGCGCAGGTCGAGGCCGAGGTTCATCGGCAAGGCGCGGATTGCCTGCATCCAGTGCGGCGTATTCTTCACCAGGTTGACGGTGACGACGTAGTCCGGGTCGGTCGGATCCTTGTTCAGGTCGCGCTCGAGCGCCAGCTTGGCCTTGAACTGCGCGTCGGTGGTCGGGAAGCGCACGCGCACCGAGGTGCTGTTGCCTTGGCCATCGAGGCTGACGCGGTCAGGCGCGATGCCTTCGTGCTTGAGCGCATCCTCGACCTGGGTCGTGGTCGCGCTGGTTACCTTGACGGTTGCCTTGCCGGTCGTCACTTGCAATGCCGGCGATTCGCCGAAGTAGTTCGGCGCCGTGTACAGCGCGCCGAGCACCAGCGTGATGGCGATCAGGAGATATTTCCAGAGGGGATAGCGATTCATAATGTTCCAGCGTTCAATTGAGCTAGCAAAGGCGGCGCGCCGGCCGCCCGCATTACAGCGACTTCAGGGTGCCCTTTGGCAGCAGCGTGGTGATCGATGCCTTCTGCACGACGATTTCGGTACCGGCGGCGATTTCGACGGTCACGTAGGAGTCATTGACCTTGGCGACCTTGCCGAGGATGCCGCCGGCGGTGATCACTTCGTCGCCCTTGGCGAGCGCGTCCATCATCGACTTCTGCTCTTTCGCGCGTTTCTGCTGCGGGCGGATCATCAGGAAATACATGACCACGAACATCAGGACGAGTGGCAGGAAAGTCGTCAGGTTACCCATGATGCCGGCGTCGGCGGCGGTGCCGGCGGTCTGTGCAAAAGCGTTAGAAATGAACACGGTTACTCCAATTATTGGTTTTACTTGGTTAAAAAAGCAGCGCTGTATTCTAGCACTGGCCGGACGGCCCTAGTCACTTCCGCCTATCTGGGCGCTGTAATTCTTTTTGCAAGGCGTTGGCAGAAAAACAAATTTGGGTCAGACCCGTTTGTTGTTTGGCGTTGCGCCCGTCGCCCGAATAACAAACGAACAACCGGGTCTGACCCCATTTGTTTTTTTGCCTGGCTACACCCCGCGGGCGCGCTCTTCGTTGAACTTCAGGCGGAACGCGTGGAAGCCGTCGGCCTCGATCGCGTCGCGCATCTCCTGCATCAGCTTCAGGTAGTAATGCAGGTTGTGGATCGTATTCAGCCGCGCGCCGAGGATTTCCTTCGAGCGGTGCAGGTGGTGCAGGTAGGCGCGCGAAAAATTCTTGCAGCAGTAGCAGTCGCAGCTCTCGTCGAGCGGGCCGGTGTCTTCCTTGTAGCGCGCGTTCTTGATCTTGACGTCGCCAAAGCGCGTGAACAGCCAGCCATTGCGCGCGTTCCGGGTCGGCATCACGCAGTCGAACATGTCGATACCGTTCGCCACGCCGGCCACCAGGTCTTCCGGCGTGCCCACGCCCATCAGGTAGTGCGGCTTGTTGGCCGGCAGGCGCGGGCCAACGTGCGCCAGCATGCGCATCATGTCTTCCTTCGGCTCGCCGACCGACAGGCCGCCGATCGCAATGCCGGGGAAGTTGATCTCTTCGAGCGCGGCCAGCGACTCGTCGCGCAGGTTCTCGAACATGCCGCCCTGGACGATGCCGAACAGCGCGTTCGGGTTCTCGCCGCCCTTGAATTCGTTCATCGAGCGCTGTGCCCAGCGCAGCGACATGCGCATCGACTTGGCCGCTTCCTCCGAGGTCGCCGGACGGCCGTCGATCTCGTACGGCGTGCATTCGTCGAACTGCATCACGATGTCCGAGTTGAGCGCGCGCTGGATCTGCATCGAGATTTCCGGCGACAGGAACAGCTTGCTGCCGTCGATCGGCGAGGCGAACTTGACGCCTTCCTCGGTGATCTTGCGCATCGCGCCCAGCGAAAACACCTGGAAGCCGCCCGAATCGGTCAGGATCGGCCCGTTCCAGCCCATGAAGCCGTGCAGCCCGCCGAATTTGTTGAGCACCTCGGTGCCCGGGCGCAGCCACAGGTGGAAGGTATTGCCGAGGATGATCTGCGAGCCGACCGCGACCAGCTCGTCCGGATCCATCGCCTTCACCGAGCCGTAGGTCCCGACCGGCATGAAGATCGGCGTTTCGATGGTGCCGTGGTTGAGTTTGAGGCGGCCGCGGCGCGCGTGCGACAGGCCGCTGGTGTCGGTCTTCAGGAGGGTAAATTCGAGCATGGTGTTCTTAGCGTGATTGGGTCGTGAGCAGCATGGCGTCGCCATAGCTGAAGAAGCGGTATTCGCTGGCGATGGCGTGCGCGTACGCCTTGCGGATCGGCTCGTAGCCGGCAAACGCCGACACCAGCATCAGCAAGGTCGACTTCGGCAGGTGGAAATTGGTGATCAGCCGGCTCACCGTCTTGAACGTGTAGCCGGGCGTGATGAACAGCGCGGTGTCGGCGCTGCCGGCCACCAGTTCGCCCGTCTGCGACGCCGATTCGAGCGCGCGCAGGCTGGTGGTGCCGACCGCGACCACCGACTTGCCGGCCGCCTTGGCGGCGCGCACCGCATCGACGGTTGCCTGCGGCACGGTGTACCACTCGGTATGCATGTTGTGCTCGGCCAGCACTTCGACCCGCACCGGCTGGAACGTGCCGGCGCCGACGTGCAGCGTGACGTACGCGAAGTTGACGCCTTTCGCGGCCAGCCTGGCCAGCAGAGCATCGTCGAAATGCAGGCCGGCGGTCGGCGCGGCGACCGCGCCCGGCTCNNTTCGATCAGCTCGAACACGTCGCCCTCGAACGTCAGCGTGAAGAACTCGCCGGCGCGCTCGCCGGTGACGACGTCGAACGCATCGGCCAGGCGGATCCGATTGCCCGGCTTCGGCGACTTCGACGCGCGCACCTGCGCCAGCACCGTGCGGCTGTCGAGCACGCGCTCGACCAGCACCTCGACCTGGCCGCCGGATTCCTTGACGCCGAAGAAGCGCGCCTTCAGCACGCGCGTGTCGTTCATGACGAGCAGGTCGCCCGGCGCCAGCAGGTCGACGATATCGCTGAAGCGGCGATCGACGATGCTCTCGCCGTCGAGCTGCAGCAGGCGCGAAGCGCTGCGGTCGGGAAGCGGAGTCTGCGCGATGCGCTCGGGCGGCAGGTTGAAATCGAAGTCGGAAAGCGAGTACATTCTGCTAATTCTGGAAAAATAGGGTTCAGGGGCCTTACAATAGGGCTAACAAGCGCAAGGCAACCCTCTATTTTACGCCACTTGCCATGCAAATTCGCGACATGCCCCCATCCAAACCGAAACCCGCGCCAAAAACCAACGAAAGCAAGCTCGCCAAGCTGGGACTGCGGTCCGACATGGACCTGGTGCTGCACCTGCCCATGCGCTACGAAGACGAGACGCAGGTGGTCCCGATCCGCGAGGCCTGCCTGCGCGGCGGCCACGTGTCGCAGGTCGAGGGCGTCGTTACCAAAAATGAAATCAGCTTCCGGCCGCGCCGCCAGCTGCTGGTGACCATCGCCGACGAGTCGGGCGACATCCTGCTGCGCTTCATGAACTTCTACGGCAGCCAGGTCAAGCAGCTGGCCGAAGGCACGCGCGTGCGCGCCCGCGCGGAACTCAAGCATGGCTTCTTCGGCGCCGAGATGGTGCACCCGGCATATAAGGTCATCAACGAAGGCGCGCCGCTGCCGACCGTGCTGACGCCCGTGTATCCGTCCGGCGAAGGGCTGTCGCAGGCGATCCTGCGGCGCGCCATCGGCGACGCCATGAAGCGGGTCGACTGGCACGACACCCTGCCGCCCGCGCTGCTGAGCGCGATGAACCTGTCGAATTTCGAACCGTCGGTACGGCTGCTGCACTACCCGCCGCAGGAAATCGACGAGCACGCGCTGATGGACCGCTCGCATCCGGCGTGGGTGCGCATGAAGTTCGACGAGCTGCTGGCCCAGCAGCTCTCGCTCAAGCGCGCGCAGCGGGCCCGCCGCGCCAAGGGTGCGCCGGTGATCAAGACCGTCGGCACGCTGACCGAAGCATTCACCGCCGTGCTGCCGTTCAAGCTGACCGGCGCCCAGGCGCGCGTGCTGAAAGAGATCCGCGCCGACCTGCGCCACCCGTATCCGATGCAGCGCCTGCTGCAGGGCGACGTCGGCAGCGGCAAGACCGTGGTCGCCGCGCTGGCTGCCGCGCAGGCGATCGACAGCGGCTACCAGGCGGCCCTGATGGCGCCGACCGAAATTCTCGCCGACCAGCACTTCCGCAAGATCGCCGGCTGGATGGAGCCGCTCGGCGTCAAGGTCGCGTGGCTGACCGGCAGCCTGAAGAAAAAAGACAAGCTGGCCGCCACCGCGATGGTCGAGTCGGGCGAAGCCCAGCTGGTGATCGGCACCCACGCGCTGATCCAGGACACCGTGCAGTTCGCAAAGCTCGGCCTGGTGATCGTCGACGAGCAGCACCGCTTCGGCGTCGGCCAGCGCCTCACCTTGCGCAACAAGGGCAGCAACGGCAAGACGCCGCACCAGCTGATGATGTCGGCCACGCCGATCCCGCGCACGCTGGCGATGACCTATTACGCCGACCTCGAAGTGTCGGTCATCGACGAGCTGCCGCCGGGCCGCAGCCCGATCGTCACGCGCGCGATCGACCAGAACCGCCGTGACGAAGTGATCGAGCGGGTGCACGCGGCGGCGCTCGAAGGCCGCCAGGTCTACTGGGTCTGCCCGCTGATCGAGGAATCCGAAGCGCTGCAGCTGCAGACCGCCACCGACACCCACGCGATGCTGGCCGAGGCGCTGCCCGATTTGCAGGTCGGCCTGGTGCACGGGCGCCTGAAACCGGCCGAGAAGCAGGAAGTGATGGATGCGTTCACCGCCAACGCGGTGCAGGTGCTGGTGGCGACCACGGTCATCGAGGTCGGCGTCGACGTGCCGAATGCGTCGCTGATGGTGATCGAGCACGCGGAGCGCTTCGGCCTGTCGCAGCTGCACCAGTTGCGCGGGCGGGTCGGCCGCGGGTCGGCGGCCTCGGTCTGCCTGCTGCTGTACCAAAGCCCGCTCGGCGGCGTGGCGAAGCAGCGCCTGATGACGATGCGCGAGACCACCGACGGCTTCGAGATCGCGCGGCGCGACCTCGAGATCCGCGGTCCCGGCGAATTCCTCGGCGCGCGCCAGTCCGGCCAGGCGATGCTGCGTTTTGCCGACCTCGAGACGGACCAGTGGCTGGTGGAGCAGGCGCGCGACGTCGCGCACGACTTGCTGCATCAAGCTGGAGACGACAAGGCCGCCACCGTGGAAGCGCACCTGGCGCGCTGGCTGGGCGGGAAGGAAGAATTCCTGAAGGTGTAGCAGACATTTTTAACGGAGAGCTGACGCGTATGAGCGACGACCTGCGATTTGCGGATTCACATGCACTGCACGAGCCATTTTCCCGGCAGTTGGCGTCGTACGACCCGGATGGCTCGCTGCGTTGGATAGTTGGCGTCCTCGCTACCCAGTCGAACGCACTGCGATCGTCCAACGCCGAGCTGGTCGCCTACACTGGAAATCGCGCCGCCATCGACTGGCTCGAAGCGACTGTCGCGTCGCCTGTCACGGGCAACTGGGGGCGCGCGGCCGCACTTCTGGGTACGCCGTGGCCGCGAATTTCGCACTGGCTGAATATGGGCGGCCCGCACCTGCTGATGGGCCTCGATACCCTGATCGCGTACAGAAAGCCGGCGCCGAATATGTCGCCCCTGGCGCAAATCGCCGCCCCCGTCCTGCCGCAAGCGCCATCGCCCGTCACATTCGAAGCCGACATCCTGGCATGCCTGAAGTCGAACACCAGCCCGCGAATCCAGGAGGATGTGAAATCAGTCCTCGGCTATGCTGGCGAGATACTCAAGCGTGACGGTCGCGGCGTGCCGGTGGAGTCGCTTCCGCAGCTTTATCTGTTTCCCGAAAAATTTTTGGGCGCCGGACCGATCCTGGACCGGCAAGAATCCATGATTTCAGGTATGCGGAGATCGTTTGAGGCACTGCTGAAATCCATCGGCCGCTAAATCCGCGGCGGTCGGCCGCGCAGTCTTGGGTCTGACCCGTTTTCCGCATCACACTTCAGTGTAAAAATGTTAATTCCGCGATTATTTTCGGTGTGACAATTGTGACATTTCACGCCAAGAATCCCGGTATCCTGAGGGCTGTGCCTCGCTTGAAGCACGCCTATCAACAGGATCGCGCATGCCAATTCTCGGAATCGGGCTTCACATCGTCATCGCCATTTTCTTCGCAATCCACGCCGTTCGCAGCGGACGCGAATTGTATTGGCTGGCCATCCTGTTCATGTTCCCCCTGCTTGGCAGCATCGTCTACTTTGCGGTCGTCTTCCTGCCCGACGCGCGCCTGCAGCGCGGCGTGCGCAAGGCCGGTTCGGCTATTCAACAGACCCTGAACCCGGGACGCGCAATGCGCGAGGCGCAACAGGCGTTCGACCTGACGCCGACCGCCCACAACCAGATGCGCCTGGCGGCGGCGCTGTTCGATGCCGGCATGATCGCGCAATCGGTCGAGCAGTACGACGCTTGCCTTCACGGCCCGTTTGGCGGGGATGCCGAGATCGGCGTCGGCGCCGCGCGTGCCAAGCTGGCGAATAAGCAGCCGCAGGAAGCAGTCGGCATACTGGTGTCGCTGCGCGCGACGCAAGCGAATTTTCGGCCCGAGCAGGTCGGACTGCTGCTGGCCGGCGCGTATGCGGCGGCGGGACGCCATGACGAAGCCGGCAGGGAATACGAAGAAATGGCGCAGCGGTTCGGCAGCGTCGAGACACGCGCCGAACTGGCGCTGTGGGCGATTGCGCGGGGCGAGCGCGCGCTGGCCGAGCGAGAGCTGAAAGAGCTCGAGCACGCGCGCAAGCACATGACCAAACACACGCGCAGCCTGCACCAGGGATTGTTCAAGCGGCTCGACGCCGCCAGCGCCGCGATACGCTGAGCGTCTTACGCCAGGTCGGCCGGGTACTTCAGGCCGACCTGTTCGCGGATCGCATCCATCACCCCCATCAGCGCCAGCGTTTCGTCGTGCGTCATGCCCGGGCTTTCGATCTGCCCGGCCAGGAAGCAGCGCTGCGCCTCGATCGCCTCGTGAGGATAGCCGTTACCGATGAACGGTGTCGGCACCGTGCGCGCGGCGCCGTCGGCCAGCACCACGCTGATCGACTGCGCCTGGTGAAACCGCGTATTCATGCGCACATGCCCCAGCTCTCCCGACACTGTCAGTTCGCATGGCGTGTGCGCGCGCAGCGAGCAGGCGCAGATCGACATCCCGCCGCCCTCGTGCATCAGCGTGAACCCGGTGGCGACATCGACGCCGGTGGCGCCCATCTCCGCCTGCGCGCGCACCGAGGCCACCGGCCCGAGCAGCGCAGCGGCGATCGACAGCGGATAGATCCCGAGATCGAGCAGCGCGCCGCCGCCCAATTCCGGATTGAACACCCGGTGCTCCGGCCCCTGGGCGGCGGCGAACCCGAAGTCCGCCGTGAGCTGTTGCACCCGGCCGATTTCGCCCGACGCGATGATGCGGCGCACTTCGGCCAGCGCCGGCATGAAGCGCGTCCACATCGCCTCCATCAGGAACAGTTTCTTCGCGCGGGCCAGCGCAACGACCGCCTCCGCTTCGCGGCGGTTCATGGTGAACGCTTTTTCGCACAGCACGCCCTTGCCCGCGTTCAGCGCCATCAAGGCATTCTCGGCGTGCATCGGGTGCGGCGTGCCGATGTAGATGATGTCGACGTCGCCGGCGTCGGCCAGCGCCTGGTACGAGCCGTAGCCGGCAGCGGCGCCGAACTCGCGCGCGAACGCCTGCGCGCCGCCGATGCTGCGCGATGCCACGCCCGCCAGTACCGCGCCGGGCGTGTCTTTCAACGCCGCGGCGAATGCACGCGCAATCTTGCCCGTGCCCAGAATTCCCCAGCGAACCGTCTTCATCATGTCCCTCTCTTTGGCCGAAACACGCTGGTGTCGGCATAAAATTCGTCGTCCTGCTGCGGCCACCATCCCGGCAATCCGAGCACCGGCAACGGCGTGAAGCCCGCCGTGGAGAGCGGCCCGGCGGCCAGGGCACGCGCTTCATGGTCGTCGATCCAGGCGCGCTGGGCATCTGGCGCCAGCGCAAAGTAGGCGTCATCGGCGACGATCACCCGGGTGTGGGCGGTGATCGCTTTACGCGGCGCCACCAGCTTTTCCATCAGCGCGTGGCCGAACAGCCAGACCTGCGCATCGCGGCCGAATGCGGCGCGGCGCCGGCAAAAGGCTTCCTGCCAGCGATGGCCGCGCAAGGCGTCGACCAGCGCGCGCCCTTCGTCCGAATCGCGCACCACCAGCAATGCCGAGTTTTCGTCAAAGATCGTGGCGGCGTCGCGCGCCGGCCCACGCGACTTGCCGACGCCGGCGAGTGCGATCTGCGCCGACTGCAAGGCGTTCAGCTGCTGCTTGATGCGCGGGAAAGTGAGCCACACCAGCGCATTGAAAAAATCGTGCAGGTTGTCGCGCGTCGGCACGCAGCCGGTAGCGCCGATGAATTCTTCGTACGCGCGCCCTTCCGGCAGCGCTTCCTGCGGCACAAAGCGCAACGGCAGGCCGCTGGCGTTGCGCAGTGCGAGCCGGCCAGCGCCAGCGTTGAAGGCGGCGATCATGTCGGCATCGGCGCATTCAAGGCGCTCGAATGCCGGCCGCACCGAGTCGTACCACGGGCGGCTCCAGTCGATCTCAGGCAGCATGCGCGATTACAGCATCTTCCAGTTGATCTGCTCGCCGCCATTCAGCGGAACCACGGTCGATTCGGCCAGCGCGACAGTTGCCGGCAGCGTCCAGGCTTCGCGCTTCAAGGTGACGGTGCCTTCGTTGCGCGGCAGCTCGTAGAAGTCGGGGCCGTGAAAGCTGGCGAAGGCCTCGAGCTTGTCGAGCGCGCCGGCGCGTTCGAACGCTTCGGTGTACATCTCCATCGCGTGCAGCGCGGTGTAGCAGCCGGCGCAGCCGCAGGCGGTTTCCTTGGCGCCGATGGCGTGCGGCGCAGAGTCGGTGCCGAGGAAGAAGCGCTCGTCGCCGCTGGTTGCCGCGGTCATCAGCGCCAGCCGGTGTTCTTCGCGCTTGAGCACGGGCAGGCAGTAGAAGTGCGGGCGGATGCCGCCCTTGAAGATCTCGTTGCGGTTGTAGAGCAGGTGGTGCGCGGTGATGGTCGCCGCGATCGGGCCTTCGGCTTCGGCCACGTACTGCGCCGCGTCCTTGGTGGTGATGTGCTCGAAGACGATCTTCAGCGCCGGCATGTCGCGCCGCAGCGGGCGCATGACGCGCTCGATGAAGACGGCTTCGCGGTCGAACAGGTCGATGTCCTGGTCGGTCACTTCGCCGTGCACCAGGAACGGCATGCCGACTTCCTGCATCACTTCGAGCGTCTTGTAGCAGCGCGTCAGGTCGGTCACGCCGGCGTCGGAGTTGGTGGTGGCGCCGGCCGGGTACAGCTTGACCGCGTGGACGAAGCCGCTGTCCTGCGCGCGGCGGATCTCGTCCGGATCGGTATTGTCGGTCAGGTACAGCGTCATCAACGGCTCGAAGCGCATGCCGGCCGGCAGGGCGGACAGGATGCGCTCGCGGTAGGCCTGCGCCATCGCGGTGGTGGTGACGGGCGGCTTCAGGTTCGGCATCACGATCGCGCGGGCGAACTGGCGCGCGCTGTGCGGCAGCACGCTGGCCATCGCCGCGCCGTCGCGCAGGTGCAGGTGCCAGTCGTCGGGACGGGTGATGGTCAGGGTCTGGGGGGATTCGATGAAGGACATGGCGGCTTTCGGGGAGCAATTGCCGTTATTTTACCCTCTACTCCTGCCGCACGGCACTTGTGCCGGCGTTTGACAGATGGCGGCCAAAAGCGCACCTTATCAGGTCAATAGTGGAGGAATAATGACAACGATTACCGGGCATGGGGCTCGGGACAAGCTTGACCAGTTGATTGACGACGCAGCCGAAAGCCATGTTCCGGTGACGATCATCGGCAAGCGGCACGATGCTGTCCTCATCTCAGCCGAAGACTGGGCGGCGATACAGACAACGCTTGGTCCGGCCCCGGCACCAGATACGGACGAGTTCATCGCGCAAGGCCTTGCAGCGCGCGAGGAAGCCCAATTCAGCGGCGAATATATCGATTCCGAGGACGTGTTGGGTGAACTAGCCGCGGCGCTAACAAATTCAGAACCGAAGCCGACGCCTCCGACTACGCGGTGACTTCTGCCGCTAGTGGATGATCCGGGCAAGGAATTCGCGCGCCCGCTCCGAGCGCGGCGTGACGAAAAACTCCTCCTTCGGGCTGTCCTCGACGATCTTCCCGTGGTCCATGAAGATGATGCGGTCGGCCACCTTGCGCGCAAAGCCCATCTCGTGCGTCACCACCATCATGGTCATGCCGTCCTGCGCCAGCCCCACCATCACGTCGAGCACCTCGTTGATCATCTCCGGGTCGAGCGCGGAGGTCGGCTCGTCGAACAGCATCGCGATCGGATCCATCGCCAGCGCCCGGGCGATCGCCACGCGCTGCTGCTGGCCGCCCGACAGCTGGCTGGGGAACTTGTCCTGCTGCGCCAGCAGGCCCACCCGGTCGAGGTACTTCAGCCCCTTTTCGGCCGCTTCCTGCGGCGTGCGCTTGAGCACCTTGACCTGCGCCAGCGTCAGGTTCTGGCGCACCGTCAGGTGCGGGAACAGCTCGAAGTTCTGGAACACCATGCCGATACGCGCGCGCAGCGTCGACAGGTTGGTCTTCGGGTCGCCGACGGAGACGCCATCGACGGTGATCTCGCCCTTCTGGAACGGCTCGAGTCCGTTGACGGTCTTGATCAGGGTCGATTTGCCGGAACCGGACGGCCCGCAAATGACCACCACATCGCCCTTTTCCACGCGGGTGGTGCAGCCATCGAGAACCTGGAAGGCGCCATACCACTTGCTGACGTTATTCAGTTCAATCATGTTGTCCGTTGTTTGAAGGGCTGGCGAGCTTGACAGCACCGGGAATGCTTAGGATACTGCGGAACTTGCCAATTCCATCAGCATTGGTGGTTGGCGAGCTTACAAAATAACGATATTTTGCCCCAGAACGCCAGGCGACAGCATTTAATCTCCCGTCGCTTCGAATCGGACCGACACTCTCACAGGAAGCGCCGCACATGAATAATAGAAATCGCCTGACCATCTACATCCTGGCTGGCCTGGTGCTCGGTATCGTGGTGGGCTACTTCGCCAACCTGAACCTGGCCAATCCGACCGGGTTCGCCGACATCATGTCGCTGGTGACCACGCTGTTCCTGCGCCTGATTAAGATGATCATCGCGCCGCTGGTGTTCTCCACGCTGGTGGTCGGCATCGCCAAGATGGGCGACACCAAGGAAGTCGGGCGTATCGGCATCAAGGCGCTGGGCTGGTTCGTGATCGCATCGGTCATCTCCCTGTCGCTCGGCCTGATCCTGGTGAACCTGTTCCGCCCTGGCGACGCGATGGCGCTGTCGAACCTGGTGCCGGCTGCCGGCACCGCATCGGGCATCGCCACGACCAGCCTCACGCTGAAGGAATTCATCACCCACCTGGTGCCGTCGTCGATCGTCGACGGCATGGCCAAGAACGAAATCCTGCAGATCGTGATCTTCTCGATCTTCTTCGGCACCGCCGCCGCCGCGGTCGGCGAGCGCAGCAAGCCGCTGGTCGACGCCATCGACGGCATCGCCCACATCATGCTGAAAGTGACCGGCTACGTCATGAACCTGGCGCCGTTCGCGGTGTTCGCCGCTGTCGCCGGCATCATCGCCAAGAGCGGCCTGGGCGTGCTCAAGACCTACGGCGTGTTCATGGGCGAGTTCTACTTCGGCATTGTGCTGCTGTGGATCGTGCTGACCGCGCTCGGCTTCATGTTCCTTGGCCCGCGCGTGTTCAAGCTGCTGGCCGAACTGCGCGAGCCGACGCTGCTGGCGTTTTCCACCGCGTCGTCCGAAGCGGCGTTCCCGAAAACGCTCGAAGGCCTCGAGCGCTTCGGCGTGCGCAACCGGATCGCCGCCTTCGTGCTGCCGATCGGTTACTCGTTCAACCTCGACGGCTCGATGATGTACTGCACCTTCGCCACCGTCTTCATCGCCCAGGCCTACGGCATCGAAATGTCGCTCGGCACCCAGATCACGATGATGCTGGTGCTGATGCTGACCTCGAAAGGCATGGCCGGCGTGCCGCGCGCCTCGCTGGTGGTGATCGCCGCGACGCTGGCCCAGTTCAACATCCCGGAAGCGGGCCTGCTGCTGCTGCTCGGCATCGACCACTTCCTCGACATGGCGCGCTCGGCCACCAACGTGATCGGCAACGGCATCGCCACCGCGGTCGTCGCCAAGTGGGAAAACGAACTCGCCGTCCCGGTCCAGCAGGACTGGGCTGCCGCCGAACTGCCTTAAGGCGCCGGCGCGCTCGATCAAACGAGGCTTTCCAGCAATGGAAAGCCTTTTTTACTTTTCTACCCCTGGGGTCAGTGCCGACATTCGGACACGGCCTCATCCACGCCGCACCTTTTCGGGAGCACCGCGATGCAGAAATACCCTTTGCTTGGATTGTTGATGATGGCCGGCGCCGTACACGCGGCGCCCGTAACGGTCGACTGCGGCCGCCTGCTCGACGTCAAGGCCGGCGTCTGGCGCGAGCGCGTCAGCATCACGGTCGACAACGGCGTGGTCAAGTCGATCGCGCCGATGGCCGCCGGGACTGGCCACATCGACCTGTCGGCATACTCCTGCCTGCCCGGCTTTATCGACATGCACGTTCACCTGACCGGCGAAACGCAGAATGAAGCCGCTTCGCTGCGCGACGAGTTGCGCGGCAATCCGGCCGACTTCGCGTACCGGTCGGTGCCCTACGCCGAGCGCACGCTGAAGGCCGGCTTCACCACGGTGCGCGACCTCGGCGCCGGCGATGTACTCAACGTCGCCCTCAAGCGAGCGATCGCCAACGGATCGATTCCCGGCCCGCGCATGTTCACATCCGGCACGGCGATCGCCACCACCGGCGGCCATGCCGACCAGAGCAACGGCCTGTCGCAGCAGCTCAGCCACGCGCTGTCGGGCCCCGGCATGAATACGGGCGTGATCAATAGTCCGGAACAGGGCCGCGAAGCGGTCAGGGCCCGTTACAAGGAAGGCGCGGACCTGATCAAGGTGACCGCCACCGGCGGGGTGCTGAGCCAGGCCTCCGGCGGCCAGAATGCCCAGTTCACCGAGGACGAACTGCGCGCGATCGTCAGCACCGCCAAGGACTACGGCTTCCGGGTCGCGGCCCACGCACACGGCGCCGAGGGCATGAAGCGCGCGCTGCGCGCCGGTGTCGACTCGATCGAGCACGGCACGCTGATGGACGATGAAGCCATCGCGCTGTTCAAGAAACACGGCGCCTGGTATGTGCCGACCATCTCGGCCGGCCGCTACGTCGCCGACAAGGCCAAGGAAGACGGCTATTATTCGGCGATGGTACGCCCCAAGGCCGCGGCGATCGGCCCGCTGATCCAGTCAACCTTCGGCCGCGCCTACCGCGCCGGCGTGAAGATCGCGTTCGGCACCGACGCCGCTGTGTACCCGCACGGCGAAAACGCCAGGGAATTCGAGTACATGGTCGAAGCGGGCATGCCGCCGCTGGAAGCGATCCGCTCCGCCACGCTCAGTGCCGCCAGCCTGCTCGACCAGTCGTCCAGCCTGGGCTCCGTGGAACCCGGCTTTGCCGCCGACATCGTTGCCGTCAGCGGCGATCCGCTGCGCGACATCACCATTCTCCAGCACGTGAAATTCGTGATGAAGGCCGGCGTCGTCTACAAGCAGCCGTAATGCATTCAATTTTCAACAAGGAGCCCTCAATGCTGCAACAACAATCCCGCCGTTCGATGATCGCGATTTTCAGTTTCCTGTTCATCGTCGCCACCGGCGCACAGGCGGAGGCGACGGCGCCGCGGCTGGCCAACGTCACCATCCTGGCCACCGGCGGCACCATCGCCGGCACCGGCGCCACCAGCACCACCACGGTCGGCTACACCGCCGCCACGGTCGGCGTGCAGAACCTGATCAAGGCGGTGCCGGAACTGGCGAAGGTAGCCAACGTGACGGGCGAGCAGGTATTCCAGATCGCCAGCGAGAACATGGGCAACGAACACTGGCTGACGCTGGCCAAGCGCGTCAACGCACTGCTGGCGCAACCGAACGTGGACGGCATCGTCATCACGCACGGCACCGATACGCTGGAAGAAACCGCCTACTTCCTCGACCTGGTGGTCAAGAGCCGCAAGCCGGTGGTGCTGGTCGGCGCGATGCGGCCATCGACCGCGCTGTCGGCGGACGGCCCGATCAACCTGTACAACGCCGTGCTGCTGGCGGCCAGCCCCGAAGCTATCGGCAAAGGCGTGCTGGTGGCGATGAACGACCAGATCCAGGCCGCGCGCGAAGTCACCAAGACGAATACCTCGACGCTCGATTCGTTCCGCACGCCGGAGCTGGGCATGCTCGGCTACATCCAGGGCAGCAAGCCGTTCTTCTATCGCCAGTCGACCCGCAAGCACACCGCCGACAGCGAGTTCGATGTCAGCGCCCTGACCTCGCTGCCGCAGGTCGACATCGTCTACGGCTACGCCAACGTCGGCCCGGTGGCGGTGGACGCCTTCGTGGCGGCCGGCGCCAAGGGTATCATCCATGCAGGCGTCGGCGACGGCAGCCTGGCCGCCAAGGTGGTGCCCTCGCTGAAGTCGGCGCGCCAGAAGGGCGTGCTGATTGTGCGTGCGAGCCGCGTCGGCCAGGGCATCCTGGCGCGCAATGGCGAAGCGAACGACGATGAGCTGGACTTCGTGGTCGCCGATACGCTCAACCCGCAGAAAGCGCGCATCCTGCTGATGCTGGCGCTCACGCGCACCAGCAGCAGCAAGGATATCCAGCGGATGTTCTACACCTACTGATTCGGAGGGGTCTCGGCGTCCCCGTCAGACCCCCCAACGGAAAAACCGGGGCCTGACCCCTAGACCAAGCTGCGCCCGGTCAGGCGCGACAGGATCGCCAGCGGACTGGCGGTGACGTCGTACTGGCGATCGGGCGGCAGCTGCATGGTTTGCTCGAGCAGGTATTGGCCGGACATCGCCGCGTGCGCGGTCTGGTCCGAAAAACATACCCAGGTCGCACCCGGCGGAAACGCAAACGTCACCTGCGGCGCGTCCTTCTGGTAGCGCGTGTCGGACTTCATGGCATCGTGCAGCTCCAGCATCAGGTGGTCGTATTCGGAGCGCAATGACTTCGTCACGCGCAAGGCGCGCAGGGCCTTCGCCTGCCACCTCGAGTAGCGCCTGGCGCGCGGCAGGAAACGCTGCGCGACCTGTTCGAACGGTTCGCCTACCCGCCACACGCGCGGCACGCCTTCCGGATTGACGTTGGTGAAAACGCGCAGCAGGCGCTCGCCCCGGTTCGGCCGCGAGGGGAAGGAATCGACGTGCAGCAGGCGGTCGTCGGCGCGCAGCGATTGCGCGCGCGTCTCCACCAGCATCGGACGGAAACTGGCCGCGCCGCAGCGCAGCGACTCGGTGTAGGCCGGCGCCAGCGTGGCGAGAAGATCGCGCGCTTGCACTCGGAAGCGCGCGATCATGGCCGCCAGCGCGGCCTGGGTCGCCGCATCGCCGGCCGCGCCCTTCAGGCGCCCGGCGGCATCCAGGCTGATATTGCGGCTCTTAGGATCGCGGACCCCGGGCGTGAACAGGCGTGCTTCGTCGGGCAACGGGGCAAACCCCAGCGCGGGGAAATACAATACCTTGCCGCTTTCCAGCGCCGCTATGCAGGCTGCATCCGGCGCCGCCGGCGCCGCGGCAATCTCGATAATTGCTGGTTCCATCGTCATGATTATCTTCACCAAACCGCCCCGCGCGCATGGCACTGCGCGGTTTGTTGAGATAGATCAATCGATGGTCAATTAGTCCTGCTCGAGCTCGAGCGGCGGCGACGCCAGCGCCTCGTCCTGGCGCGCCTGCTGGCGCTCCCACATCTGCGCGTACAGGCCCTGCGCGGCCAGCAGCGACTGGTGGGTGCCGCGTTCGACGATGCGGCCATGGTCGAGCACCAGGATCTGCTGGGCGTCGGCCACGGTCGACAGGCGGTGCGCGATCACCAGCGTGGTGCGGTTCTTCGCAATCTCCTTGAGCTGCGCCTGGATCGCCTGCTCGGCCTTCGAGTCGAGCGCCGAGGTGGCCTCGTCGAAGATCAGGATCGCCGGATCCTTGAGCAGCGTGCGCGCAATCGCCACCCGCTGCTTCTCGCCGCCCGACAGCTTCAGCCCGCGCTCGCCGACCATCGTCGCGTAGCCGTCCGGCAGGCTTTCGATGAAGTCGTCGATCGAGGCCGCGCGCGCCGCCGCGACGATGTCGGCCTTGCTGGCGCCCGGCTTGCCGTAAGCGATGTTGTATTCGATGGTGTCGTTGAACAGCACCGTATCCTGCGGCACGATGCCGATCGCCGCGCGCAGCGATTCCTGCGTCACCGCGCGCACGTCCTGGCCGTCGATGGTGATGGCGCCGGCATTGACGTCGTAGAAGCGGAACAGCAGGCGTGACATGGTCGACTTGCCCGAGCCGCTGTGGCCGACCACCGCGGTGGTGGTGCCGGCCGGGATGGTGAAGTCGACGTCGAACAGGATCTGGCGCTTGGTTTCGTAGCTGAATTCGACGTGGTTGAAGGTGACCTTCGCGCCGTGCGTGACCAGCGCCGTGGCGCCTTCGCTGTCGGCCACTTCTCGGTTCTGGTCGAGCAGTGCGAACAGGCGCTCCATGTCGGCCAGGCTCTGCTTGATCTCGCGGTAGATCACGCCGAGGAAGTTGAGCGGGATGTACAGCTGGATCATGAACGCGTTCACCAGCACCAGGTCGCCCAGGCTCATGCTGCCGTCGATCACGCCCACCGTCGCGCGCCACAGGATCAGGGTGACCGTGGTGGCGATGATCAGCGACTGGCCGGTGTTGAGCACCGACAGCGAGGTCTGCGAGCGTACCGCGGCGTTCTCGAAGTTCTTCAGGCCCTCGTCGTAGCGCCTGGCCTCATAGTCCTCGTTGCCGAAATATTTCACGGTCTCGTAGTTGATCAGTGAATCGATGGCCTTGGTGTTGGCCTTCGAATCGAGGTCGTTCATGGTGCGGCGAAAGTGCGTGCGCCAGTTCGTCACCATCACGGTGAAGGTGATATAGCTGACCAGCGCGACGGCGGTGATGACGCTGAACCACTTGTCGTACTTGACGATCAGGTAGCTGAGCACCAGCGTGATCTCGACCAGCGTCGGCAGGATGTTGAACAGGGTGTACGAGATCAGCGAACTGACGCCGCGCGTGCCGCGCTCGATATCGCGCGTCATGCCGCCGGTCTGGCGGTTCAGGTGGAAGCGCAGCGACNNAAGCGCAGCGACAGCGCGTGCAGGTGGCGGAACACCTGCAGCGCGATGGTGCGCACGGCGCGCTGCGTGACGCGCGCGAACAGGAACTCGCGCAGCTCGGTGAACACCGTGGTCGACAGGCGCAGCGCGCCGTACGCCACCAGGGCGCCGAGCGGCAGCACCAGCAGCGCGCGCGGATTGGTCGGGCTGATGGTGAGCCAGTCGATCAGGTGCTTCATGACCACCGGAATGCCGACGTTGGCGACCTTGGCGCCGATCAGGCAGGCCAGCGCGGCGAACACGCGCCATTTGTAAACCCACAGGTAGGGGAACAAGGTTTGCAGGGTGGCCCAGTCGCTGCGCGTGGCCGCTTTGGCGTCGGCGGAAGGGGGCGGAGGATTTGCAGAATGACGGCGCATGGCAGAGCTCAGTGATTTATGGTTCAATTCTGGACGATTG
>CXWL01106145.1_pt1 | contig 22908 bp, 21 predicted proteins | sample 590931 | NCBI WGS metagenome assembly CXWL01 (sample SAMEA3498368, study PRJEB10139) | groundwater metagenome | biome: water well; material: biofilm material | place: Germany | collected 2015-04-27
CTTCGAATCATTGAACCATTTTACGATGCCAGTTGCCATTACAATTTCCTATTTCAGTTAAGTGGACTTGCGTCCGTTTTCGATCGTTTGAAGAACCAAGTAAGAAATGACAGACAAACTGCACTACTACCTCGAATCCAACGATCCCGTATTATACCGAATAAAACACAAAAAGCACGTCCCGCAAAAAAATAAAATGCTGACGGTTGAAATAATTCAGTGCGTCAACTCTTTTAGCGCCCGTGTTCACTGCGGCAGTACGGTGAATATAGGGCATCGAAGCGGTACAAGTTTGCGTTATATCAAACGACCCCGTCACGATAACTTGCGATCAATAACTGCGTCGCACAATTGGCTTGCTCGCTGGACGGGCACTTCAGGGGTATTGATCGGCCTTCGGGTTTATTTCCGCCCAGCCCACATATTCATCCAGGCAAGCCATCCAGTTCTGCCAATCCTGCGGCGGCACTGTTTCAAATGCCATCAGCACGCGCAGGCGCTGTTCCAGCTGGCGCGCCTGCTGGCCCAGCACGCGGAACCCGAACGTGGCCGCGGACCCGGCGATCGTGTGCAGCATCTGGTGCAACTCGGCGACCAGCGCGTTGTCCGGCAGCGATGCATCGAAGCGCATGCGCGTATCGCGCAGGCGCGCCATGGTGCTGGGCACGCTGGACGCGAACTTGTCATTGAGCGCGTTGAGCCTGGCAAAGAAATCCTGATCGATCAGCGTAGCCATGCGTGCGCTTACTTAGTGCCGAAAATACGGTCGCCGGCATCGCCCAGGCCCGGCACGATATACGCGTGCTCGTTCAGGTGCGAATCGAGCGAGGCGACGTACAGCTTGACGCGCGGGTGCGACTTCTGGAAGACTTCGACGCCTTCCGGTGCCGCGACCAGCGCCAGGAAGATAATCTGCTCGTCGCTGACGCCGCGCTTTTTCAGCACATCGACCGCGTGCACCGCGGAATTGCCGGTCGCGACCATCGGGTCGCACAGGATGAAGATGCGGTCGGTGGTGTCCGGCAGCCGAACCAGGTATTCGACTGGCATGTGGGTGTCCGGGTCGCGGAAGACGCCGACGTGGCCGACGCGCGCCGACGGCACCAGTTCCAGCAAACCGTCGCTCATGCCGATGCCTGCGCGCAGGATCGGCACGATCGCCAGCTTCTTGCCAGCAATGACCGGGGCGTCGATGGTCACCAGCGGGGTTTCGATCTTGCGGGTGGTCAGCGGCAGGTCGCGGGTGATCTCGTAACCCATCAGCAGCGTGATTTCCTTGAGCAGTTCGCGGAAGGTGCGCGTGGACGTATCGCGCTCGCGCATATGGCTCAATTTATGCTGGATCAGCGGATGATTCAGGATAAACAGGTTCGGAAAGCGCGGATCTTGTTTCATTGTATTGTTCATTTATCGTTCAATCGAGGCTATTTCGCCATTATCCCAGCCACGGCCTTGTTTGTCCGCATTTTGGCGGAATAAATGTCCAATGAACACGTAAAATGATGTAAAAACATCAACGGGGCGCTTGAGGCAGGCTGCCGATGACCTTCGCGTCGCCGAACGGGGTCAAGTGGCGAGCGCCCGCGCGAGGATCGCCTCGCAATCGACGCCGTCGGGCAGGCGTCCGTACGCGCCGCCGACATCCTGCGCGAGGCGCGACTGCACGAACGCCTCGCCGACAAACGCGGGGGCATGGCGCAGCAGCAGCGCCGCCTGTACCGCGACGACAATCCGTTCGGCCAGCCGGCGGGCGCCGTACTCGCCTTGCGGCTGCGAGAACTCTGCCAGCAAGCGCTCGCTGTAAGCGTTGAAGGCGGCATTGGCGCGGCCGGCAAGCGCCAGTTCGGCCGCCAGAGCGTCGCGCGTTTCAGGCGCCTTGCCGAACGCGCGCAGCACGTCCAGGCACATCACGTTGCCCGAGCCTTCCCAGATCGAGTTGACCGGGAATTCGCGGTACAGCCGCGCCAGCGGGCCGTCTTCGACATAGCCGTTACCGCCGATGACTTCCATCGCCTCGGCGCCGAAGCCCGGTCCGCGCTTGCAGATCCAGTATTTGCCGGCCGGCGTCAGGATGCGCCCCAGCAGCACCTGCGCCGGATCGGCGGCCTCGTCGAAGCAGCGGGCCAGGCGCATCGCAAAGGCGGTGGCGGCTTCCGATTCGAGGGCAAGGTCGGCCAGTACGTTCTGCATCAGCGGCTGCTGCGCGAGCTTGCGGCCAAACGCGGCGCGTCCGCGCGCGTGATGCAGTGCGTGCGTCAGCGCGGCGCGCATGATGCCGGCGCTGCCGAGCACGCAATCGAGGCGCGTGTGGCTGCCCATTTCAAGGATGGTCGGGATGCCGCGGCCGACCTTCCCCACCAGCCAGCCTGTCGCCCCCTGGAACTCCACTTCGGACGAGGCGTTCGACCGGTTGCCCAGCTTGTCCTTCAGGCGCTGCACGCGGATCGCATTGCGGCTGCCGTCGGGCAGATAGCGCGGCACGAAGAAGCACGACAGCCCGGCGCTGCCATCGTCGCTGGTCTGCGCGAGCACCAGGTGGGCATCCGACTGCGGCGCCGAGAAGAACCATTTATGGCCGACGATGCGCCAGGCGCCCTCGCCTTCCGCGCCAAAGCGCTCACGCGCCGCGCTGGCTTGCATCGGTTCGGCGCGCGTCGTATTGGCGCGCACGTCGGTGCCTCCCTGCTTTTCGGTCATGCCCATCCCGACCAGCGCGCCCGTCTTTTGTTCGATCGGGAGCGAGCGAGGATCGTACTGGCGCGACAGGATCTTCGGCAGCCACTTGTCGGCAATCGGGCCAGCCAGGCGCAGCGCCGGCACCGACGCGTAGGTCATCGTGACGGGGCACTGGCTGCCGTTTTCGACCTGGCCAAACAGCAGGTACTGGCCCGCGCGCGCCACTTGCGCTCCGGGGCGTGCGCAATCCCAGGGCGACGCATGGACTCCCGCTTCGATCAGCAAAGACATCAGCTTGTGCCACGAGGGGTGGAACTCGACTTCGTCGATGCGCCGGCCGCTGCGGTCGAAATTCACCAGGCGCGGCCCATTCATGTTGGCCTGGCGCGCCAGGTCGAGCGTCTCTGCGGTCCCCAGCCTTGCGCCGAGGCCGCGCAGCGCCTCGCCTGCCCACCCTGCTCCTTCGCGTTCGAGCGCCTCCATCAATGCGGCGTCGCAGGTAAACAGGTTCACGTTCTCGAAAGGCGTCGCCTGGTTGTACACCTCGTGCGTGTCGAATTCGCTCATTGATCGCTCGGTCAAAGTTATATTTTCAATCATGGATGGCGGCACCATGCATTGCCACTTAATATAGAAAGCAAAGCACCCCCCGCTCGCCGAGGCTAGCGCAAACACCATCCTGAAGCAAGCGCCCGGGCGGGCCGTGGATGCCGCCAGGGGCCCCAAAAGCGGCTTAGAAAGGCTGAGCGTCGTCAAATTTAACGAATTCAACAGCTTGGGCGCGCATTTTTAATGCGTTTTGGCATCTTTCGATAAAACTTTTCGCGCTACTTTGGTAGACTTGCATGGGTTCAAACAGACCCTCCCCAAATTTCCGTCGCCGCGTCGGATATTTTCCGGATCAAATGATAAGAAAGTCGGAATTGCCAGATGCTTTCCAGTCCACCACCAGTGCCTGAGCGTGAGCTGCCCGCCGGGCAGGTGACCTCCACCACCGCCGCCGGGGCGCTCGGACAGCTCCTGGAAGCTGCCGGAGACGTCGTGTTCGCGCTCGATCAGGCCGGCGTTATCCGGAAAGCCAGCAGGCGTGCGGCCGCGCTGACCGGCACCGCGCGCGACCTGCACGGCACCGCGCTGACCGCACTCGTGGCCGACACCGACCAGCCGGTGCTGCGCAACGCAATCGCTGACGCTGCCGGCGCACCGGACGCGGTCCGCATCGAAGCCCGCCTCAAGACCCCGGAAAAAGAAATCTGGTTTGAATTTCGCCTCGCCGCGCTTGCCTTGCCAGATGGCGCTCCCGCCGTGCTGGCGGTCGGGCGCGACATGTCGGCCCAGCGCGCGACCGAAGAACGGCTGCGCCACATGGCAACCCATGATGGCCTGACCGAGCTGCCGAACCGCCTGCTGCTGTCGGATCGCATCCGCATGGTGATCGCGCAATCGCGCCGTTCGGGGCAGGGATTCGTGGTCGCGACGATCGGCCTCGATGGCTTCAAAAAAGTAAATGACGGCCTCGGCCACCCGGTCGGCGACGCGGTGCTTCGCATGGCGTCCGCGCGCCTGCGCAAGACGCTGCGCGACAGCGATACGCTGGCCCGCATCGGCGGAGACGAGTTCGTGGCCGTCCTGCCGGGAACGCACACCGATGCGCAGATCAAGCTGGTCACCGGCCGCCTGCTGGCGACCTTGCAGTCCCCATTCGAGATCGACAAGCACACCGTCTATCTTGGCGCGTCGGTCGGCGTGTCGATCTACCCGCAGCATGCCGAGGACGAGGTGCGCCTCGTGGCCCTTGCCGACGCCGCCATGTCGCGCGCAAAGGAGACCGGGAAGGCGCGCTGCGTGGTGTACAGCCCGCGCCAGAGCGGTCCGCCGGAACACGACATCTCGCTCGAAGCGGCGATGTTCGAGGCGGTGCGCGAAGGCGAGTTCCTGCTGTACTACCAGCCGATCGTCGACGCGCGCACACGCCAGATACAGGGCTTCGAGACCTTGATGCGCTGGAAGCACCCGACCCTCGGCATGGTGCCGCCGGTTCGTTTCATCCCGATCGCCGAGACCAATGGACTGATCAACCTGCTCGGCGCGTGGGCGCTGAAGGCCGCATGCGTGCAGCTCAAGCAGTTCGAGGAAGCGGCGCGCCGCAAGCTGTACATCTCGGTCAACATCAGCCCGCGCCAGTTCCGCAATGATAAATTCCTCGACGTGCTTGACGACGCCCTCGCGTTTTCGGGCCTCGGCGGCGACCAGCTGGTCCTCGAAATCACCGAAGGCACCCTGATGGTCGACCCGGCCCATGCCGAAGCGCTGCTGGACCGCATGGCCGAGCGCCGCGCGCGCATCGCAATCGACGACTTCGGCACCGGCTATTCTTCGCTGGCCTACCTCAAGCGCTTCCCGATCTCGGTGCTGAAGGTCGACCGCGCCTTCGTCAAGGACCTGCCGGACGCGCCAAAGGACGGCGCCATCTGCAACGCGGTACTCGACCTGGCCAAGCACCTCGGGCTGTCGGTGGTGGCCGAAGGCGTCGAGACCGAAGCGCAGCTGCACTACCTCGAACAGCGCGGCTGCGAGTTTGTCCAGGGCTACCTGACCGGCAAGCCGATGCCCGCCCACGTGGCCATGGCCGCCCTGACCGAAGACCTGTACACAGCCCTGTTGCCAACCGACCTGAGGGCGGGAAACCAATGACGACGATTGCCAATCCACTGACAACCCTGAGCGCCGAGGACACCCTGGCGCTGCTATGGGAACGCACCCGCCGCCAGGGCGACATGCCCGGCTTTACCAAAGCGATCAGCGCCATCCTCGGCGCGATGCGCGGTGAAGACGAACACGAGTTCAACATGACGCAAACGGTCCTGACCGACCCTGTGCTCACGCAGAAGGTGCTGCGGCTGGCAAACAGCGGCATGTACTCGGCCTTCGGCCAGCGCGTCAACACCGTATCGAAGGCCGTGCTGGTGCTGGGCACCGAGGCGATCGGCCACCTCGCCCTCGGCCTGAAGCTGATCGAGGAACTGTCCAAATCGATGCCCGACTCGGAAGTCGCACATATCGAGATGGAGAAGGCGGTGCTGGCCGGGATGGTCGCGCAGCAGGTCGCCTCGGGCTGCCAACCGAAGGTGGCCGAAGAAGCGGTGGTCTGCTCGATCCTGCACACGCTCGGCCGCATGATGGTCTCGTTCTACATGCCCGAGCGCTGGCAGCAGCTGCGCCAGCACGCCGGCGCCGGCCGCGAGGATCAGGCGGCCGAGGAAGTGCTCGGCTTGTCGCTCGAACGGGTCGGCCTGGCAGCGGCGCGCCACTGGGGGCTGCCGGCAAACCTGGTCAGCGGCATGCGGCGCGTCGCCCCCGGCGAGCGCGGCGACACTTTCGGCCACTGCGACTGGCTTGCCGCCGTGTCGACCATGTCATCGCAGTGCGCGGACGCCTTGTGGGGCGACGAACCGGGCAGCGCGGACGCGGTCAGCGCGCTTGCGGCAGACTTTTCGGCGATGCTGGACATCGCCCCCGACACCCTTGTTGCCGCAATCGAGAAAGCCAAGGTGGCCGCGGCCGCCGACCTGTCGATCGCGCCGCTGGCCAAGCCGGCCGAAAAGCGCGCGATGGAAGCGGCGTCGACCCGCATGCGCGCCGAGGGCAACCGTATCCTGGTCAGCGGCGTGTCCGACATGCGCGACGTCCGCGCCAGTGCAACCCCGGGCCAGATGACATCGATGGCGCTGGAGACCCTGTATCAGGGCCTGTCCTTCACGCACGCGATGGCGTTCATGCGCAACCGCCGCGACAAGGAGTACAGCTGCAAGATGGGCTTCGGCGACGGCGTCCAGGCCATGATCCCGGAGATGCGCTTCAACGATTCGTATGAGCCTAACGTTTTCCATGCCGCGCTTAACAGCGACCGCGTGATCTTCATCGAGAACGCGCGCGACCCCAGGTTCGCGGCCAAGCTGCCGGCATGGTGGAGAAATTCCTTGTCCGGTGCGCGCAGCTTCGTCATCCTGCCGCTGTGTGCGAACGGCCAGGCGGTCGGCTTCCTGTACGGCGACTGGGACGAGAGCTTCCCGGCGATCCAGCTGAGCCCTGCGGAATTCGCGCTGATGAACGACCTGCGCGCCCTCGTCATGAAGTCTGTCGAACGGCGCCGGCTAGGCGAGATAGAGGCCCTCGGCCGCGTCAACTGACGCTGGCAGGCTGCCCGCGCCGCGGCTCACCGGGCCGGCGCAGCGGGTTTAGCCGATGTTCGGCGTGGCCACCCGGACATCGCCGCACTGTGCGCGGTGCATCAGGGCGTGATCGATCAGCACCAGTGCCAGCATGGCCTCCGCGATTGGCGTGGCGCGGATGCCCACGCATGGGTCGTGGCGGCCGAAGGTTTCGACCATCACCGGGTTGCCATCCTTGTCGATCGAACGGCGCGGGGTGCGGATCGAGGACGTCGGCTTGATCGCAATCGAGACCGTGATGTCCTGCCCGGAGGAGATGCCGCCCAATACGCCGCCGGCGTTATTGCCGACAAAGCCTTCCGGGGTCAGCTCGTCGCCGTGTTCGGAGCCCTTTTGGACGACGCTCTTGAATCCCGCGCCAATCTCGACGCCCTTGACTGCGTTTATTCCCATCATCGCAAACGCGATATCGGCATCGAGCTTGTCGTAGATCGGCTGGCCGAGGCCGACCGGCACGTTCTGCGCCACCACGTCGATGCGCGCACCGATCGAGTCGCCGGCGCGGCGCAGTTCATCCATTGCCGCCTCCATGCGCGCGATCAGTGCGGCGTCGCCGCTGGCGGCGAAGAACGGATTGTCGTGCACGTGCTCCCAGCTTTCGAACGGCACGGCGATGTCGCCCAGCTGGCTCATGCAGCCCTTGAACACGGTGCCGTACTGCTGCAGCAGCCACTTCCGGGCGATGGCGCCGGCGCCGACAACGGGCGCGGTCAGGCGCGCCGACGAACGGCCGCCGCCGCGCGGATCGCGAACGCCGTATTTGTGCCAGTAAGTGTAATCGGCATGGCCCGGGCGGAAGCTGTCGGCGATATTGCCGTAGTCCTTGCTGCGCTGGTCCTCGTTGCGGATCAGGAGTGCGATCGGCGTCCCGGTGGTGACGCCTTCATACACGCCCGACAGGATCTCTACCCGGTCCGGCTCCTGGCGCTGCGTGACATGGCGCGAAGTGCCGGGGCGGCGGCGGTCCAGCTCTGGCTGGATGTCCGCTTCCGACAGCGGCATGCCGGGCGGGCAGCCGTCGATGACGCAGCCGATGGCAGGGCCATGCGATTCGCCGAAGGTTGAAACGGAAAACAGCTTGCCAAATGAATTGCCGGACATGATGAGGAGAGGAATGGCGAAAAAACCAATTCTACCGCACGCAGGGCGATGCTGCTGCCCTGCCCGTCGGGCTTAGTCGCACACCTATGCAGCACGCGCGCTCAATCTTCTTGCGCCGTCTCGGCTGGCCAGTCGCGAATGTAGGCCTTGAGCATGCGATTCTCGAAATTCTGGGCTTCGAGCATGGCGCGCGCGACGTCGTAGAAGGAGATGACACCGAGCAGTGTCTTGGCGTTCATTACCGGCAAGTAGCGCGCATGCTTCGCCAGCATCATCCGGCGCACCTCGTTGACCTCGGTATCGGGCGTGACGGTGATCGGATGGTCGTCCATGTACTTGCGCACGGTGCCAGCGCCGACCGAGCCATTGTTGGCGTGCAGGGTATTGATCACTTCGCGGAAGGTCAGCATGCCGACCAGGTCGCCGAATTCCATCACGACCAGCGAACCGATATCCTTCTCCGCCATGATGTTAACCGCGTCGACCAGCGGCATTTCGGGCGTGGCGGTGTACAGGATGTTGCCTTTAACCTGGAGGATTTCAGAGACTTTCATGGTGGTCACCCTGTGGGAAGGTTTATCTGCGCTTGCACGGCTGTAAGCTTTATCCGAATGTAGCCTAAGCGTAGCAAAAAATCCAGTATTGCGAGAAATCAAAACCTTCTGGCGTACGTGGGCATGCTACGATGCGGGCCATTCAATTTCTTGGATGAACCCACCATGAGCGGTCCTCAATACCCAGGCTTCGACACGCTATCGCTGCACGCCGGCGCCACGCCCGACCCTGCCACCGGCGCGTGCGCCACGCCTGTCTATTTCACCTCGTCGTTCGCGTTCAAGGACTCGGATCACGCAGCGTCGCTGTTCAACATGGAGCGCGCCGGCCACGTGTACTCGCGCATCTCGAACCCGACCAACGCCGTGCTGGAAGAGCGCATCGCCGCGCTGGAAGGCGGCGTGGCTGGCATCGCCACCGCCAGCGGCCAGGCCGCGATGCACCTGGGCCTGGCGACGATCGCCGGCGCCGGTTCGCACATCGTCGCCTCGCGCGCGCTGTACGGCGGCTCGCAGAACCTGCTGGCCTACACGCTCNNGCGATCCGCCCGGAGACCAAGGCGCTGTTTGCCGAAACGCTCGGCAACCCGGGCCTCGACGTGCTGGATATCCCCAACGTCGCCGCCATCGCGCACGAAAACCACCTGCCGCTGATGATGGATTCGACCTTCACCACCCCATACCTGCTGCGGCCCTTCGACCACGGCGCCGACCTGGTGTTCCACTCCGCGACCAAGTTCCTGTGCGGGCACGGCACCGCGATCGGCGGCCTGCTGGTTGACGGCGGCACCTTCGACTGGCAGAGCGCGTACGACAAGACCGGACGCTTCGCGGAGCTGTGCGAGCCGTACGACGGCTTCCACGGCATGGTGTTTGCCGAGGAATCGACGGTGGCCCCGTTTGCGCTGCGCGCGCGGCGCGAGGGCCTGCGCGATTTTGGCGCCGTCATGAGCCCGCACAACGCCTTCGCCGTCCTGCAAGGTATCGAGACGCTGGGCCTGCGCATGGACCGCCACGTCGCCAACACGCGCAAGGTAGTGGAATTCCTGCTGTCGAATCCCGCGGTGGAATCGGTATCGTACCCGGAGCTCGAATCGCACCCCGATTACGCGCTGGCCAGGCGCCTGCTGCCGAAGGGCTGCGGCGCCGTGTTTTCGTTCACGCTCAAGGGCGACCGCGCGGCCGGCCGCCGCTTCGTCGACGCGCTCAAGATCTTCTCGCACCTGGCCAACGTCGGCGACGCCAAGTCGCTGGTGATCCACCCTGCGTCGACCACCCACTTCCGGGTGCCGGCCGACCAGTTGGCGGCGTCCGGCATACGAGAAGGCACGATGCGCCTGTCGGTCGGCCTCGAAAACGTCGAGGACCTGATCGAAGACCTGGCGCGCGGCCTGAAACTGTCGCAGAAGGGAGCCTGACATGATTCTTGAAGTCCAAGCCAAACAGGCTTACTGCTACACCGGCGGCAAGGCGTTCGACGCGGCGCGTCCGACTGTCGCGTTCATCCACGGCGCCCAGAACGACCACTCGGTGTTTGCGCTGCAGACCCGCTACTTCGCCCATCACGGTGTCAACGTGCTGGCGGTCGACCTGCCCGGCCACGGCCGCAGCGCCGGGCCGGCACTGGCCACCGTGCCCGACATGGCCGACTGGCTGCTGGCGGTGCTGGACGCGGCCGGGGTCGACCAGGCCATGCTGGTCGGTCACAGCATGGGATCGCTGATCGCGCTGGAAGCCTCGCACAAGGCGCCCGGCAAGGTCAGCAAGCTCGCCCTGCTGGGCACGACCTATCCGATGAAGGTTGCCGACGCACTCCTTGAAACGTCCAGGAACGACGAACCGCACGCGATCGACATGGTCAATATCTGGTCGCACTCGTCGATGGCGCAAAAGCCGTCGTGCCCGGGGCCAGGCTTTTACACAATGGGCGTGGCGCAGCGGCTGATGCAGCGCATGTCGGCGATCAACCCGGCGCAGCTGTTCTATACCGACTTCACCGCGTGCAATGCCTACGCCAATGGCCAGATTGCGGCGGAAGCGGTGCGCTGCCCGGTGCTGATGGTGTTCGGCGCCAAGGACATGATGACACCGCCACGGTCGACAAAACTGCTGACCACGGCGATGCCTCATGCCAAAATCGTGCAGGTCGACGCAGGCCACAGCATGATGCAGGAGCAGCCCGATGCCGTGCTCGATGCGCTGTTTGCATTCGCCGGCGCCGCTAAATAAACAGCAGGAGAGTGCAATGACGACCCGATACACGCGTTTCGCCGAGTTCTATCCGTATTACCTGACCCAGCATGCCAACCGCATGTGCCGGCGCGCTCATTTCCTCGGGACGTCGTCGGCGATTGCCGCCATCGCCCAGTACATCGACAGCATGAACCCGTGGTGGATCCTGGTGGCGCTGGTAACGGGTTACGGCGGCGCGTGGATCGGGCACTTCGTGTATGAAAAGAACCGCCCGGCCTCGTTCTCGCAACCGCTGTATTCGTTCCGGGCCGACTGGAAGATGTACTGGCAGATGCTGACTGGCAAGCTCAGCTGGTAACCGCCGCTGTGGCCGCGACCTGCCCAAGCGCGAAATGCTCGGCCAGGCTCTGGCCAAGCTGGACTTCGACCGCGCCCTCGACCTGGCGCGCCAGCGCGGAGATATCGAGCGTCATCGGCGAATCCGGGTTCAGATCGTAAGCGGCGCCCGCGTCCAGCGTCAGCCCGCCGAACACGAACAGGCGGTACACCTCCGATATTTTCAGCTTGGCCAGGTTCACCAGCAGTACCCAGTTATCGGCGCCCTCGCGACCGCGCCTGCGCCACTTCGAGCGGTTGACCACCTCGGTCTGCACCCGGCCAACCCAGCCCACTGCGACCATCTTCCCCATCAGCGCCGTCATCTCATCGTAGCCGATGCGCGTGTGCGCGCGGATCTCCTCGCTCGACACCAGCGCCGTATCACCCTGCTGGGAGCGGCCATGCATCACCTTCAGGATCGCCATTGCGTCGACGAATGCGCCGCCTGGCACCGGCTCGTACCACCAGCGCTCGTGCTTCACCACCGGCAGCGCCGCCGTCAGCACGGCGCCGGCCAGCGTGATCATCCACGACAGGTAGAGCCATAGCAGGAACAGCGGCAAGGCAGCCAGCGCGCCGTAAATGATCGCGTAGGTCGGGAACTGGCGGATGAACAGCGCGAACAGGCGCTTGGCGATTTCGAACGCGATCGCGGCCACCAGGCCGCCCCAGACGGCGTCGCGCCAGTCGACGAAACGGTTCGGAACCGTCACGTAAAGCAGCGTGTAGGCGCCGGTGGTGAGCGCGATCGACACCATGGTGTAGAACACGGTGGCGAGCAGCGGCGCACTTTTGGCCAGGCCGGTGGTCGCGCCGAACAGCTGCGACGTCGCGGTGATCGACAGGCCCATCAACAATGGCCCAAGCGTGACCAGCGCCCAGTAGATAGTGATGCGCTGCGCCAGCGGGCGCGCCTGCCGCACCCGCCAGATCTGGTTGAACGCGCGTTCGATCATGCCCATCATCGCCGCCGATGTCAGGATCAGCGCCACCGCGCCGACCGCCGACAGGCTCTTGGCCTTGCTGGCAAACTGCGCCAGGTTGCCGATGATGGTACTGGCGATTCCCTTCGGCATCAGGGTCTGCACGAAGTAGGCGTCCAGCGCGCTGCGGAAGCTGCCGAAAATCGGGAAGGTCGTGAAAACCGCCAGCACGATGGTCAACAGCGGCACCAGCGCGAGCGTGGTGGTGAAGGTCAGGCTGCCAGCCAGCTGCGGCAGGCGTTCCTCGTTCAGGCGACGCCGCGCAAACTGGAACAGGTCGCGCAACTGGCGCCATGTCAGGCCGCGCATTGCAGCGGCGCCGACATCGATCATGTCGCTGGTTGACCTGGAGAGCGAACGGACTGTTTTTGAAAGCATGAACTGAGTGAAAATCAGGCCCGGATGAGGCATGACACAATGTAAAGCGCCCTATAATACCAACGATGAACCAAACCAATCCGATAATTCTCGTTTTATACTACTCGCGCCATGGCGCCACCCGAAAACTTGCCGAACTGATCGCCCAGGGGGTCGAAAGCGTCCCCGGTGCGGAGGCACGGCTGCGCACGGTGCCGGCGGTATCCACCGTCACCGAAGCGACCGCGCCGGACATTCCGGCCAGCGGCGCGCCGTACGCCGAACTGCAGGACCTGGCCGACTGCGCCGGATTGGCGATGGGCTCGCCGACCCGCTTTGGCAACATGGCGGCGGCGATGAAGTATTTTTTGGATGGCACCTCGGTTGACTGGCTGGCAGGTACGCTGGCGGGCAAGCCGGCGGCGGTGTTCACGTCGACCGGCAGCCTGCATGGCGGCCAGGAGTCGACCCTGCTGTCGATGATGATCCCGCTGCTGCACCACGGGATGCTGGTGATGGGGCTGCCGTACACGCAGCCCGAGCTGATGACAACGGCCACCGGCGGCAGCCCGTACGGGCCGACCCACTGGTCGGGACTCGACGGCGACAAGCCGGTCAGCGAAGATGAAAAGCGGCTCGCGATCGAAGCCGGGCGCAGGCTGGCCGAAACGGCGGCGCGGCTCTGGAGGACACGATAATGGAAACGTCGAAGGTTTATCACATCGGTGCCGCGGCCAGCCTGATGGTGCTGATCGCCTGGCTGCTGGCGTGGGAAATGGCAGTCGCGCCGCTCAAACCGGGCGGCTCGCTGCTGGCGCTCAAGGTCATCCCGCTGCTGCTGCCGCTGCGCGGCGTGCTCAAGCGCGACGTCTACACGCTGCAATGGTCGTCCATGCTGATCCTGCTGTACTTCGCCGAAGGCGTGGTGCGCGGCTACAGCGACCGCGACCAGATGTCGCGCCTGATGGGCTGGGGCGAGGTCGCCCTGGTCTGCATCTACTTCGCCTGCGCCCTGCTCTACCTGCGCCCCTACAAAAAAGCCGCCAAAAAACTGGCGCGCGAACTTCTCGACAAGGTCAACCGCGCGACCCATGAGTGAGGACTTTCTCTCGCACTGCCGCCATATCCTGGGTGAGCCGTTCGTCCTGACGAGCGCCGCCGACATGGCTCCCTTCCTCGACGACTGGCGCGGCCGGTACACGGGGAAGGCGCTGGCCGTGCTGCGCCCTGCCGACACCGGGCAGGTCGCACAGCTGGTCAAGGCTTGCGCGCGCTGGGGGGTCCCGGTGGTGCCGCAGGGCGGCCGCACCGGCCTGGTACTGGGCAGCGTGCCCGACGAAAGCGGCACCGCTGTGGTGCTCTCGCTCGCGCGCATGAACCGGGTCCGCGCGATCGACGCGGTCAACCGCACGATGACCGTGGACGCCGGCTGCATCCTTCAGCACGCGCAGGACGCCGCGGCGCTGCACGACTGCCTGTACCCGCTCTCGCTTGCTTCAGAAGGCAGCTGCACCGTGGGCGGCAACCTGTCGACCAACGCCGGCGGCACCGCCGTGCTCCGCTACGGCAATGCACGTGAGCTGTGCCTCGGTCTCGAAGTGGTGACGCCGCAAGGCGAGATCTGGAGCGGCCTGCGCGGGCTGCGCAAGGACAATACCGGCTACGACCTGCGCGACCTGTTCATCGGCGCCGAAGGCACGCTCGGCATCATCACAGCGGCGGTCCTGAAACTGTACCCGCTGCCCAAGGGCTCGGCGACGGCGCTGGTGGCGCTTGGAACGGCGCGCGATGCGCTCGACCTGCTCACGCTGGCCCAGGATCGCTGCGGAGCGAGCCTGACGGCGTTCGAGCTGATGTCCGACATCTGCCTGGAACTGGTCGCGACGCATTTCCCCGACTTGCCGAAACCATTCGCCGGGGCTCACGGCCAGTATGTGCTGATTGAACTTTCCAGCTGCGAGTCCGACGCGCACGCATCGGCCATGCTGGAGCAGGCTGTCGGCGTTGCGCTCGACCGGTGCATCGCGCGCGATGCAGTGCTCGCCCGGTCGGCGGCGCAAGCGCGCGGCCTGTGGGACCTGCGCGAGCATATCTCGATGGCGCAGGCAAAGGCCGGCAAGAACATCAAGCACGACATCTCGCTGCCAATCTCGCGCATTGCGGACTTTATCGCAGCGGCCGACGCCCGGTTGCGCGGCGCTTTCCCCGGCTGCGTGCTGGTCACGTTCGGCCACCTCGGCGACGGCAACCTGCACTACAACGTCGCGCCGCCAGTGGGCGTGGCGCACGAAGATTTCCTCGGTCACCAGGCGGCAATCAACCGTATCGTGCACGACCAGGTCGATGGGTTCGGCGGGTCGATTTCAGCCGAACACGGCATTGGCGCCCTGAAGAAGGACGAACTCAGCCGCTACAAGTCGCCGCTTGAACTGGGCATGATGCGTGCGATCAAAGCAGCGCTCGACCCCCTCGGCATCATGAACCCTGGCAAAGTCCTCTGAACGAAGGAGTCGTCATGGTGCGCACGCTGTTGGTCCTGGGAAGCCTCGCACTCTGCGTTGGGGCGCCCGCGCAAACCATCTACAAGTGCAGCGCCGACGGCAAGGTCACGTATCGCGGGCAGCCATGCAGCGCAGGCACACAGGCGACGCTGCTCGTTCCACCGCCCCCACCGCCCGACCCCGAACTGAAGGAACGGCTTGCGCGCCAAAAGCTTCTGGCCGAGTCGCTTGAGAAGGACCGGCGCGACGCCGCGGTGCAGGCGGCGAAGGCTGCCCGGCCCGCCGTCGCCGCACGCGTATCGCCGCAACAGCAGCGCTGCGAGAAGCTGCGCCTGCAGCTGAAGTGGGCCGAAACCGACTTGCGCAAGGCCGCGGGTCCCGGTACCGAAGCGCTGCGCTTGAAGCTCGAACGCCAGGCCGAGACGATGGCTGTTCAATGCCAGCGCTAGGCGCACTGTCACGCTGGCTGCTGCTTGGCGAGTGGCGCGCCCATCCATTACGCGCAATCGTCGCGATCATCGCCATTGCGGTCGGCGTGGCGATGGGGTTTGCCGTCCACCTGATTAACGCTGCCGCCGTTAATGAATTTTCCGCTGCGGTCAAGAGCATCGCCGGGCAGGCCGACGTCCAGGTCAGCGGGCGCGAAGCGTGGTTCGACGAGTCGGTTTATCCGTGTCTCGCCACCCATCCGATGGTGACGGTGGCGTCGCCGGTGCTTGAGTTCCATGTGGGCGCGGCGGCCAAAGAAGGTCCGCTCAGGGTTATCGGCATCGACGTCTTCCGCGCCGCACAGGTCACGCCCGGCCTGATCGGCGCCGCTGAAGGCGGGAAGGTCATGGATACCCTGGCCGATGACGCGCTGTTCCTCTCCCCCGCAGCACTTGAATGGCTCGGCGTGAAGACCGGTTCGGCGTTGCCTTTGCGCGCCGGAACGGCCTCGATCACGCTGCGCGTGGCAGGCAGCATGCTGCAGGCGCCGCCGGGCCAGCGCATCGCGGTCATGGACATCGGCGCGGCCCAGTGGCGCTTCAACAAAACCGGACAGCTATCGCGGATCGACCTCAAGCTACGCAATGGCGTCAGCCGCGACGCCTTCGAACGGGAGCTGGCGCGCGAGCTTGAACGCGATTTCCCAGGGCGCTTCCTGGTCGGCCAGCCGGGCGACGACGAACAGGAAAGCCGCACCAACAGCATGAGCCGCGCCTACCGGGTCAACCTGACGGTGCTGGCGCTGGTGGCATTGTTCACCGGCGCCTTCCTGGTGTTTTCCACGCAGGCGCTGGCCGTCATCCGGCGCCGCGGCCAGTTCGCACTGCTGCGGGTACTTGGCCTGGAGCGCCGGGCCTTGCTGCGCCAGGTGATGATCGAAGGCGCCAGCCTCGGCGTCATTGGCGCCCTGCTTGGCATCGCGGGCGGCTACGGGCTGGCCGCCGCGGCGCTCCGCTTCTTCGGCGGCGACCTTGGCGCGGGTTATTTCGCGGGCGTCAATCCGGAAGTCCGGTTCACGCCCGTAGCGGCCGCCGTATTCTTCTCGCTGGGCTTTGGCGTGGCCCTGCTCGGCTGCCTGGCCCCTGCGTGGGAGGCAGCGCGCGCTGCGCCTGCAGCGGCACTCAAATCCGGCGCCGATGAAACCGCGCTGTCGCGGCTGGACCGAATCTGGCCGCCGCTCGTGTGCATCGCGCTGGCGGCAGGCCTGTCGCAAGCGCCTCCCGTGCTTGAACTACCTATTTTTGGCTACCTCTCGATCGCCCTGCTGCTGGTTGGGGGCATCGGCCTGATGCCGCGGCTCGCGCGCAGCCTGTTTGGCGCGGTCAGCCGACGCTACCAGCGCAATGACGCGGCTTTGCCGGTGCCATCGCTTGCGCTGGCGCGGCTTGGCAACGCCTCAGGACAGGCCGCCATCGCACTGGGCGGCGTACTGGCGAGCTTCAGCCTGATGGTTGCGATGGCGATCATGGTGTCGAGCTTCCGCGTCTCCCTCGACGACTGGCTGGTGCAGCTGCTGCCGGCAGACCTGTATGTGCAGGTCGGATCGAGCAGCGGTGCGGGCACGCTGGGTCCAGCCGAACAGGCGGCGATCGGGTCCGGACCTGGCATTGCCCGCATTGAATTCCAGCGCACGCGCCAGGTATCGCTCGACCCGGCCCGCCCGCCGGTCCGCCTGATGGCGCGCCCGATTGACCCGCTCGACCCTGGCAAGACCATGGTCATGACCGGCCAGTCGCTGCCGGTACCGCAAGGGGCGATGCCGGTCTGGGTGTCGGAGGCCATGCTCGACCTGTACCGGGTAAAGCGAGGCGGCACGCTCGCCCTCCCGCTTGGCGGGAGCATGCACAGCTTCTTCGTCGCCGGCGCGTGGCGCGATTACTCAAGCCAGTCAGGCGCGGTGCAGATGCGCCTCGACGATTACCGCGCGCTGACTCGGGACAACGGCGTCAACGCCTTTGCCATCTCGGCCGCGAAGGGCGTTACGGCTGCGCGGATCGAGCAGCAGATACGCGCGCTGCCGTTCGGCGCCGCCCTTGACTACGCACGTCCCGACGACATCCGCGCAATGAGCCTGACGATCTTCGACCGCAGTTTTGCGGTCACCTATCTCCTGGAAGCGATCGCCATCGCCATTGGCCTTTCCGGTGTGGCAGCTACGTTTTCGGCGCAGACGCTGGCGCGCGCGAAGGAATTCGGCATGCTGCGCCATGTCGGCGTCACGCGCGGCCAGGTGCTGCGCATCCTGGCGATCGAAGGCGGCGCGCTGACGGCACTTGGCATCGCATGCGGCTTTTTGCTGGGGCTCGTCATCAGCCTGATTCTCGTCTTCGTCGTCAACCCGCAGTCGTTCCACTGGTCGATGCAACTCCATGTGCCATGGACCTTGATTTTTATCGTCGCCTCGGTGCTGCTGGCCGCCTCGGTGCTCACGGCACTGGTATCGGGCCGCTACGCGCTCTCCGGCGGCCCCATTCGCGCGGTCAGGGAGGACTGGTAATGCGTATCCTGTTGGCGTTCATGCTGTTTGCGGCGCAGCTTTGCCATGCCGCGCCGCCCACCTTCGCGCCGGTGACGCCGGGCGCCACGCTGGCGTTTCCGAGGGATTTCGGCGCCCATCCCGACTTTCGTACCGAGTGGTGGTACGTCACGGGGTGGCTTAAGAACGCCGAGGGCAAACCGCTCGGCTTCCAGGTGACTTTCTTCCGCAGCCGCACCGAGCACGATATGGCCAACCCGAGCGCGTTCGCACCGAAGCAGTTGATCATCGCGCACGCGGCCGTATCCGATCCGTCGCTTGGCAAGCTCGTGCACGACCAGCGCAGCGCGCGCGAAGGGTTCGGCCTGGCTTATGCCAGGACCGGCACCACCGACCTCAAACTCGACGACTGGCGCATGCGCCGCAACGACGACGGCAGCTATACGGTCACCATCAAGTCGCCACAGCTTGCGATGGACCTGCGCCTCGCACCTACACAGCCGGTCCTCCTGCAGGGCGCCGGGGGCTTCTCGCGCAAGGGGGCCGATGCGCACAACGCCAGCTACTACTACAGCGAACCGCACCTGAAAGTCAGCGGCACGGTGGCCCACGCCAGCGGTGGTGGCGGCACGGTGGAAGGGAGCGCGTGGCTCGACCACGAGTGGTCCAGCGAAGCGCTTGATCCGGCCGCCAGCGGGTGGGACTGGATAGGCGCAAACCTCGACGACGGCTCGTCGCTGATGGCTTTCCAGATCAGGAGCAAGCAAGGTGGTAAACTGTGGGGGCACGCGATGCTGCGCGACGCCTCCGGGAAGGTAACGCAGTATTCGCCGGATCAGGTCAGCTTCATTCCGCAGGCGCGGTGGAAATCGCCGCGCACCAATGCCGTGTACCCGGTGGCGACCACGATCGTCGCGGGCGGCACGCGCTGGCAGGTCAAGCCTTTGCAGGAAGATCAGGAACTCGATTCGCGGCAATCGACTGGCGCCGTCTATTGGGAAGGCGCAGTGACGATCAGCCGCGACGGCGTACCTGCCGGGCGCGGGTACCTTGAGATGACCGGATACGTCCGGCCGATGAAACTGTAAGAACAACAGAAAACGACAGCAATAATAATGAGCAACAGCACCACCAGCACCACCCAGCCCGACCCGCGATCGGAAAAAGGCAGCCTCGCCGCGTTCAAGGGCCTGATGCCCTTCCTGCGGCCGTACCGCCGCCAGTTCATCCTCGCCGCGATCGCGCTGGTGTTCGCCGCGGGCGCCACGCTCGCCATCCCTTACGCGTTCAAGCAGATGATCGACCACGGCTTCGCGCCGGCGGCCGGCCAACGCAATATCGAGAACGTCAACGAGACCTTCCTCGCCTTGTTCGCGGTGGCGAGCGTGCTGGCGGTCGCCACTGCCGCGCGCTTTTATACCGTGTCATGGCTGGGCGAGCGCGTCACTGCCGATATCCGCAGCGCGGTCTACCGCCACGTCGTCACCCAGAGCCCGGAGTTTTTCGAGACGACGCAAACCGGCGAAGTCCTGTCACGGATCACGACCGACACCACCTTGATCCAGGCGGTCGTCGGCACCAGCATCTCCGTCGCGCTGCGCAATATGCTGCTGTTCCTGGGCGGACTGGTCATGCTGTTCGTGACCAGCCCCAAGCTCTCGTCGATCATCCTTGGCCTGCTGGTGCTGGTCGTCGTGCCCATCGTGCTGTTCGGCCGGCGCGTACGCGCGCTCTCACGCGCTTCGCAGGACCGCATCGCGGATGCCTCGGCGATGGCCGGCGAAATCCTGAACGCAATGCCGACGGTGCAATCGTTCACCCACGAGCACATCGAATCGTCGCGCTTCGGCAAGTCGGTTGAAGGCGCCTTCTCCACGGCGATGAAGCGCATCCGCGCCCGTTCGCTGCTGACGCTGATCGCCATCGTGCTGATATTCGGCACCATCGTCTTCGTATTGTGGCTTGGCGCGCACGCTGTACTCGAAGGCTCGATGACGGGCGGCGATCTCGGACAGTTCATTCTGTATGCCTCCATTGTGGCCGGCTCGATTGGCGCACTGTCGGAAGTGATGGGCGAAGCCCAGCGCGCCGCTGGCGCCACCGAGCGCCTGCTCGAACTGCTGTCGGTGAAGTCGCCGATCCAGAATCCGGCAAAACCGGTCGCGCTGCCTGCACGAACCGCCATCGGCGCCGCGCTGGCGCTCAACGACGTGACCTTCTCTTACCCATCGCGCCCTGAAACCGCGGCGCTGGCGCACCTGTCGCTGCAGATCAAGCCGGGCGAGACAGTAGCCGTTGTCGGCCCTTCCGGCGCCGGCAAAACCACGCTGTTCCAGCTGTTCCTGCGCTTCTACGACCCGCAGGCAGGCGCGATCACGCTCGACGGCGTCGATATCCGCCAGCTTGACTTGCATGCGCTGCGCGACGCCATCGGCATCGTCCCTCAGGACACCGTCATCTTCTCGGCCGACGCGATGGAGAACATCCGTTACGGCCGCGCGGGCGCGACGGACGAAGACGTCATCGCGGCGGCCAAGATGGCGGCGGCTCACGAGTTCATCGAGCGCCTGCCGCAGGGTTACAAGTCCTTCCTCGGCGAGCGCGGTGTGCGCCTGTCCGGCGGACAGCGTCAGCGCATTGCGATTGCGCGCGCGCTGCTGAAGAATCCGCCGCTGCTGCTGCTCGACGAAGCGACCAGCGCCCTCGACGCCGAATCCGAACGCCTGGTGCAAAGTGCGCTGGAAGCTGCGATGGTCGGCCGCACCACGGTCATCATCGCGCACCGCCTGGCGACGGTGCAGCGCGCCGACCGTATCATCGTGATGGAAGACGGCAAGATCGTCGAGACGGGCACGCACGCGTCCCTGGTTGCCCTGGGCGGCATTTACGCCAACCTGGCCGCGCTCCAGTTCCACCACGTACACGTAAGCCATTGATGTTTTAAGCCAAATCTGTCCCCAAGAACATTGATTCTTCAATCGGGGTCCGTCCCCGGGGACGGACCGGGTCACGTTGACCCCGATTTTCCGAGAGGAATTTTTGTGACCGATGCTGAGCTGATTAAACAATGTCATACGGTATTGCCGGGGCACCGGGCGAGGACGCCTGCCGAGATGTTTTCGGCGATGGCTGCCTGGTGCGAGGCCAACGATGTCGCGCACGATGTCTACGGTAGTGGCGAACTCATCCAACAGTTCGAACAGAAAATCGCCCGCCTGCTCGGTTTTGAGGCGGCAGTGTTCTGCATCAGCGGAACCATGGCGCAGGTCACCGCGTTGCGCCTGGCTTGCGAAGACCATGGCAGCCGCCTGGCTGCCCTGCACCCGACCTCGCACATCTTCATCCACGAGAAATCCAATTACCAGCTGCTCGGGCATTTCGATGCGCTCCAGGTCGGAGACCGTCACCGTCCCTTTACGGCAGCGGACCTCGCCGCGATTCCGGACCGGCTAGGCGCCGTCGGCCTTGAACTGCCGATGCGCGAAATCGGCGGCCAAACCCCGACCTGGGACGAACTGGCAGCGATCAAGGCCCACTGCCACCACCGCAACGTGCACCTGCACATGGACGGCGCCCGCCTGTGGGAAGCCGCCGCAGGCTACAACCGAACCGCGAACGAGATCGCAGCGGGCTTCGATTCCGTCTACGTCTCGCTTTACAAAGGCATCGGCGGCCTCGGGGGCGCCATGCTCGCGGGGAGCGAACGCTTCGTCGCGCGCGCCGCCGAGTGGTTCCGCCGCCAGGGTGGCAATGTGATCCACCGCTCCCCCTACGTTGTCGCTGCCGCCATGCAGTTCGAACAGCGCCTCGCCGAGATGCCGCTGTACTTCCGCCGCACCGAACGCCTGTACGATACGCTGCGCGACTACCCGCTGCTGAAAGTGAATCCTGCCCGTCCGCAGGCCAACATGCTGCACCTGCACCTGCCGGTGTCGCGCGAACGCGCGCTCGATATCCGCAACGACATCGCGCGCTGCCACAAGGTCTGGCTGTTCGGCCGCGCGGCGCATGGCGCCCTGCCCGACACCAGCGTCATCGAGCTGTATGTAGGCGACAACCTGACCGGCACGCCCGACCACGCGGTGCGCGCCGCGCTCGACTTGCTGTGCGCCGCCATCGAAAAGACAGCCTGAGTTACAATCACGCCTTCACCATAAGAGCCTCTCGATGCGCCAATACCTTGATTTCATGCGCCATGTCCGCGACCATGGCACCGAGAAGACCGACCGCACCGGCACCGGTACGCGTTCAGTATTCGGTTACCAGATGCGCTTCAATCTCCAGGACGGTTTCCCCCTGCTGACGACCAAGAAGGTGCACCTCAAGTCCATCATCCATGAACTGATCTGGTTCCTGGCCGGCTCGACCAACATCGCTTACCTGAAAGAGAACGGCGTGTCGATCTGGGACGAGTGGGCCGATGCAGAAGGCAACCTGGGCCCGATCTACGGCTACCAGTGGCGCAACTGGCCGACGCCTGACGGCGGCCACATCGACCAGGTCGCGCAGGTGCTCGACCAGATCAAGAACAACCCGGACTCGCGCCGCATGATGGTCTCGGCCTGGAATGTCGCCGACATCCCGCAGATGAAACTGCCGCCTTGCCATGCGCTGTTCCAGTTCTATGTCGCCGACGGCAAGCTGTCGTGCCAGCTGTACCAGCGCAGCGCCGACATCTTCCTGGGCGTGCCGTTCAACATCGCCTCGTATGCCCTTCTGACCCACATGATGGCGCAGCAGGCTGGCCTTGAGGTGGGCGACTTTGTCTGGACCGGCGGCGACTGCCACCTCTACGCGAATCATATGGAGCAAGTCGACCTGCAACTGTCGCGCGCTCCTGGCCCGCTGCCGCAGCTGGTCATCAAGCGCAACCCTGACTCGCTGTTCGACTACAGGTTCGACGACTTCGAAGTCACCGGCTACGAGCCGCAAGCGGCGATCAAAGCGCCAGTGGCGGTGTAACATGAA
>CXWL01119884.1_pt1 | contig 22903 bp, 24 predicted proteins | sample 590931 | NCBI WGS metagenome assembly CXWL01 (sample SAMEA3498368, study PRJEB10139) | groundwater metagenome | biome: water well; material: biofilm material | place: Germany | collected 2015-04-27
AGCGTGACCGGCGACCCCGTGCGGGTGTCGATCTGCCATTGCCTGGCGTGCCAGCGCCGCAGCGGCGGTCCCTTCGCGCAGCAAGCAAGATTCCCGCGTGAAAACGTGGCCATCAGCGGCCACGCCACCCAATTCGTGCGCACCGGCGGCTCCGGCGCGCAGGCGACCTTTCACTTCTGCCCCACCTGCGGCGTCACGCTCTACTACCACGCCCAGGGCCTGGAAGACTTCTATTCCATCCCCGTGGGCGTGTTTGCCGATCCCGCTTTTCCGGCCCCCAACGTGTCGGTCTACGAAACGCGCAAGCACGCGTGGGTGGTGCCGCCTGCTGACGCCGAGCACTACCCTTGAGCCGCGCCCCGCTGATCGACATTGGCCTGAACCTGGCCAACCACCGCTTCGCCCACGACTGGGAGCAGGTGGTGGCCAACGCCCACGCGGCCGGGGTCGAGCGCTTCATCCTGACTGGCACCTCGCTCCAGACCTCCCGCGACGTGGCCGCGCTGACCGAAAAAATGGCGCCCGGCGCGGCCTACTTCACGGCGGGCGTGCATCCCCACTACGCGTCCGAACTGTCCGCAGAAGGCTTGTCCGGCCTGCGTGAATTGCTGGGCCACAAGAACGCCGTGGCGGTCGGTGAAACGGGTCTCGACTACCATCGCGACCTGTCGCCGCGCGCCGTCCAGCGCGCCGCGCTCGAAGCGCAGGTCGCGCTGGCCTGCACGCTGAACATGCCTTTGTTCCTGCACGAGCGCCACGCCGCGCCGGACTTGCTGGCCATTCTGGACAACTTTCAAGGCCGCTTGCCGCGCTGCGTCGTGCATTGCTTCACGGGCGACGCGGCCACTGCCCAGCAGTATGTGGCGCGCGGTTTCTATCTGGGCATCACCGGCTGGGTCGGACAACACAAGCGCAATGCCGACTTGCTGGACGCGCTGCCGTCGATCCCGCCGCTGCGCACCATGCTCGAAACCGATGCGCCCTATCTGACGCCGCCCGGCTATGCGCCGAGCTTGGCTGGCCGGAATGACCCGGCCGCGCTGCCCCGGGTGGCAGAACTGCTGGCCATCGCTCGCGGCGTGCCGGTCGAGCAGGTGCGCGCCGACGCCTACGCCGCAAGCATGACGTTCTTTGGACTTGCGGCAGCCAAATAAGTTGCAATGACGGTCATTCTGTTGTAAAAGCGTCATTGCGCTTGGCTTTTGCGCGGCTTCGTATCATCATGGACGCATGAGACCCGGCGCCCTCCACAGCTTGCTTCTCAGCCTCGCAGGGCTGGCCTTGCTGTGCGCGCGGCCTGGACTTGCACGGGCCGGCTGTTCGCGCCCGATCATGGCGCCCTCGGCGCCGCTGGGCCTGTCCGTGATCGTGCGCGGCAATGAGGTGAGCGGCATTTTTCCCGAATTCCTGAACCAGGTCGGCGCTGGCATCGGCTGCAGTTTCGTCTGGTCGAGCGCACCCCGCGCGCGCCTCGAGGTACTGTTCGAGACTGGCGGCGCCGATATCCTGATGCCGGCCACGGCCAGCGTCAAACGCGGCCAGGCCGGCACCTTCGTGCCGACCTTCGAAACGCGCGCTTTCCTGGTGTCGATCGCCAGCAAGCGGGCCCCGGTGGAGAATATGGCGCAGCTGCTGCAGCGGCGCGAACTGCGCGTGGTGCTGGTGCGCGGCTTCGACTACGGTCCCGACTACCAGAACATGGCCGCCGAATTGACGCGCCAGGGCCGCCTGCGTCTGGAATCGCATCCGGCCGCAGCTGCCAGGCTGCTGTCCGAAGGCCTGTCCGACGTCGCCATCCTGACCCCGATCATGGTGCACGGCGCGATCAAGACCGATGCGCGCTTGGCCCGCATGGAAGGGCGCGTGCGCTTTGAGACACTGCCCGAATTGCCCTGGCACCGCAGCGGTATCTATCTGTCGAACAAACTTCCTCCGGCCGACCTGGCCTTGCTGGAACAAGGCATCCTGGCCGCAGCCGCCAAGGGCGCGCTGTTCCAGGCCTACAAGAACACTTACCCGGCGCATGTCATTGCGCTGGGCACGCGCCCGGTCCAGCACGCGCCGCCCTGAAAGCCCACCATGATTCCGGTCGATCCAGGCACCGTGGTCCTGTTCGCCTCCATGCTGGCGGCCGTGGCGGTCGGTTGCGTGTTGTATGCCTTCCGCGGCCAAGGAAGGCGGGCGCAACCGCTCGGTAGTGGCTGCTAGGCTTGCTCGGGAATAGGCCGCAGCACCAGGAAGTGGTAGGCCATCGCGCCCAGGAAGGCGATCCCTGCGCCCGTCAGCAAGGCCGGCACGAACGACCAGGTCTGGGCGATGTAGCCGGTCAGGATGGGCGCCAGCGCCCCGCCCAGAAAGCCGCCAAAGTTCTGGATCGCGCCCAGCGAGGCGATCCGGCTCGGCGGCGCCGCCACCGTGGCCAGCGACCAGGCGCAGGCCGACGAGGCATTGGCCAGGAAAATGACAATCGAGATGCACGCCACCGCCGCCACATTGCTTTCGACCAGCGCGGCCGGAATCGTGAACGCCACCATGCCCAGCATGGCGACCACCACCGCGTTGCGCCGTCCCGTAACGGGCGAAGCGGCGCTGCGCACCACGCGGTCGGACGCCCAGCCCGCCACCAGCGCGCCGGCAAAGCCGCAAAAGAAGGGAATCGAACTGACCAGTCCGGCCGAGGTCAGGTCCATGTGGCGCTCGGTGCGCAGGTAGCCGGGCAGCCAGGTCAGGTATACCCAGTTCAGGTAGACCGAGCCAAAAAAGCCCAGCATCATGCCCCAGGTGGCGCGGTGGCGGAACAGCGCGCGCCAGGCCGCGAACGTCATTGCCGGCTTCGCTTCGGCGGGCTCGTCGCCGGCCAGATAGGCGCGTTCTTCGGCGCTCAGCTTGTCCGCCACCGGATCGCGGTACAGTCCGACCCAGATCAGCGCCGCCACCAGGCCCATGCCGCCGGTGACAAAAAAGGCCCAGTGCCAGCTGGTGGCCGCGATCAGGGGCGCCAGCAGCAGCGGGGCCAGCGCCACCCCCAGTGGCGAGGCCGAATTGTAGATGCCGGTCGGGGTGCCGCGCGCGCGCGGCGGAAACCAGTTGCTCACCACGCGCGCGGCGGCGGGAAATTGCGGCGCTTCGCCGATGCCCAGCGCAATGCGCGCAATGACGAACCAGCCGAAGGTGGCGGCCAGACCGCCGGCCGCCTGCGCCAGCGACCACAGCACCAGCCCGATGCCCAGCAGCCAGCGCGGTCCCACCTTGTCGACCAGCGCGCCCACCGGCAGCTGGCACAGCGCGTAGCTCCACGAAAAGGCTGACAGCAGCACGCCCATCTGGCCCAGCGACAGGCCCAGGTCGGCGCGGATGAATTCGTTGGCCACGGCCAGCGTGGCGCGGTCCAGGTAATTGATCACGCCGCAGACGACCAGCAGCACCAGCGCCAGAATCTGGCTGCGGCGGATGCGGGCAGGGGTAGCGTGGTTGTCAGGCAGTGTCATCATCGGGCTCGCAGGGGGAAAATGATGGCGAGTATAGCGGCCCTTATCGCTGTGAATGCAATTTCTTGAGCAAGTCGGGAAAACGGTAAGGCTTGGCGATCACATCGAATTGCTCGATCGCGCTGCCGAACTGCTCCAGCAGCGTGGCGCCCACATAGCCGGTGGCCAGCATCACTTTCAGATCCGGATTGCGCAGCCTGGCCGCCTGCGCCAGCGCGACCCCGTTCATGCCCGGCATGACGATATCGGAAAACAGCAGTTCGACGTCCGGATGCTGGTCGAGCAAGGCCAGCGCCTCGGTGCCGCTATTGGCCGCCAGCACTTCGTAGCCCAGATTCTGGAACAGCGCCACCGCCGTGTCGAGCACGTCGGGCTGGTCGTCAACGATCAGCGCCTTGGTCGGGACCGCGTCCGCGCNNGTGCCTTTTCCCAGCTGCGACTCGATTACCACGCTGCCGCTGCTTTGCTGCATCAAGCCGTACACCTGCGACAGGCCCAGTCCGGTGCCCTTGCCCACCGCCTTGGTCGTGAAGAACGGCTCGAAGGCGCGCGCCTGGGTCTCGGGTGTCATGCCGGCGCCGTCGTCGGCCACTGTCAGCACCACGTACGGGCCCGCGGTCAAGCCGCCAATGTCGCCTTCAGCCAGCGTGCGCATGCGGGTGCTCACTGTGACGCAGCCGGTATCGGTGCAGGCGTCGCGCGCATTGATGACCAGATTCAGGATGGCCGATTCGAGTTGCGCGACATCGGTCATGATGCGCGCCACCGGGCCCTTGTCAAAGCTGATTGACGCCGAACTGGGCAAGGCGCGCCGCAGCACCGCCTCGAACGAGGCCAGGATGCGGTTCACGTCCTGCTTCTCGAACACCAGCGGCTGCTGGCGCGCAAACGCCAGCAATTGGCGGGTCAGCGCGCTGCCGCGCTGGGTGGCGCGTTCCATGCTGTCGAGCGCGCGCATGTGCTGGCCGGCATCGGAGGTCACGCGCATCAAGGCGATGCCGTTGCCGACCACGCTGAGCAGGTTGTTGAAGTCGTGCGCGATGCCGCCTGTTAGCTTGCCGATCGCTTCCATTTTCTGCGCCTGGAACAGCGCCTCGCGCGCCTTTTCCAGCGTCAGCGCCGCTTCGCGCCGCTCGGTGATGTCGCGCGTGATTTTTGCAAAGCCGATCAGCTCGCCCAACGGGTTGTACACCGGGTCGATTACCACGTGGGCCCAGAAACTGGTGCCGTCGCCGCGCACCCGCCAGCCTTCATTTTCGTAGCGGCCTTCGGCGCGCGCGGTAGCCAGCGCGCGCGCCGGCAAGCCCGCTTCGCGGTCTTGCGGCGTGTAAAAGCGCGAGAAGTGGGTGTCGACCACCTCGTCCAGCGTCAGGCCCTTGATGCGTCTGGCGCCCTCGTTCCAGTTGGTGATGTTGCCTTCCGGCGAGAGCATATAGATCGCATAGTCGGTCACGCTTTGCACCAGCAGGCGGAACTGCTCTTCGCTGGCGTGCAGCTGCTCGTCGGCCTTGCGTTTGCCCGTGATGTCGCGCGTGATCTTGGTAAAGCCCAGCAGCGTATTGTCGGACGCAAAAATAGGGTCGATCACCACGCTGGCCCAGAACTCGGTGCCATCCTTGCGCACGCGCCAGCCTTCGTCTTCGAATTTTCCGCTGTCGATGGCAGTCTGCAGCGCGCGCGCGGGCACGCCCCGGGCGCGGTCGCCCGCCGTGTAAAACGTCGAGAAATGCTGGCCGATGATTTCCTCCGGCAAGTATCCCTTGAAGCGTTCGGCGCCCGCATTCCAGCTGATTACCGTGCCCTCCGGCGACAGCATGTAGATGGCATAGTCGGTCACACGCGAAATGAAGGTGCGAAAGCGCTCGGCTTCAATCTGCGTGTGATCCATTGCAATCCTTATAGTGAAAATGCAATTTTAGCGGGTTTTGTCTAGCTTACGCGCATCATTGCCCTCAGTCTATTGCCCTCAAGCGCTCCACATCATGCGGCTGCACCAGCGGCCCCTGGTTGCCCCAGCTCAGATTGACGTACGAGAGCACGGCGGCCACCTCCTCGTTCGACAGCAGACCGGCAAACGGCGGCATGCCATACGGACGCGGATTGCCCGCCGTGCTGGGCGCATAGCCGCCATGGACCACCAGCCGGATCGCGTTACCGGTGTCGATATGGGACGTGCCCGCCAGCGTAGGAAAGGCGCGCGCCACGCCCTCGCCCTGCTCGCCGTGGCAGGAGGCGCACTGCGCCGCATAGATGTTTTGTCCGGCGCGCAGCACAGGCGCCGCCGCCGCCCGATCTGGCGCCGGTGCGCGCGCTGGCGCCGCAGGCAAGCTGGCCAGATAGGTCGCGATCGCCCTTGCATCGCCCGGCGCCAGATGCTGCAGGCTGGCAGCGACCACCTCGGCCATCGGTCCATAGACGGCACGGCGCGCCGACACGCCGGTGTGCAGCAATTCGGCCAGTTCATCGACGTCGCGCTTGCCGCCCAGCGGCGAGGCATGCCAGCCTTCAGCGCCCACCTTGCCGCCGTCCAGCCGCTCGGCCCCGAGGCTGGCGCCAAGCGCATTGCGCGCCGAATGGCAGGCGCTGCAATGCCCCAGCCCTTGCACCAGATACGCGCCCCGGTTCCATAGCGCGCCCTGTTGCGGCTGCTGCTCGAACTGGCCGGGCGAAAAATACAAGGCGCGCCAGAACGCCAGCAGTGGCCGCTGGTTGTACGGAAAGCGCAGCGCATGCGCGCGGTTGGGCTGGCGCACCGGCGCCAGCGTTTGCAAGTAGGCGAACAGTGCGTCCGAGTCGGCACGCGTGACCTTGGTGTAGTTTGGATAGGGAAAGGCGGGATACAGCAGGCTGCCATCTTTTGACTTGCCGTTGTGCATGGCGCGCCACAAGTCGTCCGCGCCCCAGCGGCCGATACCGGTCTCGAGGTCGGGGGTCAGGTTGGGGCCGTACAGGGTGCCGAACGGCGTGGCCAGTGCCTTGCCGCCCGCATACGGCGCGCCGTCTTGCGCCGTGTGGCAAGCCATGCAGTTGCCAGCGCGCGCCAGGTAGGCGCCCTGTCTGACCTGGGCGGCGCGGTCCGCCACCGGTAGCGCGCGCTGGCCGGCGCCCGGTTCGGCCAGCGTCTGCCAGACGATGATGGCAGCCATTGCCAGCAGCGCCGTGGCCACCAGCGCGACGATGGCGCGTTTCATGGCTGGCCTGCGCAGGCTAGCGGCAACGCGGCCTTGCGCGGCGCCTCGGGTGCATAGTCGGCCGGCACCGGCTGCGCAGCCAGCCACGCGGCCACGGCAACCACCTCCTCGGGCGCCAGCAGCTTGGCCACCTGCGCCATGCAGTCGGGCGCTTGCGCGCGCCGCACGCCTAGGCGCCAGGCGCCGAACTGCGCATTCAAGTAGTCGCGCGGCAAGCCAAGCAAGCCGGGAATCGCCGGCGCGACGCCGGTCAGCTGCTGGCCGTGGCAGGCCACGCAGGCCGGCAGCTTGCGTGCCGGGTCGCCGCTTTGCACCAGGCGCCGGCCCCGTTCCAGCACCTGGGGCGTGGCACTGCTTTTTTGCGGCGCGGGATAGGGCGGATGCTGTGCGGCGAAATAGGCGGCAATCTCCTGCAGGTAGGCATCCGACAGATTGGCCACCATGTGGTTCATGGCCGGATTGACGCGCCGCCCCTGCCGGAAATTGATCAGCTGCTGGTACAGATAACCCTGCGGCTTGCCCGCGATACGCGGGAAATAGCCGGCGCTGGTGGCGCGGCCCTGGTCGCCGTGGCACAGTACGCAGGCGGCAGTGCGCTTGGCCATGCCGTCTTGCGCGCTGGCTGCACCAGCAAGCAGGCACAGGCTCAATATGATTCGTTTCACAGGGTTCTCCCATTCTCTATCCCAGCACACAGTCTGCACGCCACGGGTGCTGCAGTACAGAATCAGAAAGCGAAATAAAAAGCGGAGCAGCAATTCATCTGCTATGCTTTTTTAGCGCGCGACTGCATCTGTTTTTTCTTCTGCTGCACGCTCACAATACAGGCATCGCAACGTTCTACTGAGAGGAAGACCATGTCGAACCCGACTGATTCCAAGCGCTCCTTCGGCGCCACCTTGATCGCCATTGCGTGGTCGTTCATCGGCCTGCGCCGGAAAAGCGATTTCGACAAGGATGCATCCGGCGCAATGAACCCGCTGTACGTGATTGTCGCGGCGCTGCTGGGCACGGCAATGTTCATCGGCGCGCTGGTGCTGGCCGTCAAGCTCGCGCTCGCATGAAGCTGTACGAGGCCTACGCCGAAGAACTGGCGCAGTCGATCCGCCAGGGCGTGCTCAAGGCGGGCGACCGCCTGCCGTCGGTGCGCCAGGCCAGCGCCAGCCGCGGCGTGAGCCCGTCGACCGTGTTCGAGGCCTATTACCTGCTCGAAGCGCGCGGCCTGATCCGCGCGCGCGAACGCTCGGGCTACTTCGTGCTGGCCGGCGCCAAGATTGCGCTGCCCGAGCCCGGCAGCGACAGCCGCAGCGGCGACGAGTCCTTGCCGGTCGACGTGAGCGAACTGGTGTTCGACATCCTGGCCTCGGCCAAGACGCGCGACGTGGTGCCATTCGGCTCCGCCTTCCCCAGTCCGCTGCTGTTTCCCTTGCCGCGCCTGGCGCGCTCGCTCGCCTCCAGCGCGGCCGCCATGGACCCGTGGAGTTCGGTGGACGACATCACGCCCGGCAGCGCCAGCCTGCGGCGCCAGATCGCGCTGCGCTACCTGGCCGACGGCATGCACGTGCACACCGATGACATCGTCATTGTCAACGGCGCGCTCGAAGGGCTGAACCTGAGCCTGCACGTGGTGACCCGGCCGGGCGACGCCGTCATTGTCGAGTCGCCCGCCTTCTATGGCGCCTTGCAGGCGCTGGAAAGCCACGGCTTGCGCGCCATCGAAGTGCCGGTGCGTCCGCGCGAAGGCATGGACCTGGACGCCTTGCGCAGTGCGCTCGACCGGCACCAGCCGAAGGCTTGCTGGCTGATGAGCAACTTCCAGAACCCCGTGGGCAGCCTGATGCCGGACGAGAAGAAACAAGCGCTGGTAGCCCTGCTGGCCGAGCGCGACGTGCCGCTGATCGAAGACGATGTGTATGGCGAACTGTATTTCGGCAACCGCCGGCCGCTGCCCGCCAAAGCCTGGGACACGACCGGCATCGTGCTGCACTCGTCGTCGTTTTCGAAATGCCTGGCGCCCGGCTACCGGGTTGGCTGGACCGTGGCCGGGCGCTATAGCAAGGATGTGGCGCGCCTGAAAACCACGCGCAGCCTGGCCGCTTCAATGCCCGCGCAAGGGGCGCTGGCCGACTACCTGGCCAAGGGCGGCTACGACAAGCATTTGCGCCAGCTGCGCCACGCGCTGGCCCAGCAGCAGGCTTGCATGCTGGAAGCGGTGGTCAAGTATTTTCCGAAGGGCACGCGCGCCACCCGGCCTGACGGCGGTTACTTTTTATGGGTGGAACTGGCCGGCGGGGTGGACGCGCTCGAGTTGCAGCGGCGCGCCATTTCGCTGGGGATCAGCGTGGCGCCGGGTCCCATGTTCTCGGCGCAGCGGGCGTTCCGCAACTTCATCCGGCTCAACTATGGCCATCCGTGGACTGCACGCAGCGAAGAAGCGATTGCCACGCTGGGACGATTGGCGAGCGCCATATAGTGATTCGAATATAATATTGTCTCGAATATAATTTTGTATTGGGGATATTTATGCGCCGCCATCACACCGCCGTACTCGCTCTTTCGCTCAGCCTGCTTCCTTCGGCCCACGCCGCCATGCCCGTCAAAGATACGGTCAAAGGCCAGGAGCCGGCCCTGGTCAGCCGTTTCCAGGATTCAAAAATGGTCGGCTTCGGCCTGAAGGAATTCGATGAGGTCAACCTGGTGGCCGGCAAGCGCACCGAAGACAAGTCCGGCAAGGGCGTCAACAACCTGCTGCGCCTGGAAGGCAAGTACACCCGCATCGCCTACAACTACCCGCCGCAGCGTTCGTCGCTGGAAGTGATGCGCAACTATCAGGCGGCGCTCGAGAAGGCCGGCCTGAAACCCTTGTTCGTGTGCGCGCGCGAGGAGTGCGGCAAGGGTTTCGGCGAATACCTGCTGGAAAACCGCCTGGGCGACAAATTCATCAGCGGCGGCGAAGCCAACTGGTCGCCCTTTAACTACGGCCGCAACGACGTGCGCTACCAGCTGTACAAGGGCGTGTTGAGCAATGGCGCGCAGGTCCACGTTGCGGTCTACACGGTCGATCCGGTGCAGAAAGAGAACGGCGGCATTTACGTGGAAGTGGTCGAGGCCAAGGCCATGGAAACCGGCAAGGTGGCGGCCACGCTGAACGCCGGCGAGATGGCCAAGGGCATTGCCGCCGAAGGCAAGGTAGCCATCTACGGTGTCTATTTCGACACCGACAAGGCAGACGTCAAGCCGGAGTCAAAGGCCGCGCTCGACGAGATGGCCAAGCTGCTGCAAAAAGACGCGGCGCTCAAGGTGCACGTGGTTGGCCACACCGACAACCAGGGCACGACCGCGCGCAATCTGGAGCTGTCGCAAAAGCGCGCCGACGCGGTGGTCAAGGCGCTGGCCGCCCAGTACAAGATTGACGCCAAGCGCCTGAGCGCCAAGGGCATCGCTTCGTATGCGCCGGTGGCATCGAACGACAACGATGCGGGCCGCGGCAAGAACCGGCGCGTGGAACTGGTCAAGCAATAAGTTCGGCTGCGCCCCACGCATACAGCGACTGCAAGATGGGGCGCAGGCTGGCGCCGCGCGCGGTCAGCGAATATTCGGTGCGCGGCGGCTTTTCCGGATACAGCGCGCGGTGCACGATGCCATCGGCCTCCAGTTCGCGCAACTGCTGGGTCAGCATCTTCTGACTGACCGGGGGAATGGCACGCTGCAGTTCCCCAAAGCGCATCGTCTCTTCTCCCAGCATGTGCAGGATGATGGGCTTCCATTTTCCACCGACGATATTGATCGCCGCCACCAGCGGGCAGTCGACCGTGTTTTCGATATGCCATTGCTTCTTCATCGGCTTCCTTTTCACAGGCACTAAAAAGTGCGTACTTGTGGGGTGCAAGCGAACGCATGACAATGCGCTCATGATTATTCGCATCCCCATCCTACCGTTCGGCATGGTCAATTGCCACCTGCTTGTTGGCGAACAGGGCTGCATTCTGGTCGATGCCGGCCTGCCCGGTTCCGCCCCCAAGATCGGCAAGGCCTTGCGCCGCCATGGTTTGACGTTCACCGACATCAAGCTGATCGTCATCACGCACGCGCATGTCGACCACGCAGGCGAAGGCGCGCGCTTGCGTGAACTGTCCGGCGCGCCCATCGTCGCGCACCGCGCCGACCTGCCCCACTACACGCAGGCCGAACCGATGACGTTTTGCGCCACCGGCTGGTTCGGGCACGTGTTTCTCAAGACCGGACTGATCCTGCAGCCCTACACGCCCTTCGTGCCCGATATCCTGCTCGACCAGGATCAGCGCCTGGCGCTGGCGCCGTTCGGCTTTGACGGCGCGGTCGTGCCCACGCCCGGTCACACGGCCGGTTCGGTCTCGCTGCAACTGGCGGGCAAGCACGCGATGGTCGGCGACCTGATTGCCTCAGGCATCTTGCTGGGCGGCCTGGTGCGCACCGGCCACGCGAAACGTCCGCCGTTCGAGGCCGATGCGGCGGCCACCTCGGCCGCCTTGCAAGGCTTGCTCGACGCTGGTGTCGAGCATTTCTACATGGGCCATGGCGGACCCTTGCCTGCCGCCGAAGTGGCGCGCCATGCGCAGCGCCTCAGGCGGATCCAGGCGTAGGCAGCACGCTGTCGTCATCCTTCTTGTCCGAGCGCACCGAGGCCATCCAGTCGACGTGGATCAAGCCTTCGGCAGCCGCGTGCGAAGCGGCAAACACGCTGTCGGGCGCGAGGATCAGCTGGGTGCCGGTGGCGCTCACTTCGGCGATCAAACGGTCCAGCGCTTCAATGCGCGACGGGTCGGGATTGACGTTGCGGATATAGATCACCTTGACCGAATTGGGATGGCGGCGCAGCACCTCGGCGTAGATTTCCGGGTCCTGCTCGCCGCTGTCGCCAATCAGCACGAACTGCAGATCGGGGTAGTAGCTCAGGATCAGTTCGATCTTGGCCAGCTTGTGGTTGCCGTGGCTGGTCAGCTTGAACACTTCGCGTACGCCCAGTTCGCGCAGCAGCAGCGGGCCGACGGGAATCTCCTGGACCCGCAAAAATTCCACCAGCGGCCCGAACAAATGCCAGGGGCTGCTCGACACATAGAACACGGGATTGTCGTCCTGGCCCGAGGCGCCCTGGCGCAGCGCGCGGTAGAACGCGGCCACGCCCTTGAAGGGCTTGCGCGTGTGGGCGTTGGAGCCGGCCAGCATCAGCGCCATGTTCAGCTTGTTGGTGACATTGGTCCACAGCACCGTATCGTCGATGTCGCTGATGACGCCAAAGCGCGCCGTCGGCGCCGGCACGATCACTTCAGCGCTGACGCGCACCGGCACGCCATGCTGGTCCAGGCTGTCCGGCAATTCGAGCTCGACTAGTTGCCAGCCGGCCTTCAGCGGCTGCGGCGCCGTGATGTCGAACGAAAAATAGCCGCCCTTGTCGGTCAGCGTGGCATGGGTCTGGCCCTGGAAGTGCGCCAGCACGCGCGCGTTCGGCACTTCGTCGGACTCGAGCCGTTCATACAGGGCGAACAGATTGCTCCAGCGGCTGTCGGCGCTGCTTTGCACGCGAAACGTCGGCTCGTCCAGCACCCGGCCCTTGACCCAGATTTTCCCGGCGTTGCCAAAGCCCATGTACGGAACCAGCATCAATTGCCGGTTGCCGGGATCGCGCAAGCGCCGCAGCGCCGACTTGGCAAACATGCGTGCGCCTTTGGCAAGCCGGCGCTGCAGCGAAGGCGTCGTCGGCGTCGGCGTCTCCGCAGGCGGCGCCACGCTGCGTTCAATCCACACCGTGCCCGATTCCATGGCGGGCGCTTCGTTGGCACGCGCCAGCACATGCACGACAGCGCCGGCGGNNGGCGCCAGACGGGGCACGAGGTCATCGAATCCTGCGCGGCTGAAAATGACGAACGGCATGGCGGGTCCTGGTGGCATGGTCAGCTCATTATGGCCCACCTTGCGCTGCAATATTTTTACTTTACAAAAAAAGCAAGATGGTAAAATAAATACTTAACTGAAAATCAGCCTTTCCCCCACCGACCAAGGAACCGCACGCAATGAAAATTCGCCCAACCGCAGCCTTCACTTACACTTTTGCAGCGGCCACGGCGGTGTTTTCCTCCGCGAGCTTCGCCCAGACACCTGCGGCGCAGTCGGAACAGATCGAAGTGGTGCGGGTCACCGCGCAAAAGCGCCAGGAAGATCCGGCCAAGGTGGCGATGAGCATTTCGGCGGTCAGCGGCGAGCAATTGTCGGCCCAGCATGTGATGGATGTGACCGACCTGACCCGCATCGTGCCAAATATTTCGTTCACCGCTGCCAGCGGCAACGGTGGCGCCGGTCCCGGCACGTCCAATATTGAAATTCGCGGCATCAGTTCGGCGGCGGGCGCGGCCACGGTGGGCGTCTACCTGGGCGATGTGTCCATCACGGTGGGCAATGTCTACACGATGGGCAACGTCGAGCCAAAGTTCTTCGACATCGACCGCGTTGAAGTGCTGCGCGGCCCGCAAGCGACGCTGTATGGCGCCAGTTCGATGGGCGGCACCATCAAGTTCGTGCCGAACGAGCCGGACTTCAAGACGCGCGAATTGACTACCTACGCCGAGTTCTCCAGGCTCAAGGGCGGCAGCAACGGCTATTCGGCCAATGCGGTGGGCAACTTCCCGATTTCCGACACGATGGCGCTGCGCGTGGGCGTGCAGACCCAGCTGGCGGGCGGCTTCATCAACCAGGTTGACGGCGCCGGCGCTGTGCTGGCCGAGAACATCAACAAGGTCTACGACCAGGAATTGCGCGCCGCGCTCAAGTGGAAACCGACGCCGTCGCTGACGATCACGCCGTCACTGTACCTGCAGCGCGTGGATGCGCGCGATATCTCCGCCTTCAACCTGGAACTGCCGAACTACCAGTCGCAAAAACAGGTACGCGAGCCGTCCAAGGACACGCTGCTCTCGCCATCGGTGACCGTCAACTGGGACATGGGCAAGGCCGACCTGACCGCCAGCACCAGCTACTTCGAACGCAGCTTCGACCGTACCCAGAACGGTTCGGCCTACAACAGCTATTCGCTGTCGACCTTCCTGACTTCGACCGACGACGGCGGCAATGCGCCACCGGACCTGATCGACGCGATCGCCGGTCTGCCGTCGGCCGTGTACCTGAACAACCATGTGCGCCAGCTGTCGCAGGAAATCCGCGTCGCCTCCAAGCCGTATGACGCGGCGGTGTCGCCATGGACCTGGCTGGCCGGTACCTACTTCAGCACGCAGCACACCAACATCGTCGAAAACGATCCTATCTTCGGCATCAACGACACCTTTGCCGATTTCGGTTTCAGCGCCGAAGATCCGGAAATCCTGCCAGGCTCGTTCCCGGGCGCCTTCCCGAACGACAATTCCTTCTCGGGCGCTTTCCACTACCGTGAAAAGCAAGCCTCCGTGTTTGGCGAAGTGAACTACTACTTCTCGCCGGCGGTGCATGCCACGGTGGGTGCGCGCTATCTGCGCGGCCACACCACGCTGGACCAGAAGAACGGCCTGTATCTGGCTGGCGCCGGCAACAACAGCACCACCACGCTGTCGTCGCGCGCATTCACGCCGAAGTTTGCAATGACGTGGGAACTCGATGCGTCCAACACGATCTACACCAGTGTGGCGAAAGGCTTCCGCCTCGGTGGCTCGAACGTATTCGTGCCGCCAACGACCTGCGGTCCTGACCTCGAAGCAAACGGCATCGAAGGCGGCCCGCCAACCTACGCGCCGGACAGCCTGTGGAGCTACGAGGCGGGCAGCAAGTCGCGCTTCATGAACAACCGCGTAACTTTCAACGCGTCAGCGTTCTACGTCAAGTGGAAGAACATCCAGCAGGGCGTGTATCTGCCAACCTGCGCCTACACCTATAACGCCAATGCGGGCGAAGCGGTCAGCAAGGGCATCGAATTCGAGTTCAAGGCCAAGCCGATGGCCGGTCTGACCCTGAGCGCCAACGGCGGCTATGTGAAAGCTGAGCTGAGCAACGACAAGGGCCTCGAAAACGGCGTGGTCGGCGCAGTCGATGGCGCCCGCATCCAGGGTGTGCCAAAGTACAACGGCGCCATCAGCGCGCAATACAACTTCGCCGCCTTCGGCGACAAGAGCGCATTCGTGATGGGCGGCATGCAGTGGGTCGGCTCCAGCAAGGGTTCGCTCGATCCCGAGCAGACCGACCACAATCGTCCGTCGTATCACACGGCCGATTTCAGCGCCGGCCTGGCGCTCGACCGCTACCAGTTCACCGTGTTCGTCAAGAATGCCTTCGATACGGATACCGTGATCCAGCATCCGCAAGTGGCGTCGATCGTGCAGGGCTACCGCGTGGCGCCGCGCAGCATTGGCATGAGCGTGGGCGCGAAGTTCTGAACACTGTAAGCGCGCTGTATAGCGGCTTGCAGCCGGCTATACAGCGCGCTTACAGCAGGCGCGCCGCGCTACTGGAAAAAGCCTGAGGAAACAAGGGCTTGGAACAAGCGGCAAGGTGGCATGGCGATTGCGTATGAAGGGGTGAGCACATCACACTTCAGAGGCAGCCATGACAGTCGAAGCATACGAGTATTTCAGGAACAAGGGCCTGGCGCTTGCCGGTGCGCCAGACGACTTCGCCGTCAGGGCGGTGCTCTATCATCAGCTGTATCAGGATTCGGGCAAGCGCAATGTGTTCGCGCTGATTGCCGCCCATGGCACCCTGTGGGGCGCGGGCTACTTCAAGCGGGGCTTGCTGGGCGCCTGGCTGCTGTCCTTGCCGTATATGCTGGCGCCGCAAGTGCGCAAGGCGAAGCTGCGCACGGTCAATGAATTTGCCGACAGCTTCCGCGATATCAACCGCCGCGTCTGCGCCGAATCCTACGCCATCTACCATTACACCAAAGTGTTTGGCGGCACCTGCTTCATCCGGGCTGCGATTGGTGACGAGCTGGCCGACATGCTGTGCGCATGCCATGCGGCCAGCCAGTCCGGCACCGCCTTTTCGGCTGCGCAGCGTGAACGGCTGTTTGCCGCCTACTTCAACTGGGAACAAGATAAAGTCGTGGCGCCGTTTGTCACGCAAGCGTTTGCGCAAATCGATTGGCTGCCTGTCAAATTCATGGCGCTGCGCCCGAATATCGCCTTCACTTTCCTGGACCGTTCGTGCAAGGCGCAGTTCTCGAATTTTGCATCGCAGGATGAACGCGTGCTGCTCGGCATGCGGCTGTACCGCAAGGCGGAGCAGGTCGGCCTGGACCATGCGGAGCGCTGCCTGGACCGCTACAAGCTCACGCCGCTGGCGTTCGAGCGCGCAGCCGCCGGATACTGCTGCAATTCCTTGCGCAACGTGTGATACAGCGCGCCCGTCCAGGCCGGGGCATGCGCGGGCGGCGTGCGCTGGTTGACGCGGAAATCGGTAGGGCTGACCACGATGCGCAAGCCGTCCTTGCCGACCAGCGCGGCGGCCACGAACAGCTCTTCGGCGGCCGGGTCGCCCATTGCCAGGCAGCCGATCGATACCGCGTTACCATGGATCATGATGTCGCCGCCCAGCCGGAAACGCTGGTCGCGGCGCGCCATCTCGCGGTCGAAGTCGTTCGGGTAATTCAGGCGGATCGACAGGTGGTAGAGGCTGTTTGCGTTCAGGAATGCCGCCTTGTAGATGCCTTCGGGCACCTGGCGGTCGCCTTCACGCAGCTTCGGTCCGGCCACGCCGCTGGCGGCCAGTACCCGGTAGTGCTTGACGAAGCGCCAGCGCTGGCCGTTGGCGTTGCGCGCGTACAGCTGCAAGGTGCGCTGGTCCTTGAAGGCGACGTAGGCGATTTCACGGGGCGGGTAGTGGACGCCCGCACGCGAAAACGCAGGCTTTAGCCGGCGCTCGACGTCATGGCCGTATTGCGCGAGCCGTTGCTCGACCGTGTAAGACGCTGCACGGCAGCCGGTAGCAAGCACGGCGGCCATGATGAACAGAATGAGTGCTGCGCGTCGCATGGAGAAAACCTTGAATTGAAGACGCGCCAGTATCGCATGAAACAATAACTTTATTGCAAGTTATGTCGACGATTTCAGCACTGCAAAATCATCGGTGCGCGCCAGGTTCCGCAAAGGCTGCGCCAGATTCTCCGGTGGACAAATCAGCTTGCGGTTCTTGAGGTCAAACCAGCCTGCGGTTGACGTCACCCGCGCAGCGAGCGTGCCCTTGCGGTAGAAGTCGTTGCGCAGGATCATGCGGCTGGCGTCGTCGGACAAGCCCGCCATGCTGAAGGTGACGCGTATTTCGTCAAGCAAATGACACTCGCGGAAATACTGGACTTCGTCTTTCATCACGACCGGCCCCAGTTGCAGGCGCATGAATTCGGCCATCGGAAAGCCGCAGTCCGAAAAATACATCATGCGCACGTCGGCCGACTTGTCGAGGTAGGCGGTGTTGCGCATGTGGGCGTTGAAGTCCATGTCGCCCCAGCCTGCGATCAAAATTTTCTCGTACATGCGCTTTCCTTTGATGGTGGACTCAAACCTGTTCTTCGAGCGCGAAACGCAGCCCGGCGTGTTCCTCCAGGCGCCGCTGCAGCGCCAGGCCCATGGCGCTGCCCGCGGTCCAGACGCCGCCGCCAGCCAGCGCGCGTTGCGGGTCGGCCACCAGGCACAGCGCGCTCTCGCTGATCATCTTGGCGGTCGAGCCGTAGCCGGGGTCGCGGTCGCCGCGCACGCTGGCGCGCAGGCGCTGGCCGTCCGCCGTCTGGCCCGTGAACTGCACCTCGTAGCGGCCGTTCTCGCGCGCCAGCTTGTCCGGACCTTCGCCTGGCTTGGGCAGCGCAAACCGGCGCAGCAGCGCGCGCGTGGGACCAAAACCGAGCAAGGCATTTTGCAGCCGCCCCAGGTAAACCATTTTTTTGGCGCGCCGTTCGCCGCGCGGACCGTCGCCCGTCAGCATCCGTTCGTCGTAGGTGAAATCCTTGCCCCACGGATGGCCGCGCAGCGCGTTGGTGCGGTGCACATTCTTGGTGTTGATGGTGGCCATCATGAACGGCCCGGTCCATTTCTGGGCCCAGTCGTCGAACTTGGCCGACTCGCCTTCCGGCTGCGGCGGACCTTGAAAGCCGGGCGTGAGGGCAAACGGGTTGGCCATGGTCTGCGCCAGCGCCGGCTCGCGTCCCATGCGCTCGATGGTGGCCAGGCCGCTGGCCAGGGTGCCGCCGGAAATGCCGCCCTTGATCACGCGCACGCGGCCGCGCACGTCCTTGAGCGGCGCCCCGAAGCGCTGACGCGCCTGTTCCTGCAGGTAGACCACACCCAGATCGAAGGGGATCGAATCGAAACCGCACGAGAACACGATGCGCGCGCCGCTGGCGCGGGCTGGCGCCTCCAGTCTTGGAATCATGTGCGCCATCCAGCCCGGTTCGCCGCACAGGTCGACATAATCGGTCCCGGCCGTCGCGCAAGCTAGCGCCAGCGGCTCGCCATGCAGCTGGTACGGGCCGACAGTGGTGATGACAGCCTTGGTGCGCGCAACCAGCGCGGTGAGCGCGGCAGTGTCGGCCGCGTCGGCGGTGATCAGCTGCACGCTGTCGGGCGCGCCAATCAGCGTGCGCACCTGTTCCAGCTTGGCCGGATTGCGCCCGGCCATGGCCCAGGTGATGCCGCTACCGGCCCCGTAATGCAGGGTCAGGTATTCGGCCACCAGGCGGCCGGTGAAACCGGTGGCGCCAAACACGATCAAGTCAAATTCGCGGCGCATGGGGCAGCTCCTAGTCGCAGTGGGTGGCCCATCATGACACTTTTTGCATGGCAAGCAAATAGCCGACGCCGGTAAACCGGTGCAGGCGGAAACGCTGGGTTAGCGGGTTGTAGCCCAGGCCGCGCTGGTCCTTGAGCACCAGGCCTGTTGCCTGGGCCATCGCCAGCAGTTCGGCCGGCTTGATGAAGCGGTCGTACTGGTGGGTGCCGCGCGGCAGGATGCGCAGCACATATTCGACGCCGACAATGGCCGTCAGGAAGCTGAGCGGATTGCGGTTGATGGTGGAAAAGAACACCCAGCCGCCCGGCTTGACCATGCCCGCGCAGGCAGCGATCACGGCGCCCGGGTCCGGCACGTGTTCCAGCATTTCCATGCAGGTGACGACGTCGTAGCAGGCTTCGTGGCCCGCAGCCCAGTCTTCGGCGCTGGTCCTTTCATAGCGCACGTCGATGCTTTGTCCGGCCGCGTGCGCCTGGGCGATCTGCAGCGGCTTGTCGGCCAGGTCGATGCCGGTCACGCGCGCGCCGCGCCTGGCCATTGCCTCGGCCAGGATGCCGCCGCCGCAGCCGACGTCAAGCACGGCCCTGCCGGGCAGCGCGCTGAGCTGGCCGATCCAGTCCAGCCGGTGCGGGTTGATGCGGTGCAAGGGCTTGAACTCGGACGTCTCGTCCCACCAGCGCGCGGCCAGCGCGTTGAAGCGGGCCAGTTCGGCCGGGTCGGCGTTGAGGGGCGGGATGGTGGTCTTGTTCATGCTTCCCAAGATACACGTTATTTAGCTAAATAGCTAATTAACTAAGCGAGACAATGGTGTATGCTGGCGCATGGATCAAATCTTTGCCGCCCTGGCGTCCACGCCGCGCCGGAAAATTCTGGCTTACCTGTCCGAGACCGAGCTCTCGGCGGGCGACATTGCCGCGCGCTTTGACATGACCAAGCCGTCCCTGTCCAAGCACCTGAAAATCCTGGAATCGGCCGGCCTGATCGTCAGCGACAAGCGCGGCCAATATGTCTTCTATCGGCTGCAGGGCGACAACCTGGCCAACACGCTGGCCTCATTCATGCAGGCGGTGTGCCCCGTGTCGCACGGCCTGAAAAAAGAAAGCCGCGCGCTGGCGGCCAACAAGAAGGACTAGGCGGCGTCGTACCAGATGCCGTGGCGGTCGCCTTGCCACCTGATCAACTCGAACGAATAGGCCATGCTCAGCAGGATCAGGCCGCCTGCCAGGGCCGCTTCGTTGAAAAAACCCAGCATGCAAAACGGGTAGCCGGCCAGATGCGACAGCAGGCAGGCGCGGGAAGCCTCGGACCGTATCGGCCGGAAGCTGAGGAAGTTGAAGACGAAGCAGTATTTCAGCCAGAATGGCAAGCGCTGCCAGTGGTCGCTTTGTTTGTCGATCATGAAGGTCTCCTGGTTCAAGGTGGGGATATCCGTTTCCAACACCGCAGCCAGGCATTTGAGCGACTCAATACTGGCGTTGTGCCCGCTTTCGATGCGCTGGATCGTGCGTACGTTCAGCCCTGACATCTGGGCCAATTGTTCCTGCGAAAGGTGGCGGCTTAAGCGCAATTGCTTGAGTATCATTCGTGTATCCCGGTACTGGTGAACCTTCTTTGTTGGGCGATTCTGGGGCTGACGGTGACGACAGCGGCACGACTTTGACCCGACAGTGAACAATCGGCGAAAAAAAAGGCGAACAGCTCGCGCGGTCCGCCCCTTATTGCCGTGATATGCCTTATTTGCGCTTGACCTTGGCAACCGGTTGCTCGTCGACCACGGCCACCGGCGCAGGTCCGCCGGTGAACGCCGGCCACTCGACCTTGGCGTCAAGCGACTTGATTTCGTTCCAGCCCGGCTCATAATCGCCATCCTTCAGTTCCGGCAATTCGCGCTGCAGCATCTGCTTGAGCGCAGCCACGTCGCCGGTTTTGCTGCCGGAGAAAGGACGGGTGACCAGCACGTTTTGCACCGACAGCGCCTGCACGTTGTACACGCCAATGTTCTTGTAGCTGAACGGACGCACGTTGTAGGTGTTCGGCGCCGGCACGTCGAAGCCGGCCAGCGTCAGGCCGCTGTTTTGCGCCAGGCGCGTGATCTGCCCGTGCGGCCAGCCGGCCACGGTGAAGGCGGCGTAAGCTTCGCCCTTCATGACTTTCTTGAAGGCGGCGTCATCGCTGTCGACGTCGATGTAGCGCATGTTGTAGCCGAGCGACTTGTCGAGCTGGCGCACCAGCAGCTGGGCCGAGCCAACCAGCGCTACCGGGGCGCCGCGCAATTCCGACATCTTGCTGATGCGGATGGTTTTGCTATCGCCCTTGAGCACGCCGTATTTCTTCGGGCCTTCAATCGTGTAGCCGTTGGCCGACGTCACGATGTGCAGGTAGTTGCTGTTCAGGGCGGCCACCACCAGCAGGTTCTTGATGTTCTGGTCGCCTTCGGCCATCTTCTTGAGCGCGTCCAGCGACACGATGCCGACGTCGGCTTTCTTGATCGACAGCGTGGTCAGGTTGTCCAGCCCGCCTTCGGTGTTCACTTCGCACAGCGACAGCGCATTGCGCGATACGCGCGTCATGTCGGAAAACAGTTTCGAGTAGCCCTTGCCGGCCGGGCCGGTGGCCACTTTCAAGCCATCGCAGGCCGCCGCCGGCGCGCCGTCCACCTTGGCCGCCTGGGCCACCGACACGGTTGCGCCGAACATCAGGGCGAGCAGCAGTTTGTTGTTCATGGTCTGTCCTTAACGATTAAAGATTGAAGTTCTTGTTCTGTGCCGGGGCCGAATCGGCCGGCGCCACCTCGACCGGGGTCGCTTCGCCCTGCTCGGCCGGAATCACGACGACGCTGCCGTCACCCTCGGCGGCCGGCTTGCTTGATGACACGATCGCGGCCACGACCAGCAAAATGATGGCTGCGCTGCCGCCCCAGCGTATAACTGTCCAAAACATCGTCTATCTCCCTACTTTTTCAGTGGCTGCAAGATTAATCGAAGACAGGTCGATTGTCATGCCGTCCTCGAAGGACAATTCCTTCGAGCTACTCAATTTGGACGCTTCCATTTCCAGCTCCGAGAACACCTGGTTGAAGTTGTCGCGCACGCTGTCGAAGGCTTCGTCGGCCAGCATCTGGTCGAGCAACTCCTGGCCGCTGGTGGCGTTCAGGTTCTGAATGGCGGCCTGGCCGGCCTGGCCGAACTTCCATTCGAACTTCTTGTCTTCTATGACGTCGCTCAATTGCTCCAGCGCCAGTTCGGCGTTCTTGTATTTGCCAACCAGCAGCTGGTGCGCTTCTTTCATGGCGCGCACGGCGTTTTCCTGCTTGGTCGCGTCGTAGCCGGGCTTCTGGCGTTTGCGGTCCTCGATCATGTCGCTCATGCTCTTGATCTGGGCGCCGATGCGCACCACGGCTTCCTTGAACGAGGCCACGCGCTGGCGCTTTTGCATCAGGAAGTTTTGCAGCTGCTCGATCGGGTTGGCGCGCGCTTCTGCCTTGCGCGCGGCCAGCAGGCGGTTTTCCAGCTTCTGGCCCAGCAGCGGCAGCGCCTGGAACAGGGCCACGCCGACCGCGCCGATCACGCCCAGCGCCAGCAGGCCGAGGCCGCCGCTGACGGCGCCCCAGATCACGGGCGCCAGCACCGCCAGCACGCCGATGCAGCACAGCGCCGCGATAATGCGCACCGACCATACGCGCTGCTGTTCCGTTACCTGGTTGGGGCCGTTGCTACCTGAATTGTCCACGCTGTCTCCTGTTGATGGCGGTGTTGAGTTTGCTACATTAGCAATTAATTCTGCTTTTGGCTAAGGTTAAATACAGCCCTATTTACCGTTTTTCTGGAACGTGGCCGGGTCCATCGGCTTGACGCTGCCGCAGCTGGCGCCCAGCCAGGTCGAGGTGCCGTTTACTTCCATCACGTCCTTGTTGGCCGGGTCGGTCGAGACGATGCGCATTTTGGAGGAAAACGAATTCGGGCCCGTCATGCGCAACTCGCCTTCGCCCTTGCTGGGCGGCGTGGTGCAGCTGTAGGTGGTCTTCATGACGCCGCCTATCATCTTGCCGGTGGTGTGGGTGCAGCCGCGCTGCTGGCCCATCACCTCGCGCTGGTCGATCATGGCCTGGGTGACGCACATTTTCATGGACGTGCTGCCGTCGGCGTTGTGCGTCATCTGCATGCTTTGCATCGCTTCCATGGCGCCGGCCTGCTTGCCCATCATGGCCTTCATCTTTTCGCGCTGGGCCGGCGACATGCCTTCCATCATTTTTTCCATCTGCTTGGGCATGTCGGCCATTTGCTGGCGCTGCTCCGGCGTCATCTTGGCCAGCGCTTCGCGCTGCTGCTTCATCATCTCGGTAACTTTGTTGTTGCCGCTGATCTTGCTGTTGACCTGGTACAGGCCGGGCTTGATTTCCTGGGCCGAAGCAGAGGCGGCCGCCAGCGTGGCGAGGGACAGCAGGACGAGTGCGGACAAGCGAGTTTTCATGATGGGCTCCTGGGTGAGGTG
>CXWL01004142.1_pt1 | contig 22865 bp, 19 predicted proteins | sample 590931 | NCBI WGS metagenome assembly CXWL01 (sample SAMEA3498368, study PRJEB10139) | groundwater metagenome | biome: water well; material: biofilm material | place: Germany | collected 2015-04-27
CGGCGACGAGCACTATTACGCACAAGAACTTTTTGAGCAGGAAGAATTGATGGGTTACCTCAAAAACATGGTGACCGCGACTAAGTCGGTCTACGAACATGTTGTTTACGATTCATCCGGTGTAGAGCGCACATTTGCAGAAGAACTCGAGAAGAACGAAGCCGTAAAGGTTTATGCGAAGCTGCCGGGTTGGTTTAAAGTCCCCACGCCATTGGGTACCTATAACCCGGACTGGGCCGTACTAGTCGAGAAGGACGGTGCGGAGCGCCTTTATTTCGTGGTCGAAACCAAGAGCAGCCTTTTTACCGATGATCTGCGGGATAGAGAAAGCGCAAAGATCACCTGTGGAAAAGCGCACTTTAAAGCACTGGCTGTTGGAGAGAATCCGGCGGAGTTCATTACGGCCAGGAACATTGATGACTTGATGGCGAAGTGTTTGTGATATGCGCATTACCTTGGTCGGTTGAGCCTTTCAAGTGGAGGGAATCATGCCGAGAAGAAGCTCCTATATGCAGTATGGCGTTGAACTGGGGGTTAAGCCGGTCACGTTTTGGGCATACGGCAAGAGTGGGAAATTTGTATGTCGCATTGAGGTCAACTCCGCAGGAGTGGCGATCTTCTCGGGAGTAAAGGGAAAGAAGCGCTTAGCCGACGTGAGCTGGGAAGCATTTGTGCAGCAACTTCAAAAGTAGAATCGTTCAGCAAGAGGATCTGTGTTATGACATCTTTCCGCTTCATTCATACCGCAGACATTCATCTGGATAGTCCCTTGAGGGGGCTCGCCGGTTATGAGGGCCCTGCTGTTGAGCGGATTCGTACAGCAACCCGCCAAGCCTTCGACAACCTCATCAGCGAAGCAGTCGACCAAGAGGTCAATTTTGTCGTCATAGCCGGCGATCTTTATGACGGCGATTGGCGAGATTATCAAACAGGGCTATTTTTCGCCCGCCAAATGGGTCGTCTCGCGAAAGCAAATATTCCTGCATTTGTGCTCCACGGCAACCACGATGCAGAAAGCCAGATCACGAAGCGTCTTACTCTTCCAGACGTCGTGAAAGTGTTCTCCACCCGAAAGCCTGAGACATTTACAATCCAAGAGCTTGGCGTAGCGCTTCATGGCCATAGCTTCCGGCAACGCGAGGTTACCGACAATCTCGTCCTCGCGTACCCAGAGCCGGTTAATGGCGCTTTCAATATCGGCGTTCTGCACACCGGAATGGGGGGTATGGGCGGCCATGCTAACTATGCTCCTTGCACGATTACTGATCTAACCACTAAGGGTTACGATTATTGGGCGCTCGGTCATGTTCATCACGGGGAAGTTCTGCATCAGAACCCCCATGTGGTTTTCCCCGGAAATCTGCAGGGCCGGCATATTCGCGAAACAGGTCCTAAGGGTGCATACCTCGTCACTGTCGAGGATCGCGAAATCGTCGAATTGGCTCAACTCCACACCGATGTCGTCCGCTGGGCACAGCTCCAAGTCAGTGTCGATGGCTGTGACCGCAAGGCTGAGGCACTGGAGAGGGTGCGGGAGGCTATTGAGCTAGCGATCGACGCCGGTGCCGATGGCCGACTGCTCGCTTGCCGCATTGAGCTTACCGGTCGTACCGCAATCCATGACCATCTCCTCATATCGACTGACCATCTTCTTGCCGAAGCACAGGCCGCAGCACTTGGGTTTGGTGACGCTGCGGCATGGATTGAGCGTTTTATCATAGCCACTGAACCCCTGCTTGATCCGGCAATGGTCGCCGAACGCGAAGATGCGCTGGGGGAACTTCATCGTATGTTGGGGGATGCCGCGGGCGATTCCGAATTGCTCAGTCAACTGGAAGCGGATGTCAGCGAGTTTATCCGCAAGCTTCCATCCGATGTGCGTCACGACACTGAAGATGCTGCCTTGAAGGCGGCGGTTCAGGCGGATTATTCCGCGCTTATCACTCACGTCCGGGGCTACCTGAATGCGCGCCTTGCGGCGCAGAAGGATTAAGCCATGCGGATTCAGCAACTCGATCTTCTCCGTTATGGCCGCTTCACCGATACGCATCTCAGACTTCCAGAGGGCAATTCCGACTTTCACATCGTGTTTGGCCCGAATGAAGCTGGCAAATCGACCGCATTGTCCGCCATAGAGGACTTGCTGTTCGGCGTAGCCAGCAACTCGCCCTATAACTTCCTACACGATTACGGAAGTATGAGAATCGGGGCTGTCCTGGAAAACAGGGAGAAGACTTTGGAGGTTCGGCGCCGTAAGGGCAACAAGGATACGCTGCTGACTGCGAATGAGGTACCCGTCACGGGTGGAAGTGGCGCACTGGCTCCGTTTCTTGCCGGAGCTGACCGCGCTTTCTTCAGCCGCATGTTCAGCCTTGATCATGAGCGGCTTCGCAAGGGTGGCCGCGAAATACTTGAGGCCCAAGACGAAGTCGGTCAGATGCTCTTTTCTGCCGGAGCCGGACTCTCGGGGCTGCGTGACCGTCTGAAAGCTCTCACCGAAGAGGCCGACGGGCTGTGGGCAGCACGACGGGCAGAACACAGGAAGTATTATAAAGCGCTGGACCGTCTTGACAGTGCCGAAAAGGCGCTTCGCGATCACACGGTTACTGCCTCTAAGTGGCAGGAAGTGAAACGTGCATATGACGATGCGCAGGAAGCCTACACCAGCCTTGAAAAGCAGAATGAAGAACTTTGCTGCGAACAACGAAAGCTTAACCGTATCCGCCGTGTTTACCGGGATATCCAAAAGATTGCTGTCCTTGAGGACGAGATTAAAGTCTTAGGCAAGGTCATACCGCTTCACGAAGATGCGGCTTCGATTCTTGATAAGGCGGAGCGTGAACAGTTGGGCGCAAAGACCCGCATCGAGACCCTAAATGAACAGCTCGAAATCGAACAGAATCAGCGTGAAGCGCTGCAGTGCGATGAGGAGCTTCTGATAAGGGAGGACGATATCCAGCAGTTCCATAAGCGCCGAATTGAAGTGCAAAAAGAGAAGACAGATTTGCCTCATCGTCACGCTGAACTCGCGAGCGCAGAGGCACATTTGCAGCGGCTAGCCGAGGAATTAGAATGGAAAGCTGACAACATAGAAACGCTCGTGAAGCAGATTCCACCACGTGCGAAGGTTACCCTACTCCGTACACTTCTTAGCAACCGCGGAGAGCGAACGTCCGGCGTCACGAGCGCGAGCGCTGCTCTTGCTGAGTTGGAAGGCCAAATTGCTGACCTGCAGCAGGAGCTTGAGCGCATGGGCACGCCCGTCGATGTGTCGAAACTCGCAGCCATTCTCAAAGCTACCCGGGAGAGTGGTGATATTGCCTCACGAATAGAAACGGCCGAAAACGAAACCAGGGAGGCAAAAGCCGCTATCGAGCGCCGACTCAAGTCCCTCAAGCCGCTGATGATTGACGCGCAGACGTTAGCCTCAACAACGGTGCCAACGCGCGATGCTATTCAGAATCATCGCGATGACCGGCGCGATGCTGATCAACGGATGCAGACTTGTTGCGAGCGTATCCGATCCGCCCAGCAAGAGTTGGCAAGGCATCACAAGGCTTATGAACGGCTTGCCCATGATGAGGATGCGGTCGCCCCCAAGGATGTTGTTTACGCCCGGGAATTGCGCGATTCAGGTTGGTCATTAATCCGGCGGCGGTTCGTCGAAGGTATTTCTGTTCCCGACGAAGAAATCCACGCGTATACAGATGGCAAAATGGATCTGTCTCACAAATATGAAACTGCCGTCACGAATGCTGATACTTTAGCTGATCGTCGTTTCGACAATGCGCAGTCCGCAGCTGAAATTACTATGACGGCCCGTCAGATTGCCGAGCAACAGGAATTGCTGGACGGGTTGCGCAATGAAGAGGGGGGGCTTTCCGAAGAAATCCGCGTGTTGGAATCTTGCTGGAGACACATGTGGGCCGACGCTTCGTTTGAACCGTTGGACCCTGATTTAATGCTCGAGTGGCTTACCTCTCGTCATGAAATCCTTGAGGCCATGGGGCGGCGAGAAGCGGCCGCCCGCCAGTTGGAGGCTTTGCGCGAAGAGGAGACGAAAGCCAAGGCTCGCATTCTTACCGAATTGAAGGCAATCACTGCTGCATCAAGCGCCCTTGACGACCAACCACTACGAATCGTCATGGAAGTCGCGACCGCTGTTCAAAGCCAGAACGAAAAGGACGCCGCAAGTAAACGGCAAGCGGAGGAGCGGCTTCGCAAGATGAAACTCGATGCTGTCCGTAAGTCCACGGCATTGAAAACGGCAGAAACCGCTTGGGCTGACTGGCAGACCGAGTGGGATGCTGCACTTAAACTCCTCGGCCTTACTGTCGGTATACAGCCGGAGGCTGCCACTGCCCAGCTTGATGCCATCGAGCATATGCGGGAGATCGTGATCACAATTCATCAACTGCGGCACGAGCGTATCGAGAAGATAGAAAGAGATATCAAGGTCTTCACACAGGATGTTGCTGCCCTTGTGACCGGTGTCGCAACTGATCTTGTAAACCTCAGCCCCGAGGACGCAGTCCTTGAGTTAGAGCGCCGTCTTGAATCCGCGAAACGAATCCTCGAACAGCAAAAGAACAAGGATGAGGACATTTCGGCACTGAAAAAGAAGATTGATGAATTCGAAGCTTCAGGGCGCGATGCTCGCGAGACGATTCAATATCTGCAAACATCAGCCGCAGTGAAAGATATCGATCAACTCAAGGGCGCGATCCACAAGTCCGACAAGTTGCGAGAACAAGAAAGCGAGCGGTCGCAGGTCATGACCGCTCTGGTGAAGGAAGGCGATGGACTGTCGCTGGCTGAGTTGAAGACGGAATGCGAAGCTGTGGATATCGATCAAGTGAGCGCCCGCGAGCAGACCCTGGATCAGACTCTGAAGGAATTACGCGAGCGTCTCACCGAGGCTGCAGAACACCGAACCCGGACAAGAAGCGCTTTGGATGCCATCGGCGGCGATGACGATGCCGCAGAAGCTGCGGCGGTCAAGCAAGGGGCCCTTGCCGAGATGCAAGATGTGGCTGAGCAGTATGTTCGCGTTCGCTCTTCTGCCACGCTGCTCGAATGGGCCATCGAGCGCTACCGACGCGAAAAACAGGCTCCATTGCTCAAACGGGCTGGACAAGTATTCGCGACTCTTACCGGTGGTTCTTTCAGTGATCTTCAGGTTGAGATTGATGAACAGGACCGCGCCCAACTGGCAGGTCTTCGCCCCAACGGCGGGTTAGTCCGCGTTGGGGGGATGAGCACGGGTACAGCCGACCAACTTTATCTGGCGCTGCGCGTGGCCTCGGTCGAGGATTATCTCAACCGGGCGGAGGCCCTTCCGTTCGTCGCCGACGACCTGTTCATTAACTTTGATAATGCCCGCGCTGCCGCAGGGTTTGAAGTCCTCGGCCAGTTGGCTCATAAGACTCAGGTTCTTTTCTTTACCCATCACCAACATCTTGTCGAGATTGCGCAGGCGACACTTGGGCAATCGCTATCCGTTGTCTCGCTACTGGACAAGCCTATCTCCTCGGTCGAATGAAATAGAGTTCTTTGGTGTCGATGCAACTCTGTCATCAAGACAAAGCCTGAACTTCTTTGTACAGTTTTCTCAGGTGCTCGTCAGACATGTCAAGGATGGGTTCATACATAAAGGAATTCAGATGGATATTTTCCGGTGTCATAAGAATCACTCTCTGAATTGTACCAATGGCGGCAAGTTCCGCTGAAAATTTTTCCCTAAACCTTGTGAGAAGTCGTGGGGTCTGATTTGAATCCAGTTCTGCGACATAGGATGGATCGTTGATCTTCTTAACCATGAACTCTTCCGCTACAAGGCGTATGGCTATGGCGAGAACGATCTTATTTTCAAAATTGATTCCATCCGGAGCAGTCAGGCAGTCATTGGCTTCCTTTCGGATCTGGGTTATGACTGGTGAGAGTCCATCGGATGATTGTCCTGTAGTGGCAAATAAATTGTTGTAGATGGTGTCTAGCTCGCTTTGCGTGATCTTAGCGGAATCAGCTTTCCAGTGGAGTAGTGACGTTAGCTTTAAGAAGTTGGGATCCAGAGGCCCCCTCGTGAATTCGATCAAGTTCCGAAGGAAGGGAATCGATGCAATCCGCTTCTTTGGGGTGTCAAAAAAACATGACTTCCAATCGTTGACAAAGACATTCTGGATGCCGGCTGCTTGATTAAGAATTATCCCGGCGCTACTTTTGGATGCCATTAAGCAATGGGAATACTTTACGAATCTGCTTTGAACGGTGCGATAGAAATCGAAATTGTGCGTAAGAATTATCACCTTAAAGTGCGGATCTTCAGCAATGTCTTTCAGATATTGAATTATTGCATACTTGTTCTTGTAGTCGAATGAGTCAGCAATATCATCAACTATGAGCAGAGTTTCCAATTTCGCTTTCTTGCGGACTTCGATTTCAAACAGAATATTCAGAATGTAAAGTGCCTTTTTCTCACCCTGACTCAAGACCTTCATCAGAGCTGCCTTCTCTACTGAGGCGTTGTCCGCGCCGTCTTCAAACGTAAACCCTAAACTGAGCATTGGCTCCTGACCCAGGATGACTGACACTCTGTTAATGGCTTCCAATCTGAAAGGGACAAAGAAGCGGTCATTGAAAATATCGATGACCTCCTCCCAAAGAGTTCGCTCTTTTGCGGCCTGCTGTTCTATCTGTTTTCTTTTGGTCTCTGCGGCCTGGAACTTATCGACCAGATCCAGGTATAGCTCGAAGCGAGCCTTTATATAAGACTTCCAGACTTCTTCCTTGAATTCCTTAATATTTGCAAGTTTTGCCAACAGCTCCTCATGATTCGCCAGATATCCTTCGAACTCGCGCACGGTAGCGTTCTTCTGTATAAGCTTTTCAATCTCTGCAAACTTCTTCTTGAGATCTTTATCTTTCGAAATACTTTCCTTCTCTTTGGCAATCAGGTCCTCTAGCTCTTTTTGACTGGTGATTTCGATTTTAGTTTCCGCATTCAGATTAACTGAATGATTGGCCGCAAAGAATCCATTGTCTGCGAGTTGCTTGGCGATGGTAGCCGCGTTGTAATAATTGAACATCCCCTTTTTGAAGTAGGTGGAAGCGCTGAGAAGCTCATTGTATTTTGTAATATAGGCTTCGATCGCTGTCTTGAAATCTTTGGTACCCAGAAAGCTCAATACTTTCTCATCAAAAAGTATGTCATATTTGACATCCGCAAACGGAGCATCCTTCTGAGAGAGTAATTCGTCTTTGATACGGATAAGAGCGCGGTAAAACTGGTCATCACCTGGAGTAAACGTGGAGGAGATTTCCCTTTCGATATCCCTCTTAGATCCCGCCTGGTCTCTTAATGCCTTCATGAAAAGGTCTTTGGCTGCATCGATAGCGATGTGTAGATCCTCGTACTCCTTGCGGAGCACAGGGTTGACCAGCAGGGTGGATGTCTTTTCTGTGTGTCCGAGAACTTCGTCATATGGTCGAACCACAAGGACAGTTTCTTTTGATAAATCGACGGAACTTTCGTCAGTTATGGATCTCTTAGTAACGCGCGACGGGAAGATTCGATCCTTTGATAAATTGCCGTCTGTGATGTCTTGAAAAGTTTGAGCGAGTGAGGATTTCATAGAGCCGTTTGGTGCATAGATCGCGTATGCTCTTTTCGACGAAAAGTCGAATTGAAACTGCATCTTTTTAATTCCGTAGCAATTTTCGAGGTCAATTTTAAGCTGTTTCATAAGTAAGGCCTTAGCATCTCCGCACAGCTATGGTTGTAAAGAAGCCGTGAAATCGTGAACATGTCGTAGACAGATCGCGCGTGATAATAGCCGATCAGAAGTTTTTGGTACACTCAGAAGTGCTGCGCTACAAGGAGGGCATAAAGTGCCTAAAACTGACGTACGATCTTCTATTTTTGCTTTTGATAAAAGCCAAAATAGAAAACGAGTCGTCGAGCTAGGATAGAACCATCGGCAAGATGGCGCCGTTCACGCCCGAGCAATGCGGACTTATCCGCTCCCCGCCGAGAATGAAATCCGGGATCTTGCCCTGTTCAATATGGCGATCGATGGTCCTCGTCTTGATGGACCGCATCCATGGTGAGACGACCGTCACCAGCGCGCGAACGCATACAGTGCGCCGTCAGGGCGCCATGACCTTTGGGAGTTGCTCAGCCGTGGCGAGTTGGCGAAAGTCGCCGAGATTAAACGTGTAAATCCGCTCCGCCGCACATTTGGTCGCACAGGCCAGGAGCAGGGCATCATAAATCTTGGCCCCAGGAATCCCCGCATCCCGTACCACGATCAGTGCCTGGAGATACTCCTCATGCGTGAGGGGCACTACCGTACAATACGGCACAATATTCTCCGTGATGATGCGGGCCGCTTCACTCGGATGAATCCGAGGCTGCACCGGGAGCCGGGTCAACGCCGCGTAGGTCTCCGCAATCGAATGGGCACTGACGAATCCGACATCGTGACCTGCGACCACCCGCCGCAGGGCGGGCAGGGCGCGCGCATGATGGAGATGACTCTGTTCCGACGCGGCGACCAAGACCGTCGTATCAAAGAACACCTGCATCGCGGCTCAGTCCGAGCCCACGGCCCGGAGGCGTTCGTCGCGCACATCCTCCAGCACACGTGCCCAGTCCGCGTTGGCCTGCGCCGTCCCCTGGTGCACCCAGAGCCCATCCATATTCACCATCGTGGGGTGTGGCACGGGCACCCGGAGGAATAGTCCATCGGCTTGTTCCTGGACCTCCAGTTCCATATCGGGTTTCAACCCGAGCCGATCTCGGAGGGGTTTCGGCACAACGATCCGACCAGACTTGTCAATTTTTACATCCATGCCATTGATTATGCCATATGCCATACAAAACGGCAATAGATCAGTAGTGCAGCTTTTTCACTACCAGTAGCAAACAAAAATAGAGTATGATAAAGGACGTTATCATACACTACTATACAGTAGGGAACAGCTAAGAAAAACCACATGCAACTAGTGATACCGAGCACAAGGAAACTCCCCGCCCTTTTCACCCCTACACCCAAGGCAACCAAACGGTTTGTCGAATTCTTCACTGCCAACATTCGCAACCCGAATACGCGGAAGGCCTACACCTGGGCGATCGTAGAATTTGCCGCCTGGTGTGAGCAGCATGGGCTCCTGTCTTTGGAAGCCATTGAGCCGGTCCATGTGGCCACCTATGTTGAAACCCTCCAAGGCCGCTTGTCAGCTCCGTCGATTAAGCAACATCTCGCCGCCATCCGCATGCTGTTCGATTGGCTCGTCGTCGGCCAGGTCCTTCCCAGCAATCCGGCAAGCTCGGTCCGGGGGCCGAAGTATTCGATGAAGAAAGGCAAGACACCGGTGCTCATGGCCGACGAAGCCTGCCTGCTGATCGAGGCCATTGATGTGCGCACGATCGTCGGCTTACGTGACCGGGCCTTGATCGGATTGATGGTCTATACATTCGCTCGAATCGGTGCGGCGCTCACGATGCAGGTTGAAGATGTCTATATCCAAGGCCGTCGGACCTGGGTACGACTGCACGAGAAAGGTGGCAAGCTCCATGCGATGCCCTGCCACCACAATCTTGACGAGTACCTCCATGCCTACCTCAAGACTGCCCAGTTGACTGAGGGCAAGAACCCGCTCTTTCGCACGATGCACGGCCGGACGGGGCAGCTCTCAGACAAACCGATGACGCAACCGGACGCCTACCGCATGATTCGTCGCCGCGCCACGGCGGTCGGCATTCGCACCAAGATCGGCAACCATTCCTTCCGTGCGACGGGGATTACGGAATATCTCCGGAACGGGGGGAAACTCGAAATTGCCCAGCAGATGGCGAACCATGAAAGTGCCCGCACGACAGGCCTCTATGATCGGCGCACCGATCAGGTCTCGTTGGATGAGGTGGAACGGATTGTGATTTGACGAGCCTGGATTGGACTTCCTGTGGTGTAGACTCTCGTGCGCCCTATCGTCGCGCCCCTCCCGTTCCCCATCCTGGCCACCCGTGCCTTGACAAAATATAGTGATATCACTATATTTCAGGAATGCCGATGGTTCCACCTCTGAAGCCGGTGGCCTGGGTCGGATCGAGCCGCAAGGACCTCCGCACGTTTCCCGGTGCCGTGCAGGATCTCATGGGATACGCGCTGTTTGTCGCGCAACAAGGAGGGAGACATCGCGAGACCAAGACCTTGACCGGGTTCGCCGGGGCCGGGGTGGTGGAAATCCTTGCGGACCATCGTGGCGACACATTCCGCGCCGTCTATACGGTGCGATACCAGGGTACGGTGTATGTACTGCATGCCTTTCAGAAGAAATCGACCTCTGGTCGTGCGACGCCGAAGCACGAGATCGACATCATCACACAACGGCTTCGCGCCGCAGAACAGATCGCACAAGGAGCACGGTCATGAGGAAGAAAGGATATGAAATTGGGGGACGGAACGTCTTTGAGGACCTGGGCGTGCCCAATGCGGACGAGCATGTCATCAAAGCGCAACTGGTCTTCAAGATCGAGACGATCATGAAACGACGCCACTTGACCCAGCGAGAGGCGGCCGCCTTGTTTGGTGTGCGACAGCCGGACATCTCGAAGATGCTGCGCGGCGCATTCCGCCAGTTTTCAGTAGAGCGGCTGCTCCGTTTCCTCGTCAAGCTCGATCACGATGTGGAAATTGTCGTGCGTCCTCACCGCGCCAAAACCTATGCGGCCGCGTTGCATGTGTCATAACCCCGTTGCAGAACATCCGCGACTGAAACACGTCGTCGATGTGAAGAGAGTTCCAGGAAGTTCCTGTGTTCGAATGCTGCAAGGGTGCGACCTTCACGCGACGCGAAGGCATCGGACGTTGATCTGGTCGCGTCGGACCTGCGCCAGTTCATCGTGCGCTTGTTGCACGAGCCATCCGTCTTCAGTGCCGCCGAACGCCTTGGCCAGCCGCACAGCCATTTCCGGTGAAATGCCCCGTTTGCCGTTCACCAGTTCCGATAGCGTGTTGCGCGTGACCCCTAGAGCCGTCGCCGCGGCGGTGATGCTCAAGCCGAGCGGTTCAATGCACTCCTGCAACACGACCAGGCCGGGACGCGGCAGATTTTTCAGGTTCATAACTCGGTCTCCCTTTCATGATCATCGCGATCATCTACGCGTGTTCACCGTGGTCGAAGCGGAAGATCACCCGCCAATTGTCCCGCACAGTGACGGCCCACAATCCTTTGTAGGCGGCTTTCAAAGGATACAGCCGGTAACTCGGCATGTTCATATGGTCGACGGTCGGCGCCGCGTCTAACGTGGCCAGCATGTTTGCGAGTGTGGCGACATAGCCCGGGTTCTTAACGTATTGCCACTAACCCGGCTGCTCTTCCGTACCGACTGGCACATGCTCGCAGGGCAACGGGGATTGCGCCAGGATACACACCATATTCTGCGAGGCATGGGTGTTTCGAATCGAATGTGCTTGGTTCTTGGGAACGAAGACGAGGTCCCCGGATTGGACGGCATACGATTCCTTGCCGACCACGCATTGGCCCACGCCTTCCACGAAGTACAATATCTCATCTGAATGCGGGTGCCGATGTAATGGATTCTGTTGGCCGGGCGCAATGCAATACACATTGAAATGCATGTCGGAGGTTTCGAAGAGCCGTTTGCGGATGAAAAATCGCTCTCTGAACTCCTCGGCCTCACGCAGGGCAAAATGTTTTTTGTCTTCACCGCCGATCGGTATCATGGTGTTCCTCCTTTTAAGGCGTTCTGTGGCATGGCCCCTCCTTCCTTGACTCCTGTTCGAAACGCGACCGCCGCCAGCACGACAAGCAAGGCAATCGCGGCAAACGCCATTCGAAAATCCTGGTCGCCAGACAGGCCGATGAAGAACCCCGCCAGCAGCGGCCCGGCTGCATGGCCCACATCGAACAGAGTGCCAAAGGCACCCATGGCTGAGCCGAGATGCGCCTCGTTGCAGAAGTCCACCACGAGTGCGGCGGCAGACGACGTCACCATCGCTTCACCCAGCCCAAAGCACATAGCTAAGAGAAGGAGGATCCAGTAATTCTGTGTCCAGGGGATAAGCCCGAATGGAACCGCACAGACAAACATTCCCCAAAACACCAATGATGTCCGGCCATGTCGGTCGGAGATCTTGCCCATCAGGGGTTTGGTGCTGATCACTGCAAGGATCTGAATACCCCAGAGCGTTCCAGCTTGAAAGGCAGATAAGCCGCACACCGTCACCGCATACAGGGGGAGAAAGGCCTCCAAGGCTCCGACCGTAAGATTCTGCACACCTTCCATATTGCTAGTGAGCAGCACGCGCCGATCCAGTAGAATCTCATGAATGGCGGTACGGAATTGCTTAAAGACGGCTGCGACGGTCCTTCCGCCGATGATCGCCTCATCTGTTCTTGGAACAATCATTAGCGCCAGCAACAATGACGCCATCCCACTGGCCGCCACGATGCCATACACGATATGAAAATGTTCAAGGCGCGGTCCGGAGTCACCGCCCAGGAGACTCAATAACAATCCCCCTAAGGGAGCTCCTACCAGATTGCCAATGATCGTGACGGAGGAAAACCACGAAAGCAGCTCTGCGCGTCTGCTTCCCGCGACACTGACCACCACGGCCATGACAACCGGGCTATAAATGGCGGTCGCAAACCCGTGGAAAAAGCGAACCACAACCAAGAGCTCAAAAGAGGACACCCACAGATATGCAAACGGAACAAACGCGAAGACCCCCAGGCCGAGCAGCAACGTGCGGGTCCTGCCGATCACATCGGAGAGAACACCTGCCGGCATTTTGAAGAAAATCCCGGTCACCGTAGAGATGGCCACCGCAAAGCCAATGGCCTCTGGGCCTACGCCAAAGGAGGCGGCGAATAAGGGAAGGACTGGGGTACGGGCCAGACTATAAGAAGCGCGAGCGAGGAATCCGACCACACACAGTCCGGCGATCGCCGATCGGTTCGATGACATGGGTCACGTCGTCCGGGCTGGCCGACTCATGCGTGATAAGGCAGTGAAGAGACCTTCAAACAACGCGATGCCGCGCTGCTCAATCTCTTTGTCCGGTAATCCCGCTTGCAGCCACCCTTTCAGGATCAGTTCAAGACCAGCCGTTTCAGGTCGGGCATAGCGACCATCACGGAGATCAAGCTCATGGACGATTTCTGCGAGACCTTGCAGGCCCGGCTCCTTCAAGCCAAATGTGGCCATCATCGTTTCAAAGGTGCAGAAATTTCCCTCATGTCCAAACTCTACATCGCGCATGTCGAACCCCGTCTCTCCAGAATCTGAACGGGTTGCATAGCGGATTTCTGCCGTTGGGTTGATGAACCGCCGAATCAGCCAGGCACAGGCCAGACGGTCAACATGCGGACGCGGGCGCGTGACCCACCGTGCCTCGCGATAGTCCACGACCTTCTTGATGGCAATCGGAGCCACCACTGTCTTATCTTGCCGAAGCTGCTCCTGAATGCGGCGCAATACGTCGTTCACTTTCACCGCCTCCTGGCAATTGAAAAAGTCTACTCGGGCGATGTCCGCTTGCCGTTTCCGCAACTTTTCCAGGTTCTCCAACCCTTTTACCCGATCGATGGCCTTCTTACCACGACGCAGTAATTTCTCAAGATCTACAGCTTCGGTTTCGATCTCGGCATATTTCGCTCGAGATGTCTCCTGAAAGAGTTCCACCAGCTTGGCATCGGGAAGCCCTTCGAACCGGTCCACCCGCATCACGACCGCGTCGCCGCCGATCTGCTGCACTTCTTGCGCAAGCCATTGAAACGCTTCCACACATTCGTCATGGGGTGGCAGCACATACACCCCGGCCTTCGCCGTCACCGCTCCCATGCGTTGCAAGCGGCGCCAAAACGAGACGCGCGCGCTCGATGCGCGTTTGGCGGAGAGCGAATAGGAAAAGACGACCCAATTCATATGCAGTAAGTTATGTATAATATATATTGCGATAGATTGCAACAGTTGTTACATTGCTATTCATACGGACTGTATCCGCCCCATGCTTCACCTGTGAACGGAATAAGGCGCGCGATCCCAGTAGCCGGTTCCCCCACCATCTCACGATAGAAAAGGAGGCACGACCGTGAACGCACGACCAGTGAAAACACAACACATTCTGCTTGCATGCCTACTCGTGTTGGCGAGCCATGTGGGCACCTGGGGTGCCGAAGAAGGCAAGTTTGGAACTCCGAAGGGAAATGAAGGTACCAGGATTTTCAAGGCTCCTGAGCATCCTCACTACACAGGCGAGTTTCGCCTGAAAGGTGAGCGGGCGACCCTCATCGGGAGTATGAGCGATACGACACCCTGGGATCACCTGGACTATGCCGGCAAGCACCTCAATGCGGTGAAGGGCACGATTGAGATTGCGGTGAACGAACTCACCAACATGGGACAGGTAGTAGCCGAGTTTGTCGAGGGAGCCGACCGGTATCGAATTGTGTTTGACCGGTTTGCGGCGAAAGCCCCCTTTCAGGATGGCGGCATTGCGACCAGACTCTACGAACATGGGGATTCAAACAATGGTGATCCCCTGTACCCGAAAACCTGGCTCTACCTGGCTGGGTGGGGGACCGCCTCGATGTGGAAGAATGACCAAGTCCTCTACAAGGACTACGATGCGCATTTTATGGTCATGGAGCGCTCTCGTGATCCTAAGACCCATGAGGTCCACTATCCGGTTAAACGTACCTTGCCCGGTGGCGAAACTGATCCGGCAGGCATGGAAATCGATCTCTGGGTGCGATCAAAGGAACAAAACACGAACAATTTCCCCCCATTTGAAACGTTTGTCCATCTGTGTTGGGAGGAGGTCACATGGCGCTGAAAATATACAAATACGATGCATTTATGACTGGCCTATTCGTTCGGCTGTGCGGTTGCGGAGCGCTGGCTCTCGTGCTGAGCACGACGTCGGTGACGGCTGCCGAGGTGCAGCTCTGGAATTTTGATGGTGACCAGCCGGGGAAGGTTCCACTCACATTTCAAATTGGGACGCTGTTCGATGGGCGACCGGCTGGGGACTGGCAAGTCACCGCGACGGACAAGGCCACCAGTCCACCCTATGTCTTGGCTCAGCTCCAAGGGAAAGGAGCGGAGCATGCGTACAAGATGGTGCTGGCCCAAGGCACAGAGTCAGAGAATATCGATCTCAGCGTGAAGCTGCTGCCCATTGATGGCAAGGCCGATATGGGAGGCGGCCTCATTTGGCGGGCAACTGACGATCGCAATTACTATCTCGCTCGGGCCAACCCTTTAGAGCAAAACATCCGTATCTATCGGGTCGTGAAAGGGGTGCGGCACATGATCCAGAACTTCGATCATGTCATTGATGTGCGCCGCTGGCACCAGCTGCGGGTGCGGATGGACGGCTGCAACATTCAAGTCTCCTTCGATGAGCGCCCCGTATTTAACCTGTGTGAAGACACGTTTAGAAAAGGGCGAATCGGGCTGTGGACGAAGTCTGATGCGGTGACCTATTTCGATGATGTGAGCCTTTCAATCGGCAAATAAACAAGGCGGAGTTTGGGTGGCGCTTGCCCACCAGTTGCCATCGACAGGGTTTCATCGTGCTTGTCGAAGGCATGTGCCCCGACTCGCCTCACCGGACTCCGCCTCGTTTTACCCCACAGTCGATCCTGAACCTCTCCATCAACTGGTTGCATAACTCGTGTGCACAACGGTGCGCCTGAGACCCGACACTTACAGTGTCTTAATCCGCACGTGACGCCATGCCACGGTACTCCCTGAATACGGCTGAATACCGATACAACCGGGAGCTCGGCCACGCGCCGTGTCAGTGTTTTGAAAGCTCGTAGTCTGTGTCCGTTGCCCACTCTGCAAGTTGGTCAGAAATACCGTGTAATCATCGCCTTGCACCGTGATCTCGTACTCGAACCATACCCCAGGGACGAGCGCAGGACCGGGAACGTACTGCTGCAGGGCTGGCTCGTTGAAGCCAAGGTGCCACACACGATCGCCAGCTGGAATCTTGTAGATCGCGCCGGTGCGATTCTTGAACTTGCCGTCCGGCTCCGGCCGGATGCCGTAGAAATCCTTGCTTGAGTCGCCTCGCGCGTTGTCGTCGATTTGGATTTCGAAGCCGGAGATTACCGGCCTCCAGGCCGGATTGCCCGCATCGAAGAACAACTCGTTCGCGGTGCGGGGCTTCAGTGCGGCACTGAGGTCGAGTGTGGGACGCGGAAAGCGCACGAAGATGCCGCTGTTGTGATTATTCAGATCAAACATTCGAAACTGTGCACGTAGCGTGAAGTCGCCGAATAATTCAGTGGCGTAGAAAAACAGCCTCAAGGCCCCCTCGCCGTAACTGACCATCTCACCGTTGAGGTGGAGCATCCCGCCACCACCAGGCCCAGCGAGGCGCCAGTTCTTAAACGTCGCCGCGGTGCCATCGAAGAGCGGCCGGAAGCCAGCCTCCGGCTGTGGACTGACAACCGCATCGGCACCGGGCAGGACGCTCGCATTGAGCAGATCGCTGGTCCGTCGGCCAAGTGCGACCCCTGTGAGCATTGGGTTCGGCGAACCGACAGTTGGGAATAACGCGGGGCCAGCAACGTAGCAGTTCGTCGTGTCATGAATGCGTCCGAAATCGTTGGTGACCGCATCGGCGATCGCGTCCCCCATGCGCATCGTGCCCGCATCGTGGTGCGTCGTACCCAAATCATCTCGACGATTCTTGAACGCGGCCAGCTTCGCGAGTCGCTGTGCCTTTGTGTCGATGGGAACGGGAATCGTTGAGTTGGCACTGGCGAGAATGTCGAAGGGCTGGTCTCCAGCGAAGATCAGCGCGATCTTGTCGGACACGGCGTCCATGGCATCCCACGTCGTTCGATCGTTCTGGGTCTGGGCGCTGCCGGGAAATTCCTGCGGCGTGGCCTTGGCGTTGCCCAGGTGAACGATCGCTTTGGGACGTCCGAAATCGGTGTCCAGCGTCGAGAGGTCGATGAAACTGTCAGGATTGTGCGATGTCATATCACCGATGCCACGGATGGTAAGGACCACGGTATCGTCGGTGGCGCGTAGCAAGTCTTGCAAGTGTTCAAGAGTCGGGATCTTCTTGAACAGTTCCGCCTCGGAGTCGGCACCGAGTTTCTGTAACCCGCTGGCCGTAATCTGGAAGTGGAACGTACGGCCATTCGGCGCCTTCCCTTTCACAAGCAAGGCAGAAACCTGGAGGCTGGTCAGCGCCGTCTGTGGAAGGTTGGCCGCGATCGCGGCCTTTGGCACACGGATGGTGAGGTTGGAGCGCAGATGCGCAATGAGATTCGTGCCCATCCGCTGGGCCGCGCGACCGGCGAGCGATTGCTGGAAGGTCGTGAGCGCCACGCGGGTGGTTTCCACTGTGCCCAGTGCGATCACCATGGCACTCTGCCGCCCGTTGCGGGGTGGGGCCAGCTGAATGTCCACCGACGCACCGTTTTGCCAGACACGCACACCGGTGACGCGCACCCAGTTATCCGCCTGCGTCTCGGTGATGAGTTCCTGGACATGGCAGTTGGGTACGATCATCAGACGCTTGCGCGCATCTGCTGCTGGGCCGACGCCGTCAGCCTGGGCGGCGGCAAGTCGTGCGACGCGAATGAGACCAGGTACTGCGCTGTACTTGTTCGTCGGGAACAAACCCGGCAGTGTCGTTGATTGAACGGCCAGCGGGGCTTCGAGCTTGAGCAGATTGCGGAGGTCGGCTTCAGGGGTGGTGTCGCTATCCGGTAGATCCAGCAAGCGACGCAATGCCGCGGCGTCCATTGGAGCGCCATGATAGCGTACCGCGGGGTGCTCAAGCAGATCACCGAAAGTGAGGCCAGTTGCGTTGCCGGCCGTTTTAAGGCCTGCGAGGAGTTGTTTACGTAATGCCGTGTGCAGCGGCCCGTAGATGAAATCGTTGGTGGCCATCACGCCGATCTGCTCACTTGCTTCTTGAAAGTAGCGATTTCGCAGGCCAGTTCGTGTCGCCGGTGGATATGCCGCCAGTTCCTCGTCCAGCAATTCAGGTGACCAGCCGCCCCACGTCAGCGAGCGACCACCAATCGCAAAGATCAGCCCACTGTAGTTGAGTGCCGGATGATTGACCCACGGCACACGCAGATCCGGAGCCCCACCAAGGAACGGCATATTCTGTACATGTTCAGGAAGCACAAACGGTCCAGCCTCGAGCACCAGAATACGTCGGCTGTGCGTGGTATCGTTCACGAAAAGACGTTCTGCCATGACGGCGCCAAACGTTCCTCCACCGATGACAATGACATCGAAGTCGCGGCGCCGTCCGGCGACGGTTTGCGCCGTGCTATCGAGGGCTTCCTGCAAGGTATTGCAAAGAAACCGTCCCATGTTGTCCAGCGTGAAGGACGTGAGTTCCGATGGGAGCAATTGAGCCATGATGACCCTCCTTGATAATGGTACGTATTCTATAAAGCATGGGCATCCCGACCTGGGTCAGAGACCAGCCCCTGGCATAGGTCAAGGTCAGCCACGGTTGTTGCTATCGACCACGATGAAGCCTCCCACTCGTCATGTCGTGTGCCTCGTGCTCCATCCGTCAGCGAGGCGAGGTCCTGTGAGAGAAGGGCCTATCGCGTCACAGCATCCTCCTGCAGCTCGAACTGATGGAGAATGCCGTCCGTGTACACCTGAAAGTTGATCTCGTAATACAATCGATATTGAACTTTGCGCGCGTCGGGTTTTGGTTGGACCGATCCCGGTGTGGCGGTGGAACCTTGATACATTTTGCCGGAGAATTCGTAGCGGAACGCTGGACCAAGACCGGTGTACGCCAAGGTCACCGTCTGCGCCTGAATCAATCGGTCTTGGCCGTCGAAGACATGCACATCGATCCAGGCGTTCGCACCATAGGTCGTCTCCTTGACCCAGGCGACGACCTTCAACATTGTTTGCAGATCGGTGCCTTGTCTCGATCCCCCTCCCGTTGGTTGAGGAAACGCATTGATCTTGGTCGCACTCTGCTCCAGGGTATTCACCCTGTCCGGACTGGTTCGTGCATCGCTCCGATAACTGACCGGTTGCGCAGGAACCCGTGGCGGTGCCCCACCGATGACGAACCAATAATTGTCCCCAAACCCGCTGTCCCAGGCATCGCAACGGCTGCTGGTCTGCGAGAAATGATGAAACCAGACTTCAGCCTGCGTGGCATCATCGGGTATGGGCACCTCCCAGGGGATCGGCATGTGCCCAATAACCATGCCCGGAGGATTGTCCCCCTCGTGGACGGGCGCCACCACACTGCCCCTGACGAGTTCACCGCGCGGGTGGAAGCGGAGGTAGGCGATGATATCGCCAAACTCCACACCCCTCCACATGGTGAAGCAGCGTGACAACCGTCCCTTGTCATAGTCGATCTTCAGCCGGCCACCACGCTCGATAGCACCCTCCTGTCTGTGGCTCCAATCTTTTTGAAACTGAACAGTCGCAATGGAAGTTGCCATTTCTTACCTCTTACTTAACGTCAACATACCTTTGTCTAACGACGACGTCTCGATCCAGGTGTTGCCTCCAGCTCATGTCAATACTGGTGCCAGGGTTCCGCTGCCTCGGATTAGTAGGTCAACTGTCAATTCATGCAGAGCAAGAACGCTGCCTCAATGGAATATGACAGTTCCTTACCGATCAATGACCTCGACGTGTTACCTATACGCTGCTCTGTATCAGTTTAGATCCACCAAGTTATCCGATTCGATACAGTCTTCAGAAGTTAGAGAACTACGCCTATGAAGCATACCCAGCCGAAAATCCACGAGAAGCAACGGTAAAGTCCGGCCACAGACAGTCCATGGATGTAGCCATCCAGCTCCCCGCCGCAAACACCGACCTGGCACTCGACCTCACAAAGGAATGCAGCTGCACAAGATCGAGGCCATCACGCTCAGCTTGTCGTCCCTATCTTCTGGGGATAACCTTGTGAGCAAGTCGAGCTATACGCAAGTGTCACCGCGCAGCATGGGCTGTTCAGCATGTTGCCTTTTTTAGGCGTTCGCATCCTCACTGGCAGACCACCACTGTCCAAGGGGAATGAGTCATGAGCACTCGTCTCGCCCTTCGCTGTCGTCGCTCTTTCACCTGCTCCGTAGGGTCCACGCCGCAGTACGGCGACAGCGACAGCCTTGTCGAACCTCCCGTCGCCAAACTGTAACGCATGACGTGTCGCATGCCTAGCAGAGTGGCCACTGACCGGTCTATGGACGCTGTCGGCCCTCGCGCCGGAGGCGTCCTTCGTCACTTCCAGGTCCAGACAGGATGAATACGGCTTTGGATATGGTCTCGGTCCACGGGACCAAAGTAACGCGCATCGAACGAATGGCTATTCGTGTCCGACATCAACAAGAGGTCCGATGAGGCCAGCACATAATCGGTGACACGGAACCGTGGGAGCGGTTGTCCCATCGAATCCGCCTCAAAGGGTCGACTCGCTGGCATGAGCGTTCCATTGATCGTCACACCATCATCGGTCACACTCACCACATCGTGGTGGGTCGCCAAAACCTTTTTCATCATGTTGCCGTATCCGCCAGGACAGAATCCCACTCCGATATAGCCTCGCTCCTTCGCCAGATCAAACTCCGAGCGCTCCGGTGGACAGAACAGCACATACGCCCCCTTCACAATCGGATCGGGGGACATCCGATAGAGACCCAGCGGAATGCTGCGCGTGGTGTTGAGACGAAGACCGGATTGATGCGCTAGGACGAGGCCCAGTGCGAGACAGAGACCTGCGATCACAATCGGGTGACGCAAGCGGCTCCACCAGGTCATAGCTCAATCTTCACGGCCTGTGGAACATGTGGGTCACGCAGCGTATCACTCACCGCCGGGGGTGGAATTGCCGCCCGAGCCGCGAAGGTCGGATCGTGAAAAAAGAGCGGCTGCCGGCCGTAGATCGCCGGAAACCCCGCGACGTAGATCACCATATCCCCGGCTTCGAGGATCTGCCCTTGCACGTCTTTCTTCGGCCCCGGCATCCGGAGGCATTCATCGGGGGTGAGCAACGGCCGTTGTACCTCGTGCTGCGAGCGGGATTCCTGCGCTTGGATGGCGCTCATACGGCGTCGGCTGACGGTCAGTTTTTCTTGGATGACAGTCGTCTGTCCGGTGAGACGGGACAGATGTTCGGCCGTTTCGAGGCGATTCGGCGGAAACGCATTTTGGATATGGCAGTTGGAGCTAATGGCTTCATCCGCACCGTACCCGGTCTCACGGCTCCGCAGTTGGTTGATGTCCTGGCAGATCAAATAGAACTTCAGCCCGTAGCCCGCCATGAAGGCGAGGGATTCTTGAAAGATCTCGAGTTTGCCCAGACTCGGAAACTCGTCGAGCATGCCGAGCAAGCGATGGTGATAGGCAGCCTTGGTCGTCAGTGGTGGCGGTGTTGATCGTATCCCGAGGCGCTCAAGCAGGCCCATGAATCCGGATGGTGGAACCGCCTCTCGATGAACGGCAATCGTGTCGGTGAGTAAACGCATGGCCATGGCCACGAAGACGCGAATCAGTGGACGCAACCGGGCTTTATCACTCGGCTTGGTCACGAGGTACAGACTCACCGGATTCGTATGGTGCATGAGATCTCGAATCTTGAACTCGGAGGCGCTCACGTTGTGGGCCACGAGGGGATCGCGATACAGCGCGAGGTAGGATTTCGCGGACGAGAGGACCGAGCCTGCTTCCTCCTCCGGGCGATCCAGCATGTCTCGGGCCGCGGCGCCCACCACCGGATGCACCTGCCCGTTCACATGGCCGTAAGTCGTCATCTCTTTCCACAATTCCGCAATCGCCCGATGAGGATCCGAGAGCATGGCATCCACGACGGGCAAGGAGGTCGTGGTGCTGTCATTGCGGGCTTTGTACAGTGCGTGCAACATGACGCCGACCAGCAATGCTTGGCTTGTCTTCTGCCAATGAGATTCCAGTCCTCGTCCGTCTGGATCGACGAGGATCGTGGCGAGATTCTGGACGTCGGCCACTTCGTGTTCGGTCCCGAGCCGCACTTCATCCAGCGGATTCCACCGCACCGTGCCCTGGGCGGCGGCCGGTTCAAAACGTAAGACCTTATTATGTGCGTGTTGCTGTCTCCATCCAGCGGTAAGTTCCCACAACTCCCCTTTCAGGTCGGCAATGAGGGCGCTATGCGGCCAGGACAAGAGCGTCGGAATAACCAAGCCCACCCCTTTGCCGGATCGAGTCGGCGCATAGGTCAACACATGCTCCGGCCCACTGTGGCGCAAGTAGTGCACAGTGCCTTTCGCATCCACCCACCCGCCCACATAGACTCCATCGGCTGATGGGCGCGGCGAGCCTTTGAACCAATCCATGACCGTGCGTGTGCGAGGCAGCAACGCGGCGGCTTCGAGATCGTCTCGGTTGGCCCAGCGTGCCGAGCCGTGCAGGAATGGATTCGGTCGAGGCCGTGACGCCTGGACGGTGCGAGCGATGGCGAGACACAATAACCCACTCGCTGCCACGATCATGCCGACTCCTCCGGCTTGTTTTAATTGCAACGGATAGTCGTTCGCCCACCGCCAGGCCCATTCCAGAATGGCCCAGGGCTGATACAGAGCACCGAAACGCTGGCCAAGTACGTCTTGATACTGGAAGGTGTACGCAAAGTATTCGGTGGCCGACTGCAACCCAACAACGAGGGAGGCACAGGCCAGGAAGGGAATCACCAGGCCTGGTTTGGGGTGGGGAGCTCGAACTTGGGGACCGACCGCATTGTTATACGTGGTGCTCATCGCCGCCGTCCTCTCCCAAGCGTGATCGATCCGGTGGAAGACACCCGGAGTGAATGACCCCGTTTCAAAGA
>CXWL01027030.1_pt1 | contig 22858 bp, 25 predicted proteins | sample 590931 | NCBI WGS metagenome assembly CXWL01 (sample SAMEA3498368, study PRJEB10139) | groundwater metagenome | biome: water well; material: biofilm material | place: Germany | collected 2015-04-27
CCCTTGTACGGCACGTGCGTGACATCGGTGCCGGTCGCGATCTTCAGCTTCTCGATATTGAAGTGTGTGCCGCTGCCGACGCCGGCGGAGGCGAAATTCAGCTTGCCGGGGGCGGCCTTCGCGGCCTTCACGAAATCGGGCAGCGACTTGAGGCCCGACTCCGGGCTGGTGATCATGACGTTCGGCCCGCCGCCCAGCAGCGCGAGATTGGTGAAGTCCTTCAGCGTGTCGTAGGGCAGCTTGGCGAAGATGCCGGGATTGGCGGCGTGCGCCGAGGAGTTGGCGAGCAGGGTATAGCCGTCCGCAGGCTGGTCCACCACGTACTTGGAGCCGATCGAGCCGCCCGCGCCGGCGCGGTTCTCGGCCAGCACCGGCTGGCCCCACATCTCCTGCAGCTTGGCCGCGACCACGCGGCCGATGATGTCGGTCGAGCTGCCCGGCGTGAACGCGATGACCAGGCGAACGGGCTTGTTGGGGAACGCCTGGGAAAAAGAAACGGAACTGAAAATCGACAATACGAAGAACAGACCTAGTTTACGAAAGCCCATCTCCCACCTCCACGTTTTCAGGTTTCAGTTTGATTCCAGACGCCTCTGCCTGCTGCAGCAGGAGCGTAGCAAAATCCTGCTCGGTCCAGCCCTGTCCGATCATCGACTGGATCAGGTCGCGCGTCGCGCTGGCGAGCGGCATCGGCACTTCGAAGCGCCGCCCCGCGTCCAGCCCCAGATCCATGTCTTTCCTGAGCAGATGAGGAGTAAACGTTACTTTGAAGTCCAGGTTGACAAAGGCCGGCGCCTTGTAGCGCGTGAAGGTCGAACCCATCACGCTCTGGTTCATGAAATCGAGGAAGGCATGCCGCGGCACCCCCGCCTTCTGCGCCAGCACCGTGATCTCGGCCAGCGACTGCGTCACCACGCCGAGGAACACGTTGTGGCAGATCTTGACGATGCGCGCCAGTTCGCCTTCGCCGACATAACTTGAATTTACCGCGATCAGATCCAGGAAGGGCCTTGCGAGGTCAAATGCCTTCTTCGGCCCCGAGCAGACGATGGTGAGCTTGCCCGCCTTGATCACCTTCGCGTTGCCCGAAACGGGCGCGGCAAGGTACTGGATGCCCTTCTTCTCCAGCATATCCCGCAGTTCGGCCGAACCTTCGAGCGAGATCGACGAGCACTCGATCACCATTTTCGGCTTCGCCTTCCCGGCCAGGAGGCTGGTGACGACCTCCTTCACGTCCTTCCAGGTCGAGACCATGCAGAAGACGACGTCCCGGTCCGCGAGCTCGGTGAGCTTGTCGGCCACCTTTGCGCCGTACTTCTCCAGCGGCTTCGCCTTCTCCCTGGTCCGGTTCCAGACCAGGATGTCCGCGCCGCCCTTGGCGAGCAGGCCGGCCATCTCGTAGCCCATGCGTCCCGCGCCAATCCAGCCAACGGAGAGTTTTTTCTTAGTAGGCATTGGCTACTGGAAGCTCCTGTGCGGGGTAGAGAGAGATGATTTTCGCACCCTCGGGGGTCAGCACGACTTCTTCCTCGATGCGCGCCGCCGACACGCCGTCCTTGGCCGGGCAAAAGGTCTCGACCGCGAACACCATGCCGGCCTTGAGTTCGTAGGGCTCGATGAACGAATTCAGGCGCGAGATGAGCGGCCGCTCGTGCAGCCCCAGCCCCAGGCCATGACAGAAATTCAGGCCGAAGGCGGACATCTCGGTCTCAAAGCCGATCTCGGTGCATTTAGGAAACATCTTCGCGACTTTTTCGGTCGATATTCCCGGCTTGAGCATCGAGATGGCGCCGTCCATCCAGTTGCGCGCCTTCTTGTAGGCGTCGCGCTGCGCCGGCGTCGAGCGGCCGACCGAGAACGTACGGTAGTAGCAGGTGCGGTAGCCGATGAAGGAATGGATGATGTCGAAGTACGCCTGGTCGCCGGGGCGGATCAGGCGGTCGGTGAAATTGTGCGGGTGCGGGCTGCAGCGTTCGCCGGCGATGGCGTTGACCGCCTCGACGCAGTCCGAGCCCATTTCGTAGAGCCGCTTGGAAGCGAGGCCGACGATCTGGCTTTCCTTCACGCCGGGCTTGAGCGCCTCGGTGATGTCCATGTAGACGCCGTCCACCATCGCCGCCGCGGTGTTCAGCAGCGTGATCTCGTCGTGGCTCTTCACCTCGCGCGCCATCAGCATCATCTGCTGGCCGTCGCGGATCTTGATGCCCTCCTTCTCCAGCGCGAACAGGAACCCCGGCTCGCACACGTCCAGGCCGAGCGGCATGCCCGCGACGCCCTCCTGCACCAGGATGTCCTTGATCTCCTTCGCCGCGGCTTCGAACAGGCCCACCGACGGCCCGATCGCGCCGCGCATCCCCGGATTGCCCGCGCGCACGTGGTCCTCATCCAGCCACGGGCAATAGATCTTGTGATGCCGCGCCGCCGAGCCGAAATCCCACACCCAGGGCTTGCCCGTGCCGGTGAGCAGGCAATAGCGGATCAGCTTGTCACGCGCCCACTCGCCGATGACCGTGGACGAGATGTAGCGGATGTTGTGCTGGTCGAAGCACAGCATCGCCCCGAGGCCGGACTTGGCGAGGGATTGCCTGGTACGCGCGAGGCGATAGCGGTGCAGACGCTTGAAATCCACCCGCTCCTCGAAATCCACCTGCGTGATCCCCGGCGCCTGCAGCGGCCGATGCCACTGGTGCAACGGCTTCAGGTCATCCGGATCGACCGGAAAAAACTTCGGCTTCGCGGGACGGGACGCAGATGTCTTCGCCATAGGGCCGCAAGGATAACAAGGAAAATCGGGGTCAGAGCCCGATTTTCGAACTTGTCGGACAAACCCCCAGAAACGTCATAACAGTCCGCACGTGGAACTAGCGTCTACCTGGAGGAATCAACCGCTCCAGCCGGTCTTGGCCCTTTTCAATCTGGTCAATTCGAACCTTTTGGCGGATGATTTCTTGACCGATCTGACGTACTTCACCACGAATTTCTTTTACATCCTGCTGAGTATTCTCAACGACAGATTGCGCTTTGGTGACATGTATCGTCCCCCAAAATACCCCCCCTACAATAAGTGAAATGACACTAATCGTCGAGATCAGAATGGTTTTGAAATTTCTAACGATCCAAGCTGCGAATCCGGCCTCGAACTCATCGACTCGATTGCCAGCGCGCTTTAGTTGTTCGCGAGCCTCATCATCGGCGCTCGCTCGATTCAATCCGCCCCCACCGTCAATGCTCGTACCTGCGTGATCTCTGAACTTTGGTTGAGCAAACTCCTCTTGCTCATCCGTGCTCGTAGGCCCGGCCCCGCCTTCCCGCCCGAGGCCATCGACAATATCTACACGTTTTCTTCGCATACGCAGCTACAGATCCAAAGCAATGCAAAGCGAATCGACCTTGGTCCAAAGTCTTTCGTTAGCCTTTTTTATTAGCTCTGGCACTCCCTTTGCAGTAATGGAATCTGTCGAGTAGATATCCAAATCTACGAACACTCCAGCCGATTTGAATTCCTCGGAATCAAAATTAAAATACTGTCGCGCCTCCTTTTTCTTTACAGGCCCGACCTGAAAGCGCGAGGAAAAGTCAGTGTCCTTAATGTCCAGTGTTATCGATAGGTCACGAAGTTCCCCACCGGCAAGTTTTCGAAGCTCGTCAGAAAGCGTGTGGGAGATTAATCGGTGCCTTACGTCATCAAATTCTCGATCCGACTTAACAAAAACCTTGGCCCTGTATCCGAAGCGGGTTATTTCTGGAATCTTGAAGTGCGGATTGTCAAGAGCATGCTTCCAAAAGGAAATCGACTTGTCTACAAATAGATTCTTCGTATCCGGATTGAACGTGAGATATCCGGCGTTTCTAAATCCTATGAAGGCTCCAAACTTCTTCATCTCACTGGCGTCGTCGCGAAAGTCAACGCGATTGGTTTGAATATTCCAATGCTTGAATACGTCCTTGTCATAGAAATAGTCCGCGACATGGCCGACCACGTTCAAGAAAGAACCCGTTGGTCGGTACCGAATTTCTAGAACGTGCTCGCTTACATGCACAACATTTCTATGTTTTTCAGGTTGCACATCCCCCCCTGCTAAAAAGACTCACCCCCCTCGCGACGAGGGACGGTGAGTATACATTCCAGCTTGTATTGCTTTCGCTCTCTCCGAAATTCGGTGAATTGGCACCTTCTTCGGACGTTGAGATAAGTCTGTGGAAGCTATCGAGTCTTGACTGGGCTACATGTATATTAGTACAGTAGAGGGCGCGGTTCAACGCAGCGGAAGAACGCGTGGCCGATTCTCTGAAGGAGATGTATATGACGTCAGCGTTGCGACTTCCTCCGCATCTAGATCGATGGTTCAAGGCGTACTCTACAAGTCAGGGAATATCCAAGCGGAAAGCGATCTTGACTCTCTTGGAACGCGCAGTCTCGAGGATAGAGCGCGCGAAAAAGGGTCAACCACGCCGCGCTTTTCCCAAGCGAAAAATAGATTCGTTTAGCCTAGCTGAAAATTCTGGGCGGCTTCTAAAGGAATTGAAATATGGCGGACGCATCGGATCGTTGCGCCTCAAGCGCAATGTGTGACATTTGCGGCAAGATCGATGTCGTACAGCCGACTAAGAATTTCCAAAGTTCGACCAAGACTTGCCAGGCAAGCTAAGGCGGACGGCCTCACTTCCACTGAGATTGCTCGCGCCATTCGGAGTGGCGATACCGCAATTGCGTTCGCCCGCCTAGTATTTCGTCGAGATCGCCGTCGTTAGAACTAGCTTGGCGACCCGCGCTTTCGCGGGGTCGTTCCGCAAGCATTAACTAACACCGACGACGACAAACGCTTCGAACTTATCGACTGGTCCTGAAATCGGGCTCTGACCCCGATTTCAGGACTTCGACTTCAGGCCGCGAGCTCTTCGCGGGACTTGGGGAGGTCGCCGATGGCGGTCTGGATGGCGTCCTCGATCTTCTCGACGAACACGAATTCCAGCCTCGCCTTGGCGTCGGCGGGGATGTCCTCGAGGTCCTTCTCGTTTCTCTTGGGCACCATCACCGTCTTGATACCGGCGCGCAACGCCGCTAGCGACTTTTCCTTCAGGCCGCCGATGGGCATGACGAGGCCACGAAGCGAAATTTCGCCTGTCATTGCCACGTCGGACCTGATGGGTTTCCCCGTAAACAAGGAAACCAACGCCAAGGTCATGGCAACACCCGCGCTCGGACCATCCTTGGGCGTCGCGCCCGCGGGGACGTGGACGTGGATGTCCCACTTGTCGAAGGCTTCGTTGAGGATGCCTTTGGACACGGTGAGCGCGGCCTGCGCGGATTCCTTCATCACGTCGCCGAGCTGGCCGGTGAGGATGAGCTTGCCGGTGCCGGGGGTCTTCGACGCCTCGATGAAGAGGATGTCGCCGCCGACGGGCGTCCAGGCGAGGCCGGTGGCGACGCCCGGGGTGCTGGTGCGCAGCGCCACTTCGTTGTCGAATTTCTTCGCCCCGAGAATGGCGTGCAGCTCGCCTGAGCCGATGACGATCGGCGTTTCCACGCCTTCGGCGATTTTCATCGCGGCATTGCGCAGGACGGAGCCGATCTGCCGCTCCAGGCTGCGCACGCCCGCTTCGCGCGTGTAGTCGGCGATCAGGCTGCTCAGGGTGCATTCGTTCAGTTCCACCTGGCCCGCCTGCAGGCCGTTGGTCTCGAACTGGCGCTTCACGAGGTACTTCTTCGCGATCTCGAGCTTCTCGCCCTCGGTGTAGCCCGGCAGCTGGATGATCTCCATGCGGTCGCGCAGCGGCCCGGGGATGGTGTCGAGCTGGTTCGCGGTGGCGATGAACATCACGCGCGACAGGTCGAAGTCGACGCCGAGGTAGTTGTCGCGGAACTTGCTGTTCTGCTCCGGATCGAGCACTTCGAGCAGCGCGGAGGACGGGTCTCCGTGGAAGCCGCCCGCGCCGAGCTTGTCGATTTCGTCCAGCATCAGCACGCCCGAGCTGGTGCCCGCGCGCTTCAGGGCCGCGATGATGTTGCCGGGCATGGCGCCGATGTAGGTGCGCCGGTGGCCGCGGATCTCGGCCTCGTCGTGCGTGCCGCCGAGCGAAATGCGCTGGAAGGTGCGGCCCGCATTTTCCGAGATAACGCGCGCGATGGACTGGCCGAGCGAGGTCTTGCCGACGCCGGGCGGGCCGACGAAGCACAGGATCGGGCTCTTGCCTTCCGGGTTGAGCTTGCGCACCGCCAGGTACTCGAGGATGCGGCGCTTGATCTTCTCCAGGCCGAAGTGGTCCTCGTCCAGGATTTCCCTTGCTTCCTGGATATTGATCTCCTTCTGGGGAGAAGCCACCCACGGTAGCTCGGTCATCCACTCCAGCCAGGTGCGCAGCATCGAAGCTTCGCCCGAGCTCTCGCCCATGCGCGCGAGGCGCTTGAATTCCTTCTTCACGTACTTGAGCGTGTCCTCGGGGAAGCCCGCGGCGTCGATGGCCTTCTTCAGTTCCTCGGTCTCGGCCTCGCTGTCCTCGTCGTCGCCCAGCTCCTTCTGGATCTGGCGCATCTGCTCGCGCAGCACGTGCTCGCGCTGCTTGCCGTCGAACTCCTTGCGCGTCTTGTCGCCGATCTCCTTGGACAGGCGCAGCACTTCCACGCGCTTGGCGAGGAACGACAGCACCTTGTCCATGCGGCGCTCGAGGTCGATGGTCTCGAGCAGGTCCTGCTTTTCCTCGTTCCTGATGTCGAGCAGGTTCGCGACCATGTCGGCGAGCTGGCTCGGCGAATCGATCGCCTGCACCACCTCGGCGAGTTCGTCGGGCGTGTTCGGCAGGAGCGTGATGGCCTCCGCCGCCTGCGACTTCAGCTGCAGGAAACGCGCTTCCAGGTCCGCGCTGCGCATTTGTTCCACCGGCGTGGCCTCGGGGATCCAGGCCACGCTGGCGACCAGGAACGGCCAGCCTTCGAGGAACTCGAGCACGCGGAAACGCCGCTCGCCCTGCACCATGAGGTGGTTGGCGCCGCCGGTATGGCCCCCATAGCGCACGACCTGGCCGGCCGTGCCGACGCGGTAGACGTCCTTCGGGCCGACGCTGTTGGTGGCCGGATCGCGCTGCAGGAGGAAGCCGACCTTGAGCTGGTTGCGCGCGGCCTCGGCGGCGGCGGCAATCGACGTCGAGCGGCCGATGGTGATCGGCGAGATCACGCCCGGAAACAGCACCGCGTTGCGCAGCGGCACCAGGATCAGGGCGTCCTGGGGGATCGGACGCACGGCGAGCGCGGTCGAACGGATCCCGGGCTGGTCTTCATTCTTGTTGTTAATTTCCACACGATCTCCTTGTCGCCGATACGGACATACACGTCCTCCACTAGATGCGGGCGGTTGCAGAAGAAACAAGGCTATAAAATGCGTTCTTTAATCAACGAGGAATGCGCAGATGCCCGCCACCACCACCCCCAGCGGCCTGATCATCAACGACACCGTCGTTGGCACCGGCAAGACCGCCGTCGCCGGCGAGGACGTCTCGGTGCACTACACCGGCTGGCTCTTCTATGGCGGCGAGCGCGGCAAGAAGTTCGATTCGAGCAAGGATCGCGGCCAGCCCTTCAGCTTCGGCCTGGGCGGCGGCCAGGTCATCAAGGGCTGGGATGAAGGCGTGCAGGGCATGAAAGTCGGCGGCAGCCGCACCCTCACCATCCCGCCGGAACTGGGCTACGGCTCGCGCGGCGCCGGCGGCGTGATCCCGGCCAACGCGACGCTGATCTTCGAAGTGGAACTGCTGGGAGTGGGATAAGCCAGGGCCGATGCTTTATCTCGCCCAGGCCGGCGTCGCGCTGGCCCTGCTCATCGGCTTGCCGGTTTTCCTGGACCCGCCGGCGACGGACGCACACATGCTCGCGGCCTCGATCGGGGCGTTCGCGCTCGCGGCCGTGGCCGTGCACGGCATCATGCGATTCGTGCGCAGCCGCCGGCCAAGCTCGTACCACGACAGCATCATGCCGCCGGTGGAGCCCCCCAAGTAACGGGCCTGAGCTTTCCCGGCAGGTAGAGCGGGTGCGCGGGTTCGCCGTTGGCATTCAGCCTCAGGGTATGAAGCTTTTGACCTTGCAGTAGTTTTCTTACCTGTCTGGATCTTTCCTGGTGGGAACCGTGATTCCCCCAGGCACACACCACGAGATCGGCATCCTTTGCTGCGCGGACGATCGCAGCGTCGTTGCCGGGGCCGACGGGGTCCCGCTCTTTCTTCATCAGGAGGGGATTGGTGCTCCTGAAACCGAAGACGTTCGTGACGACCAGCGCGCCATAGCCCCAGCGCTCGGCGTAGTCGCGCGCGCGGGCGCAGGTCGGATCGAGCTTGAATTCGTCCGCGGTACTCGGGTTGAGCATGAGGAAGTTCGCGACCGGCCTGGACGCGTCCCACCGGCGCCACAGCAGGTAGCGCCAGCGCTTGCAGGGCGAAAACGTCGCCCCGGATTCCGTCACTATTTCCTACTCCGCGCCTTCCACCACGCGCATGTCGCGGTCGACGTTGCCCTTGCCGAGCGCCCTGAGCGCTTCCTGGTAGCCCGGCGTGTCGTGCGCGGCGAGCGCGGCCTTCAGGTCCGGGAATTCGACCACCACCGTGCGCTGCTTCAGGCCCGACTCCCAGGCCTCCACCGGCATCCCGCGGATCAGGAATTTCCCGCCCGACGCCGCCACCGCCGGGCCAGCGAGCTTCGCGTACGCCGCCATCGCGTCCGGATTCGTGATCGAGCGGTAGGTCGTTACCCAGTAAGCCTTGGCCATGCACGTCTCCCTGGAAGAAAACAGAATTCTATTCGGTATAGTGCGTCCCCCATGCCCCTGCTCACCCTTGCCGACGCCGAGCTTGCCTTTGGCGAGCTCCCGCTCCTCGACCGCGCCTCGTTCGCGATGGAAGCGGGCGAGCGCATCGGGCTGATCGGGCGCAACGGCACGGGCAAGTCGTCGCTGCTCGGCATCATCGCCGGCAAGGTGGCGCTGGATGACGGCGAGCTGCGCCGCAACACCGGCCTGCGCATCGCCTTCGTGCCGCAGGAACCTGTTGTCCTGTTTTCTGAAGACATAAAAAAACAAAAGCTGGAGGAGTACCGGCACCGCTTCAGGCTCGACCCCGATACCGATCCGGCCACCATGTCCGGTGGCGAGCGCAAGCGCGCCGCGCTGGCGCTCGCCTTCGCGCAGGAACCCGACCTGCTGCTGCTGGACGAGCCGACGAACCACCTTGACGTGGACGCAATTCTGATCCTGGAGAACCTGCTGCTGCGCCAGCCCTCTTCCATCGTCATCACCCATGACCGCGCCTTCCTCGACCGCGTCGCGACGCGCATCATCGAACTGGACCGCGGGCGCCTGCTGTCTTTCCCCGGCAACTACACCTCGTTCGAGGAGAAGAAGGCCGGGCAGCTCGCCGCCGAGGCCGTCGCCAACCGCAAGTTCGACCGCTTCTGGGCGCAGGAGGAGATCTGGATCCGCAAGGGCATCGAGGCGCGCCGCACCCGCAACGAGGGCCGCGTCACGCGCCTGGAGCACCTGCGCGAGGAGCGCGCCGCGCGCCGCGAGCGCACCGGCAAGGTGAAGCTGGCCGTGGGCAGCACGCAGCGCTCGGGCAAGCTCGTGGCGGAACTGGAGGACGTTTCGAAGTCTTTCGACGGAAATCCCGTAGTGCAGGATCTAACCGCCATCATTTCCCGCGGCGACCGCATCGGCATCATCGGCCCGAACGGCGCGGGCAAGACCACGCTGATCAAGCTGATTCTCGGCACGCTGGAACCGGATTCGGGAACGGTGCGCCTCGGCACGAAGATCGAGGTCGCCTACTTCGACCAGATGCGCGACGCACTCGACCCGGAGAAGACCGTGGCCGAGACCATCGCGCCGGGCTCGGACTGGGTGGAGCTGCCCGGCGATGGGAAGAACGGCGGCCGCATGCACGTCATGAGTTACCTCGGTAATTTCCTCTTCCCGCCGCGCCGCGCGCAGTCGCCGGTGCGCATGCTCTCGGGCGGCGAGAGGAACCGGCTGCTGCTCGCGCGCCTCTTCGCGCGCCCGGCCAACGTGCTGGTGCTGGACGAGCCGACCAACGACCTGGACATCGAATCGCTGGAGCTGCTGGAAGCCGCGCTGCAGGACTACGCCGGCACCCTGCTCCTCGTCAGCCACGACCGCGCCTTCCTCGACAACATCGTCACGCAAACGATTGCGGCCGAGGGCAACGGCAAGTGGAAGGAGTACGTGGGTGGATACAGCGATTGGCTCCGGCAACGACCCACGTCTTCAGGTTCCTTTGATGTAAAGGAAAAAACGGAGCGAACAAAACCAAAAGCCAAGCTGAGCTACAAGGAAACCCGCGAGCTCGAAGGGTTGCCCAAGGAGATCGAGGGGCTCGAAGCCGAGCAGAAGGCGCTCGGCGAAAAAATGCATGCGCCGGAATACTACAAGCAGCCCGCGGACGTGCTGCGCGACGACCAGAAGCGCCTCGCGGACATCGAGGATCTGCTGCTGAAGAAGCTCGAGCGCTGGGCCGCGCTCGAAGCCCGTTAGAATTGCGCTCCCCATGAAGAAAGCCCCCGGCCCCGACGTCCTCAAGGGAATGCGCTGCGGCATCGAGAAGGAATCGCTGCGCGTGCGCCCCGATGGCGGCCTGTCCAGCGTGCCGCACCAGAAGGCGCTGGGCTCGGCGCTCACGCATCCGCACATCACCACCGACTTCAGCGAATCGCAGCTGGAGCTCATCACCGGCGCGCTGCCGGGCGCCGAGGCGGTGCTTGCCGAGCTGACGCAGATCCACCAGGTCGTCACCCGCGCCCTCGGCGATGAGCTGCTGTGGGGCTCGAGCATGCCCTGCGGACTGCCCGGCGACGACGCGATCCCCATCGGCCAGTACGGCAGCTCCAACATCGGCCGCGCCAAGAGCGTGTACCGCATGGGCCTGTCGAACCGCTACGGCCGGCGCATGCAGGCGATCAGCGGCATCCACTACAACTGGTCGCTGCCCGGCCTGGGCACGGTGGAGTACTTCCACATCATCCGCAACTTCCGGCGCCACGGCTGGCTGCTCTTTTACCTCCTGGGCGCCTCGCCCGCCGTGTGCCCGAGCTTCGTGCGCGGCCGCGAGCATGGCCTGCAGGAACTGCGCCCCGGCACGCTCTACCTGCCGCATGCCACCACGCTGCGCATGGGGCGCCTGGGCTACCAGAGCGAGGCGCAGGATTCCATCCACGCGAGCTTCAACGACCTGGATTCCTACGGCGAGGCGCTGGAAGACGCGATGACGCGCACCTGGCCCGCCTACGAGAAAGTCGGCGTGCAGGACAGGGACGGCAACTACATGCAGCTCTCGACCGCGCTCCTGCAGATCGAGAACGAGTTCTACGGCAAGATCCGCCCCAAGCGCCGCATCCGCTCCGGCGAGCGCCCGCTGCACGCGCTGCGCGAGCGCGGCGTGGAGTACGTCGAGGTGAGGCTCGTGGACCTCGACCCCTTTTCCGCCATCGGCATCACTGCGCCGGTGTGCCGCCTGATCGACGTCTTCCTGCTGCACTGCCTGCTCGCCGACAGCCCGCCCGACACGCCGGGCGAAATCGTCGCCATCGGCAGGAACCAGGAGAAAGTCGCCGCGCGCGGGCGCGAGCCGGGCCTGAAGCTCNNCTCGAGCGCGGCTCGCGCGAAGCGGCCCTGGACGAATGGGGCGCGCAGCTGCTCGCCGAATGCGCGCCGCTCGCCGCACACCTCGACGCCGCGCTCGGCGGCACCGCCTACCGCGACACGCTCAGCGCCGCCGCGGGCGCCCTCGCAGATCCTTCACTCACGCCCTCGGCGCGCGTGCTCGCCGCCATGGCCGAGCGCCACTCCAATTCCTACACCGCCTTCGCCCTCGCACAGTCGCGAGCCCACCGCGCCGAGTTCGACGCCCTGCCCCTCCCGGACGCCGCCGCGCAGCGCTTCGACGCCATGGCCAGGGAATCGCTCGAGCTGCAGCAACGCATGGAAGCCCAGGACAAAGTGCCCTTCGAGGAATGGCGCCGGCAGTACCTGTCGCTGGAAAAACTCAGGCCCTGAATCGGGGTCAGGGCCCGATTTGCGGCCGGCGGCGACGTGCTCGCACCTTTGGCTTCGCTTTGGGAAGTTTCCTGTTCACTCGATACCCGGCGGCCGGCTCTCGAATCAGCGATTCGCTCGGTATGTTCAGCTTTTCGTGCAGCGCACGGATCATCGGCAGGGTCAGGCTGCGCTTGCGGCCCAGAACCTCGTAAACCCGGTTGAGCCGGCCTATCATCGGCACCAGGTCGCTTGCGCCGAGCCCCGATTGCTCCATCCGGAACCTGATGGCCTCCACCGGGTCGGGCAGATCCATCGGAAAGTGCTTTTTCTCGTAAGCCTCTACCAGCGTGGCCAGCACGTCGAGCCGCTCACCCTGCGGCGTGCCCGCACCCGCGCCCATCAGGCCTTCGATGTCCTTCAGCGCCGCCCGGTAGTCGGCCAAGTTCCTGATCGGTCTGATTTCCATTGACCTCGCTCCGTTACACCGTCTGCGCGTCGATCCGGTCGTACTGGAATTGCGTTCCAACGAACCGCACGTAGACCACCCGGTACGGATAGTTGATCCAGACCACCAGCCGGTACTTGTTGCCGCCGATATTGAACACCGCGCGCCCGTCGCGCAGGATGCTTGCCGTGCCGAAGTCGCGCTTCACATCGGCTGGCGTACTCCAATCCGCTCGCAGCGCATGCCGGTACCAGGCGAGGAGCGGCTCGCGCGCATCCGCGTTCAGCTTGCCTTCGCCGAACCGCTTCAGCGTCGACAACGCGATCACGCGCATGGCGCACTATAGTCCCACGCTGGGACTACGGCAAGCCCCCTCCCCTACCGTCATCCCCGCGCAGGCGGGGATCCAGGTTTTGCCCTCGCCAGAAACCTGTCCAACTGATCCCCAAACCTCTTCCGGTCCGCGTTATCCAGCGGCGCCGGCCCGCCCGTCTGCACCCCGGTCTCCCGCAGCTTCTCCATGAAATCGCGCGCCGCCAGGCGCTCGCGGATGTTCTCCGTCGTATAGAGCTCCCCGCGCGGGTTGATCGCATGCCCGCCGCGCGCCACCACGTCGGCCGCGAGCGGGATGTCGGCCGTGACCACCAGGTCCCCCGGCGCGAGCCGCTTCGCGATCTCGTTGTCCGCCACGTCGAAGCCGCGCGCCACCTGCAGCGCCTTGATCCAGGGCGAGCGCGGCGTGCCCAGCAGCCGGTTCGCCACCAGCGTCATGTGCACCTGCGAGCGCTCCGCGGCGCGGTACAGGATCTCCTTGATGACCAGCGGGCAGGCGTCGGCATCGACCCAGATGTGCATGCCGGTAGGATACCGTCGTCCCCGCACCCTACCCGTCGTCCCCGAGTGCTCTAATCGGGGACCCAGGTTTTCCGAACCCATGATCCACCAAACCATCCTCGAATTCCGCACCAAGGGCCGCGGCACCACCGACATCGGTGCTGACGTGGCACGAGTCGTCGCCGAAAGCGGCATCCGCAAGGGCCTGTGCACCGTCTTCCTGCAGCACACCAGCGCCTCGCTCGTCCTCTGCGAGAACGCCGATCCCGACGTGCGGAAGGACCTGGAGATGCTGCTACAGCGGCTGGCGCCGGATGGGGATCCCGCTTACGTGCACGACACCGAGGGACCGGATGACATGGCGGCGCATGCGCGGTCGATACTTACTTCGAACAGCTTGAGCATTCCCGTGGCCGAAGGGAGGCTGATGCTGGGGATTTGGCAGGGAGTTTACCTTTACGAACATCGGCATGTAGGGCATGCGCGGAATGCAGTTGTGACAGTGATGGGCGAGCGCACGTAAAACATGAACGCGTTTCCCCGTGAGATAAGCCGCGAAACCCTGGCCGCCCTCCCAGTCACCAACTTCGAGGGCGAAATCGTTCTTGTCTCGTCGTCCACTGACCTCCTCCGCGCCTGGGAAGACCTCGCCGCCGAGCCTTACATCGGCTGGGACACCGAGACTCGCCCCGCCTTCCGGGTCGGCGAGACTTACCTCCCCAGCCTGGTCCAGGCCGCGACGGCAAAGGCGGTCTACATCTTTCCCCTCGCCCGCATGGACTTCTCGAAGGTGCTGGGCGGGCTGTTCGCGGAGCCGACGATCGTCAAGGCGGGGATTTCGGTGGCGGACGACATGAAGAAGCTGAAGCAGGTGATTCCGTTCGAGGAGGCATCCGTCCTGGACATCGGCACGGTGGCGAAGCGCCACGGGATGAAGCAGACTGGGCTGCGCAACCTCGCGGGGATTTTCCTGGGGTTCCGGGTCGCCAAGGGGAGCAAGACGACGAACTGGGCGGCGCCGAAGTTGACCAGCCAGCAGATCAATTATGCGGCGACGGATGCCTGGGTTTGTCGGGAGCTTTATCTGAAGTTCAGAGAGTTGGAGATGGTGTAGAACAACCTGGAGACCGCCATGAAGCCGCAACGCCGTGATTTCCTGAAGAATGGATCGCTTGCCTTCGTTTCGCTCGCGATGCTGACGCGCACAGTGCAGGCGAGCGCGCAGGCGAAGCCGCTGGCGCGCCTGGCGGAGAACGATCCGCAGGCAGTGGCGCTCGGGTACCGCCACGACGCCACCAAGGTCGACCGCAAGAAGTTCGCCAACTACAAGCCCGGTACGGATTGCGACGATTGCCTGCAGTACGAAGGCGGAAAGAAGGACGCCTGGGCGCCCTGCAAGCTCTTCCCGGGCAAGGCGGTGAACGCGAAGGGCTGGTGCGCGGCGTACCAGCCGAAGAAGGCCTAGTAGTCGCTGTATTTCTTCATGCTGCCGCGCACCTTCGCGGCGGGGTATTTGAGGGCGTTCTTCTCGATCTTCTGCGCGGCGGCGGCAAGGAGGTCGACGTCAAGCTTGTCGGCGAGGCGCACGAGGTAGACCAGCACGTCGGCCATTTCGTCGCGCACCTGGGCGAGCTTCTCGGGTGCGAGCTTGCGCGACTGCTCCTCGGAGAGCCACTGGAAGTGCTCCATCAGTTCGGAGGCCTCGATGGAGAGCGCCATGGAGAGGTTCTTGGGCGAATGGAATTGATCCCAGTCCCGTTCCGCCACGAATTTCCGCAGTGTGTCTCGCAATGCATTCATGTTCTTCTCCATTCCTTCAAGCTTGCCACACGGCGTATCCCTGCTCCTGCAAGGCGATGGCAAGTTCGACTTCCATGTCGCGCGCGGCGTCGTAGGGCATGGGGTTGGCGTAGGCGTAGAGGCCGGGAAGAAGGCGAACCCCATACCGCTGGACGTAGGTGTTGGCCCGGACTCCGGCCTTGTGCTTCTCGAAGCGCTTCTCGGGCGTGAGGCCGGTGCAGCCGACGTAGACGCAGGGCTTTAGCATGTCGCGGTTCGGGTTGGCGTCGCGGAAGCGCGTGTGGTTCAGCACCCGGCCGTCCAGTTCGATGACGTAGACGTTGTGATGGGCCCGCTTCGCCCTTGGCTTGCGGGAAGCGGCCTTTTTCTTCTTCGCCACTACTTCTTTTTCAACGCCGCGGCGCGCTCGCGGTAGGTGCGCGCGGCGGCGGGCAGGCCCAGGCCCGCGGCGGCTTCGGCGAGGTAGGCGTAGCTGTCGTCGTCCTTGTAGCCGACGTTCATCACCGAGACGGCGAGCTCGCGCCAGGCCTGCTTGCCCTGCATCTCCTTCCAGTCGCCCTTGTGGCGGGCGTAGGCGAAGGCGCAGGGGACGCCGCATTCGAGCACCACCTCCCCGCGCTTGAACTTCTCGAAGGCCTCGGCGACGAAGGTCATGGTCTCGGGCCCGGCGGGAGACTTGCCCGCCTTCGCTGCCTGGTAGAGCGGATCCACCCTGGGCACCAGCGCGGAGAGGTTCTGGATGCGCGTGTCATGCGAAGGGTGGGTGGAGATGAACTCGGGCACGTTCGGTCCGTCGCCCTTCTGCATCTTCTGCCACAGGCTGACGGAAGCGCGCGGGTCGAAGCCGGCGCGCGCGGCGAGCTCGATGCCGATCTGGTCAGCCTCGTTCTCGGCTTCGCGGCTGTTGGGCAGCGTAATGGCCAGGGCCGCGGCGCTCGAGAGCGCGTCGGCGTTGCGCGCGAAGCCGCTGCCGTCGCGCGAGAGGACCGCGGCCACCGCCAGCGCGCCGACCTGGGTGGTCAGGCCAACCGACATCTTCTCGCGCGTGTGGCTGGCGAGCGCGTGGCCGGCCTCGTGCCCCATGACGGCGGCGATCTCGTCGTCGGTGGCCTTGAGCTTGTCCCAGAAGCCGGTGTAGATGGCCATCTTGCCGCCGGCCATGCAGAAGGCGTTGACCACCTTCGGTTCCTGGATCACCTGCACTTCCCATTTCCAGGACGCTGAATCGGGCCGGAAGCGCACGGCCTGGGCCACCAGGCGGTCGGTGATTTCCTTGACCCGTAGCGCGCGCGGCGTGCCGGTCTCGATCTTCCCCTTCTTCGACAGGCCGCCCATCATGCTGCTGTAGGCCGAGGCCGAGCCGCTGATGGCGCTCTGCTCGGACACCACCATCAGCTGGCTGCGGCCGGTGATGGTGTTGGTGGTGCAGCCCGCAGTGAATACTACGGCCAGCAAGACAAGGCACGCGAGCAATGCTCCCGCGCGAGAATTGAATCTAGCCATGATCCTCTCCTCTATGCGGCCAGATCGAGAGGGACGATTTTCGGACGCCGCCTCTTCGAAGCCTGCCAAAGATCATAGGCGGATTGCATGCGCAGCCACGACTCAGCGGACCCGCCAAGAGCGGCTGCAAAGCGGATTGCCATCTCGGCGCTTACGGCCGCGCGCCCGTTGATCACACGCGACAGCGCCACCCGGGATACGCCCAATCGTTGCGCGAACTCGGTAACGCTTATCCCGGCGAGAACAGTTTCCCGCAGCACTTCTCCGGGATGCGGCGGGTTGTGCATTTTGCTCATCGACTCACCCTTCAATAATTGCAATGTATAGCATAACGATACAACCGGCAATGGCTCTACGGACATAACGATCCAGCGAGGCACGAGGTTGACCGGCAACTCAATCGGGCTCTGACCCCGAATTACTGGATGGAGAACTTGCGGGGGGTCAGGATGCGGAAGGCCTTGATGCGGCGCGCGAGTTCGAGGAGCTTGTGGTCCTTGGTGATGAGGGCGTCGGCGCGCGCGGCGAGCGCGAGTTCGAGGAATTTCTGGTCGTCGGGATCGGCGCAGCGCGGCAGGAGTTTGCATTCTGCTTCGGGCGCCGGCGTGTCGATGCGCTTGGCGATGCGCCGGCATTCGGCGAGGCAGGCGGCCTGCGCGGCGGCATCCAGTGTGTGCCGGGCGAGGTCGTAGGCGAGCACGCGCTCGAGCTCGGCTTCGCAGGCGGCGTCGATGAATATATCTGCCTGCCCCTCTGAAAAGCATCTCTTCAGATACAAGAGCGATAAATCGTTGAACACCAGCCAATCCAGCCAGATGTTGGTGTCTAGGATGACGCGCTTGGCGGGCCGCATTGTCGTCACCTTGATATTTTCCTAGCTATTTCACGTGTTTACACGTAAAGTGCGCCCCCTCGCAGTTCGATGTCCCCGGCAAGCTCCCTCAGGTTTGGCAGCGATAACCGGCCAACCTAAGGATGTTCATGAGCTTCACCGCGCTCGGCCTCGACCCGTCCCTTCTCGCAACGCTGACCGCACTCGGCTACACCGAGCCCACGCCGGTGCAGCGCCAGGCCATTCCCGCCGCGATCGCCGGCGGCGACCTGCTGGTGTCTTCGCAGACCGGTTCGGGCAAGACCGCGGCCTTCCTGCTGCCCGCGCTGCAGCGCCTCTACAAGCCCTCCGCGCTTTCGGGCCACGGCCCGCGCGTGCTGGTGCTCACGCCGACGCGCGAACTCGCCCTGCAGGTGCAGAAGTCCTGCCACGCCTACGGCAGCACCCAGCGCATGCGCACCGCGAGCCTGGTGGGCGGCATGCCCTACGGCCTGCAGCTCAAGCTGCTCGCTCGTTCGGTGGACATCGTCATCGCCACGCCGGGCCGCCTCAAGGACCACATGGACCGGCGCACGGTGAACCTCGGCCGCGTCGAGCTGCTGGTGCTGGACGAGGCCGACCGCATGCTCGACATGGGCTTCCAGGAGGAGATCGACGCCATCATCGCGAAGATCCCGCAGGAGCGCCAGACGCTGCTGTTCTCGGCGACGCTGGATGGCATCGTCGGCCGCCTGGCGCAGCGAGTGACGAGGAACCCCGCGCGCATCACCATTGCCCGGGTTGCCGAGACGCGGCCCGACATCACGCAGCACGCCCTCGTGGCCGACAATCACGCCCATAAAGTACGCATGCTGGACACCCTGCTGCGCGAGGAGGAAGTCGACCAGACGCTGGTCTTCACCGCCACCAAGCGCGCCGCGGAGGACCTGTCAGGCGAGTTGCTGGGCAAAGGATTCGACGTGGGCGCGCTGCACGGCGACATGCGCCAGCGCGAGCGCAGCCAGATGCTGCAGCGCCTGCGGGACGGCAAGATGAAAGTGCTGGTCGCCACCGACGTCGCCGCGCGCGGCATCGACGTGCCGGGCATCAACCTGGTGGTGAACTACGACGCGCCGCGCCAGGCCGAGGATTACGTGCACCGCATCGGCCGCACCGGCCGCGCCGGGCGCGCGGGAGTCGCGGTGACTTTCCTGGGCGCGCAGGACCGGCACCTGGTGCGCCAGATCGAGCGCTTCACCGGCAACGTGGTGAGCATGATGGTGATTCCGGGCCTGGAACCTAAGACGGGCGGGAGCGTCGGTACTAGAGGCGGCCCCACAGGCCGCGGCGCTTCTCCTTCGCATGCTCCTCGAGGAGCAGCAGGCGCTGGGAACGGGCGCGCGCCTTCTCACCGCCGGGGATATTGACTGAAACGCCCTTCACGCGCGCGAGACCGGCGAGGACGAGCATCTCGTCCAGTCCCGTGCTCGGAACATTCGCGCCAATCGTCACCATGCCGTAGTAGCGCGGGTCTTTTGCGGCGCCTTGCGCGAAAGCTTTGCGCGTAACGACGGTGAAGGGTCCGGCCAGCGCGTCGCGCACGAACAGCTTCGCCTTCGCGCCCGCCTTGAGCGTGTCATCCAGCGTGGCGCCGAAGTGCGCCGCCTGCTCCCGGGTGCGCTCGCCGTAGGTCAGGCTGGTCTCGGGCGTATCGACGAAGTAAAGCCGCAGCACGAACTCCTCCGCGCCGCAGCGCACGTGGAAGCTGTCGCCGTCGTTGTTCTGGTGGGGTTTGTAGCGGCAGTCGGTAAGGGTCTGCCATTCCTTCTTGTCGGCCGCTGTGGCCTGGACTGAAAAGAAAAGAAGGAAGAAGAACAGCCTCACGCAAGCATCTTCTTGAGTTCGCCGCTCGCGTGCAGCCGGGCGAGGTCGGCGGCGCCACCGACGAACACGCCCTTGACGAACACCATCGGGAAGGTCGGCCAGCCGGTCCACATCTTGAGCGCGTTGCGCCGCCGCCAGCCGGAGAAGTAGCTACCGTACTCCAGGTACTTGAAGGGGATGCGGTCGATTCCGAGGATCTTGCGCGCGTGCTTCGGCATCGGGTTCTGCCGCATGCCGACCACCACCACGGCGTTCGCGGCGACGGCCTCCTGGACTTCCTGCACGATGCCGGCGTGGTGGGCCGCGATCGTCTCGCGGATCGCGGGGTGGATGAGGCTTTCGTCAAGGATTTTGCGGGCCATGCGGCATACTATATGTGAAGGAGCCAAAGCACGGAGACCGAAGCCATGAGACTGCCCGCTGCGCTTGCACTCGCCTGCCTGCTGCCCTTCGCGGCGCTCGCCGGCGACGAGCCCGAAACGGTCTACGAGCGGTACCACAAGGCGGCGCTCGCCGGCCGGCTGGACCAGATGCTGCTCCACGGCCTGGTGAAGCGGCGCGAGGAGATGAAGGGCGCATCGCCGGCGGAACGCGAGGCCGCGATCAAGATGGCGCGCTCCAGCATGCCGCCCAGCTTCACGGTGGACCGCAAGACCGTCGAGGGCAATCGCGCCACGCTGCTGGTGAGCGGGCCGGCGGAGCCGGGCAGGAAGCCTTCCACGATCTTCGGCAGCGTGAAGCTGCTGATCGATGCGGACATGTGGAAGGTATCCGAGGTGGTCTGGGATACCGAAAGCCCCACCGCCGCGCCGAAGCCGGCGCCAGCCGCGGCGGCGAAGCCCGCCATGTCGACCAAAGGCGCGCCGGTGGTCGGGTCGATGGCCGCGGACCCCGGCAGGAAACTGGGCATCGCAAAACCGGTATGCGAATTCAAGCCTGTGATGACCGCACAGGACCTGGAGAACTGCAAATAAAAGTGGTTCCCCGCCTGCGCGGGGTCGACGGACCCTAGCGCTTCTTGTACGTCGGGCGCCGTACGGGCGCGGCCACGGGACGCTCGTCCTTGTGGCGGAAGCTGATGCGGCCCCGGGTGAGGTCGTAGGGCGATATTTCCAGGCTGACGCGGTCGCCCGCGAGGATCCTGATGCGGTGGCGGACAACTTTTCCGCCGGCGTAAGCGAGCACGCTGGCGCCGTTGGTGAGCTCGACGCGGAACTGTGTGTTGGGCAGGACTTCCTGCACCACGCCTTCCATTTCGAGCATTTCTTCTTTGGCCATTCAATTCCTTGATTTGCGAGGGTCAGGAGTATATCTCAGCCCTGCCCCCGGTAATGCATGGGGAAAATCTTCTTCACCACCGGGCCATCCGAGGCCCAGGCCTTGCAACCGTCGATGAAGCCGGGTTTTGCCCCGGCGTCCGGAGCATTCGCCCCCTTCTCCGGCTTCCAGTTACCCATGGTCTGGAAGGCGACCGTGGCCGCGGGCATCAGCAGTTCCGAAATGTGCGTGCATCCCTTGGTGCGGCCGACCGCCTCGGTGACCGCCTTCCGCCAGCCGCCCCCGATCCTTGCACCGACCAGCTTCTGGTAGCCCGGTGCAACACTCGGGCAGATGTCGTAGGGGGCGCTGTTGGTGGTGACCTCGATCGCACGCACCGTCATTGTCTTGTCCAGAGTCAGGCGCAGCTGCATGTCGTGCACCGGCGCGCCTGCGGGCCGGTGGCCGCGGATCGGTTCGTCCACGGCGTAGGTTTTCTGGTCGACGATCTGCGCCTCGATGTCGTAGAGGCCGTCATCGCGCTCGAAGCCCTCGCATCTGATGGTGCGCGTGTGCAGGTGCTTGCGGGGGGCGGGCTTGGAGAGGCTCATTGGAATTTCCTTACCATGCGCGAATCGCGCGATTGACGGTTTTTTCGATGTCTTCTTCAAGGTAGTACCCTCGACGGTGAAGATCGAGGGCCGCACCGCGGATGCGCGAGGCAAACTCATTCCTGTCTTTATATCTTTCCGCCAAAGACGGGCGCGGATCCCGGCCGCGCTCCGCCGCGGTCTTCGCGAAGGGCAGCGCCATGCCGTCGAGGTAGCACAGCTCGCCCGCCCCGCCGCCTTCGGCGCCGCGCAGCGCCCAGCCGGTGGTGGTGGCCGCGGGCACGGCCTGCTCGGGCATGCGCAGGCCCGCGATTTCGTTACCGTCGGCGTCGACCGCCGGCACCAGCACGCGGTAGCGGAACGAACCAGCCGCGGGCGGCACGGTGTCGATGATGCCCTCGGCGATCCGCGCGCCGTAGTCGAACTGCGCCATCGGATTCGGAGACTTTGGCGGGGCGAATCCAGCAAGCGCCGGCCATTTCAGCGCCGTGGCCGGCACGAGCGTGCCGTCGGCAATCTTCGGATAGACGCTCGCGGGCGGCGGCGCACCGCCCTTCACCCAGCGGTCCAGCGCGAGCAGCAGGGCGCGCATCGCGGGCCGTGGATCGACCATTGCATTGGGCGCCGCACTGCAAACGCCCTTCGGCATGGTGGGTGTGATGACGTGCTGCGTGCCGGCGAAATGGTAGATGCGCACGTTGTCGGGAATCGCGGTGTCTTTCACGCCGCTGGCGGCGTCCTTACCACCCCCATCGGTTGTGACGAGGGAGTGGCCGCCCTGCCAGTACTCGGTCGAGGTCACGGTGTGGAGGACCTTGGGGCAGGTATCGCGCTCGGCGCAGCGCTCGAGCAGTCCGCCTTCGCGGCCGCTCCTCGGATCGCGCTGCCGGTCGTAGGCGAAAGGAAACATCGCGTCCGGAAAGCCGAGGAAACCGAAACCCAGCGAGTACGCGCGGTTGGGCTGGGCGAAGCGGTGGTTGAGGAACAGGCGCGCCGAGGCGATGTGCGGGTTGATGCCGTCGAACACAAGGCGCAGGTCTTCGGTTTCGTTGAAGCCCTGGTGCACGAAGTCGCGCAGGAAGCGGCCGCTCTGCGAGGTGCCGTGCGCCAGCGCAGCTGCCACGTGCACGCGGCCGTCGCTGGCCGCAAGGGGATTCGCGTTGCGCGCGCCGTCCTGCACCTGGTAGCGCAGGAAGGCGATCCAGTCGCGCGTCGCTGCATAGCCGATGCCGGCCACGGGCGGATTCTTCGCGCGGTACGAGAACTGGTAGAGCACGCCGGGCTGGAACGGCGTGCCCGCCGGCAGCAGGCGGATCGATCCCTCGTCGGCGAACTCCCATCCGGCGGCCGGGATCGGCTGCGGCGCATCGTCGTTGCGGCTGCGCGAGGTCAGCCGGGCGCGCGCCTGGTCGGTGCTCGCGGCGGGAAAGGAAAGCCGCGCCAGGCGCGCGGCCCGGTCGTTGAAGAGGAGTTCCCGCGGCGCCGGATCGTTGAACAGGAACTCGTCCCACACCGGATGCTCGATCGCCGCGACGCCGGGCACATAAAGGCTCAAGAGCGACGGCGCAGCAGCGGGCGATGGCGGCAGCCCGGGAATCCAGCCGCTCCAGGCGATGGTGAAGCCGTGGCGCATGAGGAAGCCGTCGCCCGCCGACTCCGGCGCGGCGAGCGCGTTGGTCGCGGG